>JFJP01040365.1_pt1 | contig 11871 bp, 8 predicted proteins | sample 431651 | NCBI WGS metagenome assembly JFJP01 (sample SAMN02602958, study PRJNA72255) | Microbial mat metagenome, whole genome shotgun sequencing project. | biome: fresh water; feature: sink hole; material: water; isolation source: purple microbial (photo- and chemosynthetic) mats found in... | reverse complement strand
GCACGCTCATTTCCTTGATGCTGATTTTGCCGTCTGCCGCCTCACCCCTGATAAATATCATTACAACCATCTGCCGGTCTCGGGCCGGGTGGTGGATATATATGAAGTCGATGGCGTGTATCACTCCTGCAATCCGCTGGCCTCCGTTGCGGTTGCCTCGATCTATTCCAAGAACAGGCGGGTGGTCACCGTTATCGACACGGATGTCGAGGGGGGAACGCAGGTCGGGCTGGTCGGTATGGTGGAGATTGTCGCGCTGATGATCGGCAGTGTCGAGCAGTGCTACAGTCGAACGGGATATGACAATCCGGTGCCGGTAGGCCCCGGCCTCTTTGTCAACAAGGGATGTCCGAAAAGCCTCTATCGACCAGGGAGTTCAACCGATGTCCTGTTGTTCAAGAGGGGGGAAATCAATTTTTCCGCCGATCTGGTCGGCAACTTGCGGCGAACCGATGTGCAGAGCCGTTTTACAACCAACGCGGGCCTGCCGATGGTCGAGACTGATATCCAGGTGAGGTCCATCCTGGCCCGTAAAAAAGATCTTCCATAAACAATGGAGTGCCCATGCCCGACGTGATTTTTCTCTCGCTGCTGAGCTGTTTACTGATGCTCCTGCTGGCCTGGGGTTTTACCAATCTGCCGCGGGAGCGCTGGCAGATGCTGGCCGTGATTCCTCTGAAGAAACAGAGCGAGGGGCAATGGCTGGGGCTCAATTTGACCTATTACGGATTTTTCATCGCCACCGCCCAGCTTTTTGCCATCGTTCTGCTGCTGATACTGCTCGGTGCCGCCCGGATTTCACTCGTCGGCACCCTGGCGGCCACCGCCGGACTGCTGGCTGTCTGCCTGCCTGCCGCCCGTATCGTGGCCATTCTGGTCGAGAAAAAGCACCATACCTTCACGGTCGGCGGGGCAGCATTTGTCGGCATACTGCTCGCCCCTTGGATTGTCATGCTGACTGAGAAAACCCTGAATGTTTTCTTTCCCTGCAGTCTGCCGACGCTGCCGGTACTGGCCGCCATGGCCATCGCCTACACCCTGGGTGAAGGATTGGGACGGCTCGGCTGTATCAGCTTCGGCTGCTGCTACGGCAAGAGATTGCGCGACTGCGGTCCAACGCTGCAGAGATTTTTTGCCAGGGCCTCCTTTGTCTTCGATGGACCGACCAAAAAGGCGATCTATGAGGGCAATCTGGCTGGTGAACCGCTGATTCCGATCCAGGCAGTGACCTGCATCCTCTATTGCCTGACGGCGGTTGCCGGCAGCGCTCTGTTTCTGTCCGGTCGCTTTACCGCCGCCTTTGTGCTGAGTCTGGCTGTCAGTCAGGTCTGGCGGATTCTCTCGGAGACCCTGCGCGCTGATTTCCGGGGTTTTTCCAGGATCTCGGCCTACCAGAAGATGGGCGGTCTGGCAGTGCTCTATGCCATCCTTATCGCTTTCTTCATCCCCTCGCCGCAGTTGGCGGTGCCGTCCATTGCCCACGGCTTCGGCATGCTCTGGCAGCCCGGCATTATCATCTGCCTGCAGCTCCTGTGGCTGATCTTCTTTCTGGTCTTCGGCCGCAGCACGGTCACAACCGCCAGCCTGTCCTTCCAACTGGTCAGGGAACATCTCTAAAAAACGAACTGACAATCAGCCTTTTCCAAATTCCTGTAGCAGGAGTACGACCGTTTCGCTGGTTCCGGGTGGCCCATGTGTGCCCTGATAACGGATAAAAATCCGGTCACTTTCTCTGAACCAGAAATTCGCCTGCCAGAAAGCGGCGAGAATGCCTTGTCGACTGAGCGTCACCTTTCGGGCCAGCACTTTCTTGCCTGCAACCGTAATTTCATCGAGATCCCCTTTTTTCGCCTGCATGGCAACTACCTCAAGCGTATCGCTGCGTATCGTCCAGAAGGATGTCCGTGTCTCGGATGTGTCGAGAAATGACCTGAGGGAAAAGGACAGGGGTTGATACCAGGGGCGATTATCAATGGTCTCCGTTGTCTCGATGCGGTTCCCTGAAAAAATCCCCGATATTTTCAACAGATTGCCTTCTCGGGTGACGCGGATGGAAGTGTTGCCCTCTTTCTCGAAATTCCAGGCATATGTATTGCCTGTGCGGTCACAGTAGTTCGAAAAGGTGGCATCCTCCTCTGTGACTGTAATGATTTCCCTCTGCTTGGAAGAGACCTGGCGCCATTGGAAGTTCTTCAGCGTTTTGCCGGTAGTCTCCTGGTAGAGAAAAACATGATGTTGCGAATGTGTCGCCATCTGGGTGGTATCGGATGAAGGGGCTGCGATACTGACGCAGGTGGTCAGGGCCAGGAATACAGCGACCATCGAAGTCTGAAAAATACAATGCAAAAGCCTGCGGGACAGAGACAGCAGAAGCGATTTTGTCTGCAGGATATCCGGCCGAAAATCAGCAATGGGAATCTGGTCGGAGAAGATGCTTGGGTTGTCGGAGGATGGTGTGAAATTCTCGGTAGGACCTACACCCAAAGACCATCTCATTGTTTTCCTGTTGCATGAAAGGCTGCCCAGTAACTCTTCGAGTCCGCCTGCCAGGCGGCTTGATGCAGCCAGCTGAGAGATTCCCGGTCGCGGGCCAGTATGCTGAGTTCTCTGGTGGTCAGCGCTCTCGGACCATCCTGCAGACAGAGTTGACGCAGTTTGTGGATAAACGCGGGGTTTGCGCCCTTGCGATGAGGACGTCCCAGGCTCTGATGCAGCCTGTTGAGTCCAGGATCGACAACAGCTGCCTCGAATGCCGACAATCCCCTGACTCTGCCATTTTCGGCGGCAGGGGCCTGCATATCATCGACAAGAGAACAGCCCTCCAATTCTTCAGGGGTGCAGAGCAGTCCGAGTTTCTTGAACATGTGGCCAAGACTCACCCGGCCAAGGACGATGGAGGTTGGTACCGCCAGAACCAGAGGAATGACAATAGGCAACGACCAGAGGAAGAATCTGAAATCCAGGCGATAGGCAAACGCTGCCCAGCAGATGGCGATAAGTGAGGCTGGCGCCTGGCTTATCAGGGTCGGCCGCCAGCCTGTTTCGCTCGTGCGGTTCTGGCCTGCCCAGCGCAGATTGACGTTGAGCAGGGCCTCAAGCACAAACCGGCTGTGGGCAAACATCCGGATGGGGGCGAGAAGGGCTGAGACCACTGACTCCAGCAGCACACTCGCCGGCAGTCGCAGGATGCCGCCGAATGCCGCGGTTCTCCTCTGCAGCAGCGCATCGAGCAGAGCCAGAAATTTTGGCACAAAGAGCAGGAATACGGTACTGGAGGCCAGGGCGAGAGCCAGTTCCGGGTGCCATTCAGGCCAGGTGGGAAAAGGGCTGTGCTCTGCCGGAAAATAATTGATTGGCCTGAGGGCCAGGCGGGTCGCGGCCATCGTCGATAAAACCAGAAAAATCAGCCACAGGGGTGATGCCAGGTAGGACATTATGCCGTTCAGAAAAGCCATACGGTGAGCCATCTTGATTTTCGGGGCAAAAAAGACCAGCCAGAGGTGCTGCAGATTGCCCTTGGCCCAGCGTTTGTCGCGGGTGAGGTCCTCTACCAGGGTGGGCGGTGATTCTTCATAGGAGTGGCTGAGTTCGGGCTCGAGCCAGACCTCGTAGCCAGCCCTGGCCATATACGCCGCTTCGACAAAGTCGTGGCTCATGATGGCGCCGCCGAACAGCCCTTTGCCGTTCAACCGTTTCAGACCGCAATGACGCATGAAGGGTTCGTTGCGCAACAGGGCGTTGTGTCCCCAGTACGCTGCTTCACCGAGTTGCAGGGCGGCGAGTCCGGTGGTGAATATCGGGCCGTAGAGGTGATTGGCGAACTGGTGAGCCCTGGCAAACAATGATCTGGCGTTGATCAGCGTCGGGCAGCTCTGGAGGATGCCCACTGATGGTTCGACTTCCATCAGGCGAACCATCCGGGTGATGGTCTCTCCGGTCATCAGGCTGTCGGCATCGAGCACCAGGGTGTAACGGTAATTGCGGCCCCAGCGGCGGAAAAAATCAGCGATGTTGCCGCTCTTGTATTTCATGTTGAGCAGGCGCCGGCGGTAGAACAGACGGCCATCGGCCTTGAGCGTCTTGCATAGGTGAAACCAAGCGCTCTGTTCGGCCAGCCAGACCTCGGGATCACGGCTGTCCGAGAGAACAAAGAAATCAAAATGTTCGATACAGCCGGCGGCTTCCAGAGAACGGTAGACGGCCCGCAGGCCGCCAAAGGTCCGCTCGATCGGTTCATGGTAGATCGGCATGATGATGGCCGTGCGGGTAAGCGGCACATTTTTCAGGGTATGGGGTGGATGCCGTCGCATCAGGGACATCGGGTCGCCACCTGAAAGGCGGACAATGAAACCGTAAATGCCGAACCAGGATCCTACCGAAATTCCGAAAAAGAGCAGGGCGAAGACCACAGCCAGACTGATTTCCAGTGGATCTCCACCGTGATAGGGCAGGACTCTGATCATCGCGTTGGTGGCGATTGCACACTGCGCGATGATCAGCAGGGTCAGGAATATTCGACGTATTCTCGCCCGCAGCCGCCAGGGAGAAGGCATAACCGGGCAGTCCTCAGGGATTGACGCCGCACTTGCGCCGGTTATCTCATCATTCATGCCAGTAGCCGATACTCCCGCGATTGACGGGAGGGCAGGGCAGGGGCAGCGTACTGTCGGAGATCTCGAGGCGCCGCGGCAATTCGACCACCACGCGTTCGAGGACATCCCTGGAGTCACTGACCAGGAGTTCTTCCATCAGCTTCAGGGTTGCAAGGGCCGTGTCGCGGGTCAGCGATACGCCACCTTGCCTGAGATAGCCCAGGGTTCTGGTAAAAAGATCTTCGTAGACGATTTCCTGCATTTCAATCTCCTTTACCGTGGATATCATTGTCCGCGGCCAGTCTGTAGGTCCATGTTTCAGTGAGTGTTTCCTGGTCGCGAGTCAGATAGGCGCGGAGGACGAGGGGTGATCCGGCAAATGGTTTTGCCAGCAGCGACAGCCGCCAGCAGCGCTGAGACGGGATGTATTCGACGTAGTGATCAAGTATTTCACCCTTCTCCAGAGCGGTAACCGACCCGAGCACTTTTGCCTTGGGCGAGAGCTTGTCGAGAGGACCGCCGGCGAAATCGACAATCAGCCGGTAGGCGCCCTCGGTGGCTCCGCCCCCTGTCCTGTTGCCGTCTCCGACCAGGGTGTTGATCGCCTGTCCCATCGGTTCCGCGGCAACCTTACGGTCACCGAATTTCAGCAGGTATTCGAGGGAAAGTGGTTTCTCCGGTGTTATCGGTTCCGCCGGGGTCCAGAAAGCGACCATATTGTCATTGGTCTCATTCGGTGACGGCAGCTGTACCAGCGTCACCTGCCCCTTACCCCAGTCGCCCTGCGGCTCGACCCAGGCGCTCGGGCGGATATGGTACTGGGCTTCCGCGTCGAGATAATCCCGAAAATCGCAGTCGCGCTGCAGCAGGCCGAAGCCCCGCACATTCTCGGTGGCAAAGGCGTCTGTCTGCAAGGTTTTCGGGTTGAGCAGCGGCCGCCAGAGCCATTCGCCGCTTACCCCGTTGTGGATCAGCAGGCCGTCGGAGTCGTGTACCTGTCGCCGCCATTCACCCTGCGGGCGGCTGGTATTTTCACCATAGAAGAACATGCTGGTCAGTGGAGCGATTCCGGGCAATTTGAGCTGGGTTCGGGCAAAAAACGTCGCCTTGACCGCTATGGTCGTCACCGGTCCGGGAGTAATCGTGAAGGCGTAGGCGCCGGTCATGCTCTTGCCATCGAGAAGGGCGAAAAATTTCATGACTTCCGCTCGAGGGGATGGACGAATCAGCCAGTACTCGACAAACGAGGGGAATTCCTCGCCAGATGGCAGGCCGGTATCGAGCGCCAGACCACGTGCTGAAAGGCCAAAGGTGTTGTCTTTACCGACAGAGCGGAAATAGCTCGCCCCGGCAAAAACCAGGAACTGATTCTGCTGCTCGTCAGTCTGCATCGGATAGGTGAGTTTGAAGCCGGCATAGCCGAGATCCGACGGTATCCTTTTCTCGAGTCCCGGATCGTTGAAGGTAAACAGGTCGCGTTTGAAGGGCAGGGGATGTGATCCCTGCGAATCGACAATGTTGATGGTCACGGCGTGCCCGTAGAAGAGTCCGGGTGGTAGCAGCATGACCTGAAAGCGGGATTTGGACTCCCGCCAGAGACTCTTATCCGGGTCGAAACGGATATCCTGATACTGGCTGTAACTCAGATCTCGCATGAATTTCGGAACGGGCCGAGGTTCCTGATAGGGCTCGGCTGCCAGGGCCTCGGCTTTGTCGAGTACGGTCTGGAAGTCAACGGCCGACACCGGGGCAGGAAACACTATGCCTATGATCAGCCAGAAGAGAACCGCCAGCCTCCAAACGAAGACCGACTGGTGCCAGGAATTATCGAGGTATTTGAAAAATTTCACAGAAAATTATTGTCGCAGAAAGGTTCAGGCGGCTCCGCCGGTGTGGGCGAGTGCCAGATTATGGTCGCTGAGGGGAATTGCATCACTTTTCCCCAACTGTTGCAGCTTGGCGGTTGTTTCATGCAGCAGCGTGGTGAGTTGCAGGGCGATTTCGTTGGCATGCAGATGAACCTGATGGGAGAGATCACGGGTCCGGGTTGCAGCCGTATTGACTTCATCGATACTGGCCGAGACGGTCCTGGTATTCTCCGAGGTCTGGCTGACCAGCCCAGCGATATTGCCGGTAACCTCCTGCTGCTCGGTGACCGCCGTGGTTATATTGGCGGTGATCTGTTTCAGATTGAGGAATCGCTCGTCGTTATCGCGAAGATTGCCAATCAATGTCGAGCTTGCCTTTTCAATGGCCGCGACCCGTTGCATCACATCCTCGGTGGCACGCTCTGTTTTGAAGGAAAGCTCGCGTATTTCGCTGGCGACCACCGCAAAACCCCTGCCTTTGTCGCCGGCCCTGGCTGCTTCGATGGTGGCGTTCAGGGCGAGGAGCTTGGTCTGTTCGGTGATTTCCCGCACCATGGTGATTATTTCGTTGATGTCTTTGATCGACACGTTGAGCTGGCCGATATGAGTGTGCGATTCCTTGTTTTTGTCCATAAATGCCTGGACAATTTTGCCCTGGACTTCGATCTGTCTGTTGATGTCCTGCATCACCGCACGGAGTTGCTGGGTTGAGGATGAGACACCGGCGGTGTGCTCCGCCGTCTCGCTGGCATGCATGGAAACACTGCCTGACTGAACTCCGGCGGTGGTGGCAAGGTCATGGAGGGTTGTTGACATCTCGACCAGTTCTCTGGCCCTGCCTTCAAGGGTGTTGACCACGCTGGCGATGGTGTCGATCAATTCATCGACGATCGATTTTTCCCTGACTTTGCGCTGATTTTCGCTCTGCAGATCCATCAGAGCCTCACGGAAATTGCTGATGGCGCCAGAAAGCACACCTATCTGATCGCGGCGATTGCTGCAGGGAACCTCCGGAAACCTGCCGGAGCGTATCTCTTGGATGGTGTGGGTCAGGCGGTGCAGGGGGCGCTCGACGATGAGGCGTACGAGGAAAAAGAGGACCACCATGTTGGCGAGGATGGCCAGAAATCCCATGCCGAGAGTGAATCTGCGTTGCTGCAAACGGGTATTTGCCAGCTGCTGTTCCTTGGCGCTGATCTCGTCGACATTATAGAGGATTTCATTTCGTGTCAGTTCTGCGTTTATACCGACATCGGCGGCTTTTTCCGAGAGCTGCCGGATTTTTTCCTGGATGTCTTGATCGCCCACCGTTTGCTTGGAAACTGAAGCGACCAAAGCGGCAAGACGGGTCGCATCTTCTGCTGGATTGCTGCTGGCCAGATGTTTGCGGGCGACCGTCTCGCTGAAGGATCCAGCAGCGTCCAACACCCCGTAGGAAAAGAAAAGACCGTTGGCAGATGATTGGATGACAAAGCCTTTATTGGCCAGATCACGGCGTTCCAGTCTGGAGTAGTGGGAAGAATAGCTTTCCCTGCCTTGCAAAATCTGGTCTTCAACAACTTGAAATTCGCGGTCAATGCTCTCGAGTACTTTTTTGCGGGCATCGCTCTTGAACAGCTCGGGCAGGGCCAGGAATTCCTTCTGCAGATCGACTATGGTCGTACGGAGATGGGAGCTGAGCTGTTCCCGGATGAGCAGCACATCGTTTACCGTCTGTTCAACCGTGGCGCTGGCCTGCAGGTTGATGTAGAGCAGTGAGCCGATGAAGATGTTCGAGGCGAGAGCCACGCCGAAAAGGATCTTTGCACCCACGGTGATCCACCGTGATTTTTCATTCTTTTTTAAGGTTTCCATGAGTTTCCTGGGAGTTGTTGCTGTTGTTGCGGCAAGGAGCCGAGCTCTCATCAAGATGAGAAATGGTCGGCATTGAACACCAAGAGACACTACCGGGAAAATGTTGGTTTCGTGTTAAGAGCCGATTATGAAAAAAACAGGATGCTGTTGGCGGAGGATCAGGGAGCGATGCGGCTGGCGGCTGAATCTGGCTGCAGGGTATCGGTGCCGGTTTCATTTTTTAAAATGATACTGATCAGCCGGGCCGGCGTGATTTTTTCGGCAGGGGCTGCCGGCAGGAGTTGTCCGGTTGCCTGGGAGATGTGCAGCAGGCCTGCCGTCTGCAGTTGCCGGACGGTTTCCCTGATCAAGTTGCCGTCAAGCTCCGGCAGGAGGCTTTCAAGACCGGCCAGGGTGGGAGGGTTTTCATGGTCAAAACCCTTGTGGATCTCGGCCATGACGGCAAAGGCGCCGGCCAGTTTCTGGGCCGGTGTGGAGGGCGTCGGGGTAATCCTGCAGCTGTTGATGTTCTGGCAGGCATAGGCGAACTGCGCCCCGATGAGGATGAACAGCCAGATGAAATATATCCAGATCAGAAACAGCGGCAGGGTGGCAAACGAGCCGTAGATGGCATTGTAGCGGGATACGCCGAGTTGCAGCGAGATATAGAGATTTTGGATGCCGAACCAGAGGATGGCGGCCAGCAGGGCCCCGGCCATGGCCGGCAGCGACTTTACCCGGGTGTTGGGGAAAAAGAGATAGATAACATAGAGCGTCAAGGCGATGAAGAAGACCGGCACCATTTTGAGGAGCAGGGTCTGCAGCCAGAAAAGGGGAATCAGGTCCTCCACCTTGGCAAAGAGCGTCGGATTCTTCAGAAAGGCGCTGGCGGCAAAACCGATATTGATGGAGAGGGGCATCAGTACCAGGAGAGTGAGATAATCCGATATCTTGCGCAGCAAAGATCGGCCGGAAGGGACATGCCAGATGACATTCATCGCGGTTTCGATGTGGTTCAGCACCAGCAGGACGCTGAGGAAGAGACCGAGGATACCGAAGCTGCCGAGCGTTGCGAAATTCGTCCGGTCGACGTAATCGAAGACCATGCCGACAGCCGATCGGAGGTGTCCAGCAAGAGATTCGTCGGTGGCGGTTAGCTGTGTTCCGACTGGCGCCTCTGGTTCCATGGTCTGGTTTTCCAGGGTGGCGATATAGCCGTAAGCAGCCTGCTTGAGGTGGCTGTCCCCGCCGAGTCCCTTGAGCACGGCGGTACTCATCGCCAGCACCGGAACGAGGGACAGCAAGATGGTATAGGTCAGGGCTGCCGAGCGCAGGGAGAGATCATTTCGCCAGAATTCCTGCAGGGTGATTGTCAGGGTACGGAGGGCGCGGTGCAGCCAAGCCTTGGGGAGCGGTCGGTTCGGACATTCGTTGTCCAGCCAGCTGAGAAATGTCCCGAGGAGAGTGCTCCGGGGAGATGTCGGCATATCCGTTCCTCTGGCCCTCAATTCTCTTTGTTCAGCCATTGCTCAAGGATGGCGAAGACGATTTCCCTCTTTATTGGCTTGGTAATATAGTCGTTCATGCCGGCATCCAGACAGACTTCCCGGTCGCCTTTCATGGCGTTGGCGGTCATGGCGATGATGGGGATCTCGATGAAGCCTTTCCGGCGGATCTGGCGGGTGGCCTCGAGGCCGTCCATCTCGGGCATCTGCACATCCATCAGGATGGTGTCGAATTGATCGGGGGCGGCGGTAAAGACCTCGACCGCCTCCCGGCCGTTACCGACGACCTGGACATTGTACCCTGCCTTTTTCAGCATCATCACGGCAAGTTTCTGATTGACCAGGTTGTCCTCGGCCAGCAGCAGGCGAAGGGAGTGCTTGATATCTTCGCGGACCGTGTACTGGGTGACGAGTTGGGGGGCCGTGGACGGCTTGTCGCTGGCATCCTGGCTGCCGAGAAGCATCTTGGACAGGGTCCTGAGCAGAATTGTACGGCGGGCCGGCTTGGTGAGAAAGGCCGAAAAACCAACGTCCTTGCAGCGGGCGGCGATCTTTTCGGTCGAGGAGGTGTAGGCCAGCAGCGGTATGTTCGGGTTGGCAAGATCCGAGTTGCGGATGTTGATCGCCAGATCGAAACCGGAGAGGGGGAACATTTGCAAGTCGAGGATGGCCAGGCCGAAGGGTAGGCCCCGGTGTTCGGCATCTTTGAGGATATCAAGGGCCTTACTGCCATCGAGCAGAGTGGTCACTGACATGCCGTTCTTCTGCAGGATATTGCCGAGAATTTCATTGTTTACCCGGTTGTCGTCAACGACCAGAACCCTGATTCCCTGGAGATTGGACTGGGGTTTTTCGATGATCTGGGGCTGTACGGCCAGGCGCATCTCGGCGGTGAAATGAAAGGTGGTGCCGACTCCCAGGGTGCTCTCCACCCAGACTCTGCCGTTCATCAGGCTGGCTATCTTGCGGGAAATGGAAAGGCCCAGGCCGGTGCCGCCGTATTTTCGGGTTGTCGAGCCGTCGGCCTGCTTGAAAACTTCGAAGATCGACTCAAATTTTGATTCGGCCAGGCCGATGCCGGTGTCGCGTATCCGGCAGTGCAGGATGATGGTCTCGTCCGTCTCCAGATCGACATCGACCGCCAGTTCCAGCTCGCCTTTGTCGGTGAATTTTGCAGCGTTTCCGAGCAGATTGACCAGAACCTGTCGGAAACGGCCGGGATCTCCTTTGACGACTGCCGGCAGTGAGTCGCCTATCCGGCAGAGGACTTCAATGGGCTTGCCGGCGACCCTCGGCCTGATCAGTTCGCAGATATCGTGGGCAGTGATCTCCGGGTCGAAATCGATATATTCGAGGGTCATCTGGCCAGCTTCGACCTTCGAGAAGTCGAGGATGTCGTTGATCAAGGCGAGCAGTGCCTCGCCGCTGCGCTTGATCGTCATGGCGCTGTCGAGCTGTTCTTCATCGAGTTCCGTGGCCAGGAGCATGTCGGTAAAGCCGATCACACCGTTCATCGGCGTGCGGATTTCGTGACTCATCGAGGCCAGGAAATCTCGGACTGCAGGGTCCTGGAATAATTCTCCTGCTGTTCCTGGATGATCTTGTAGCTCCGCTGTGTTTCTTCAAGCATTTCCTGGTACTTAGTCTCCAGTACCTGGAACTTGCGGTCGAACTGTTTTTTCTGGATCGTCAGTTTCTTGATGGTCTTCAGCTGATCCTTGCGTGTGAAGAACAGCTCGAGGGCCAGGCGTATCTGATGTGTCAGGTCCTGGGTGTTCGAGTCGGAGTTTTTGGCGCCGAACAACAGGTTCAACTCGAGAGCCGGCACCGGGACGGCAAAATAGCCTGGTGCGGCGAGCGGATGTGGACGGAGAGGTTCGGTGGCGAGCGGCAGGCCTTTGGCAAAATCGTCGATAATCTCCCTGGGGAAAAGCGAAGGATCGGCAGCTTGTACAGCCTGATCTCCGTTTGGCAGTACCAGGAATGAAAGAGACGGAAGGGACTCCTGCAGAAAAGACTGCAGTTCCGCGGTATCGGCAGCCAGAGTCGCCGTTCCGCTGAAGAGATCTCGGG
>JFJP01031792.1_pt1 | contig 11871 bp, 4 predicted proteins | sample 431651 | NCBI WGS metagenome assembly JFJP01 (sample SAMN02602958, study PRJNA72255) | Microbial mat metagenome, whole genome shotgun sequencing project. | biome: fresh water; feature: sink hole; material: water; isolation source: purple microbial (photo- and chemosynthetic) mats found in... | reverse complement strand
TCAGCATTGCCAGGGCAAAATTAACGTCGCTGAGTTTTAAGCCCAGTTCGTCTGCACTGCCGCCGTTGAGTCCCGCAAACGCATTCACCCCGGAGGCTCCAATGCTGAGCATGTCCGCTTCAACCGCTGTGCCATCGGATAGCATAATGTTTTGTGTGGACTTTTCAAACGCAAAGCCACCGCTAGTTGTAAAATAATCTGCAACGTTTAGGCTAATATCTGCCGAAGCGCGTATGAGTTGTCCTTGTGCGCCATCCATATTAAGGGTAATACCAGCAACATCCAGTGTGTTGGTTTTAAAATCGACTACGGTTGTTGAAACATTATCGGGCAAGTTAATTTCAACATTGATATTTTCTGCACTGATAGCAACTTGATCTATGCCTGCAAAACTGGCGGATGCTGCCTGGGCTTTTAAAGCTGTCCATTTGCGTTCAGAATTGGTTTTTTCACTAAATGTTGCTAAAGCAAAACTGGCATTCGCCAAGGTCAATCCCACATCAGCAATTCCTGCAAACGCAGTTACGCCTGATGCACCAATAGTCAGCATATCCGTGTCTACTAGGCTATTATCTGCAAGCGTAATTGATGCACTGGATTTTTCCATGGCAAAATTACCGCTAACCTTGAAATAATCCGCAACATTAATATCCATCGACCCAGAGGCTTTGATCAGTTGACCCTGGTTACCATCCATATTAAAAGCGATTGAACTGCTAAGCCCCGTATCAATAACTAAATTTTGACTGGCAAAATTAACGACGACACCGCTGGTGTCAGCCAGGTTTAGTGTGACATTGATGTCGCTAGAACTAAGTTCCACGTCGCTTAAACCCATAAAAACCGCTGAACCTGCGTGTGCCTGTAATGCTGTCCATTTATGGGTTTTGGTGGCTTGGTCTGTCATTAAGGCGAGGGCGAATTCTACCGAACCTAAACCCATGCCAACTGCATTCGATGTTCCCGCATTTAAACCGACAAAACCGCTAATATCGGATGCGCCGATGCTTAACACATCGACAGTAACGCTACTGTTGGTTGCGTCAGCTAAAGTCACTTGAGACTGGGTTTGTTTAAAGGCAAAATTGGCGGTTGCCTGAAACATGTTACCGACGCTCAAAGTGGCATCCTGAACTTTAACTTCGCGCAAAATACTGGAGGCTTCCAAGTCGTTGAATGTGTAGGATAAGCTACCGCTGTTGAGCGTTTGCCCTGTCATTGATAAGCCTGTTTCATTCCAGCGCACTAGCGCGGTATTCGCGCTTAAGCTTGCGTTAGAACCTAATTGACTAATGACTGTGCCACTGGCTTCCAAGGCTCTGCCACTGGCATTGAATAACATACCAAAACTGGCATTATTTACCCCGACTTTGTAATCTCCTGCATTCATCATGACACTGGCATTATTGCCAATGAGCTGCATTTCATTGGCAGTGCTGTTTTTGCTGAAAGCAATATCGCCCGTCACAGAAAATACATCCGCTACACTGACATTCAAACCTTCAACGCTGACTTCCTGTAAGCTTGTGGAAGCTTGTAAACCACCAAAAGTGTAATTATCCGCAGCTAAACTGATTTGATGGGCTGAATAATCCGCGCCTGTGGTATTTAAACGCACGGTGATAGTATTTGCTGTCGCCGATAAAAAATCGCCGCCTGTTAAAGCAAGCCCACCTTTCGCTTCCATTGCTAAACCAGCTTGATCTATCACTAAACCAAAATCAGCATTTTGTACGCCAACGCTAACATTTGCCGCACTCAGATTTGCATTAACATTTTTTCCGACTGCTTCAATGGTTTGGGCATTTTTAGAAAACCAAAAATCGCCATTCACATTAAAATCAGCAACCTGTAATGCCGCATTACCGCCAATACGCAATCTTTCGCCTGACGTGCCGTTATCATCAAAGTTTGCCAATGTACCTGTCGCATCGCTGATAATTAACGGATTTGCCGATACATCAAACACCTTGTCATTGGCAGCAGTACCCAGACCCAGGCTGGTATCGAGAATAAAATTGCTGGAGCTAAAACCAACGTCAGTCATGCCAACCAGCGACACACCACCTAATGAACCTTCCGCCATAATCCAGCTACGATTATCCGCGTCATTAATCGGATTGAACCATGCCAGACCCACATCGGCATCACTAAAACCCAAGCCTAAACTGGGCGTAGAACTCGCGCCAACTCCCATAAAAGCATTGGCATCACGCATGGAAAACGTCCATGTTTCAACGGCAACGCTAGAACCATCATTGAGCGTGTAATTACTGTTACTGTTTTGCAAACTGACGGTAAAATTGCCTGATAAAGACAAACTGTCCGCTACATCGACCCTACCTGAAACACTGACTTCACGCGGGGCAGCGGCAAAATAATCGTAGTTAAACAATTCGCCTAAGGCATCATTCTGGCTACTATTACCGCTACTCAATAAAAAGTCATTACCTGCAACCAGTTCTTTAACCACTAACTGCAATTTGGTATCGGTTTGTACCAGGTCAAAATAGTAATCTGAATTAAAGCCAAACAAACCTGTCGCATTATCGAATTTACCCGTTGCAGAGCCAAAATTCATAATATCAAAGACATCGCCAACCTGAGCCTGAAAACCTCCCCACAAAGACACCGACAATTTCCCTGCCAGACTGGCATTCCCTGAGATATTGATTTGATCGTGAAAGCCAGTACCTGTCCCTGCGGTATTACCGCCCAATTCAATATTCAAAGTAGCAGTAGAGGTCTGAGTATAATCCGTCACATTCTGTACACCAGGTGAATAACCAGGTGAAACCACACCATCATTAAACAGCGCGTGTTCCAATGTACCGCTACCGCCTAACACATCGTTCGGCGCAACATAAACATCTGCATTTATCGCACTTCGGTTGGCATCCAATACCGCCATATCAATAACAAACTGATTAGTGGGAGTCGTATTGGTAACCACGGGTGTTGGCGCGGCTAAGGTTTGATATAAACTACCCGCATTCACCATCGGTGTTGTTGCTGTCGGTGTCGGTGCGCCCCCGACGGCTATCTGTGCCGCCCCAACAATAGGGTCAGCCGACAATAAAACTCTAGCCTCCAATGGCTCAACTTTAAATAATTCTTTACGAATGTCGTTTGACAATCTTGATTTTTTATGTTGCTTAGCCATGACACACCGTCCTGATGAAATTTATTTTGATATGATTGTTATCGGTTATAATGCGTAATTGTAATACTTCATGGATTGAAATAATACTTTTAACTCAACTTTTCTTAGTTTTCTTTTATAAAAAGAAGTTCAAAATACTTTTCCTAATTTAATTCAAAAATACCTAGTATTTTACTCATATAAATTCCAATTTTTTTACTTTATTTTCATTATGATTTTTAAAAAATATTTTTTCTTAGCTTTAGGTTTAAATATCTGTATACAACATATTGTTTTAGCAACAGAAACCCCATCTCCTATCAAAGAAGCGAAAGAAATAAAATTAACCCTGCCTGACTTATTATTTCAAGTCAGTGAACGTAATTCGACTATTTTGACCGAGAAATTGCAATGGGAAATGACAGCGCAATTAGAAAAATCAAAAGAAGCCATTTTTGAACCGTCTTTTTACAGCAATTACAACCATTCAAAAATCAATACACCGACTACCGCACAGGAACAAACTTATCTTCCTTCTAATAAATACCGTGAAGTCACTGAAAATTATGAAGTCGGTCTAAAAGGTTTATTACCGACAGGTGCAAGTTATAAAGCGGGTTTTGCGGGCATTGAACGACAAAGTAATATTATTGATATACAGAAACCGTATAAAACAGAATTTGTTAATACCTTTACCGTCACCATAACCCAGCCATTATTGCGTGATATGGGGGTTGATATTACCGCGACTCAAGCGAATATCGCCAAAATAAATCACGAAATTGCTTTTTATACTTATCGGCAAAAAATTATGGAAACGGCGGGGAATGCCGCACAGGCTTATTGGCGTTTATATGGCGTGCAACAAATGTATAAAGGCTGGGAAGATTCGTTAAAAGTCGCTGAAGATTTACTTGAAAATACCCGTTATCAGGCTGAAAATGGACGCGCACCAAAAACAGAAATATTAAAAACCCAATCTGCGGTTAAATTACGTCAAGCAAAATTAACCGAAGCCCAAAGCGATATACAGGATGCACAGGCTGAATTATTTAATTTATTAAATATTTCCGTCGGCGAAAATTCAGAATTACATTTTATTATATCGCCTGATATACAGGTAATAGAAAATATTAAAATCCCCGTCTTTGAAGAAAACTTTAAAACCGCTCTCGATAGTTGGCCGCCTTATTTAATTACCAAAAAGAAAATAGAAATTGAAGATATTCAGGTAAATTATGCGGAAAACCAAACCCTGCCGCGTCTGGATTTAGTTGCAGGTAATCCACTTAACTCCTTAAGCTCCAGTCGTGGTGATGCCTTATCCCAGACCTTTTCGGGGCAGCATATTTCCTGGAATGCAGGCGTACAAATGGAAATGCCAATTTTAGGCAATCAAAAAGCCGAAGCGGAATTAAATGCCGCCAAGTTACGCCGTCATCAGGCAAAAATTGAATTAGAACCCATTAAACGTCAATTATCCAATAATCTACAGGCTAAAATTAATCGCTTAAAAAATGCTAAATCCAGTTTAGCTTTGAATAAAAGTAATTATAACGATGCAGAAAAATTACTTGGTATTGAATTTCAACGCCTGGAAATGGGTAAAAGCAGCAATGACGATGTATTAAAACAGGAAGAAGATGTATTGGATAAAAAACGGAATTATTTATCGAGTTTAGTTGAATTAAAACACGCCGAAGCCTTGGTAGATATTGCCAATGGTTCATTATTTGATAAATATAATATTCATATTGCCAAATCTGATGACGATGTCACTTTAACCAAAGACATCGACAATGAGATAATCATTCCAGATTCATTAGATATTAGCACTATGCGTTCTAAAGATTAAACCTATATAACAATATAAATCTGCGAGGTTTTAAAAACCTCGCAGGTTTGCCAGTGACTTTATATACACAAATTTATTGACACATAATTATAAAAATTAAACCAATGCTGACAAATAAAAAACTTATTCCGCTATTATTTACTGTCATTTTATATACACCGATGGCTATTGCCGATAATATGCTTGGTATTACTAAACCCATACATGATGTTAAATTAAGTTTGCCCGTTGGTGGTATTGTTGCCAAAATACTGGTTAAAGAAGGTCAATCCATTAAAAAAGGCGATGAATTATTGCGTCTTGATGATCGTCTTCATAGTCATGAAGTAAAGCGACGTGAACTTATTTTAAAAGATAGCTCACGTTTAAATACGTCACAACGTAATCAGGAAACACTTAAAAGCTTACTGGATAATACCAATAAACTTTACGTTTTAAATCATTCTGTGAGCGAAGAAGAATTAAAAAAACTGCGTATGCAATATACCAGTTTATCGGGTGATGCAGGGGCACTGGCAGCCGAAAAAAAACGTGAAGAAATTGAATATAATATGGCAAAAGAAGAACTGGAACAGCGCGTATTACGCTCACCAATTAACGGTATTATTACCGATGTTGATGCCGAAGTGGGCGAATGGGCAGAACCAGGTAAAATGGTGATTCGTATAGTTGATACCTCTAAAATTTTGTTAGAAGTGAATATTGATATGGAAAATCTAAATAAACAGAATTTGAAAAAGAATTCTAAAGTGGATATTGAGTTTAATACCAATGTTGCCGTCAAAAAACAGGGAACGGTTATTTTTATTTCACCCGTCGTTGATACCTCCAGTTCTTTAGTCAAAGTCAATATAGAATACGATAATCAACAGGGGGATGTTTTACCAGGGACTAGCGCGAAATTATTGCCTTCGGCTAGCGCGATTGCTCAATAATTCCTGACTATCCATGGAAAGGCAAGTTGTTCGATACTAAGCTCTTGGCAATAAATTGACAGGTACTTGGGAGTGCAAGCTTTGCTTGCAAGTCAGGCAAAGCCTGACCTCCAGTGTTCAGCAATACATCCAGACTTATTATTAAGAACTTATCGCTAATAACTTCTCCAAAGGAGTGAATCTTTGAACAGTCCAGACAATGCTATAAAAACACCTGGCACACAACAAAATGCCAGTGGACGTGAATTAATTGATAATATTAAAGCCCTGCATATTTTTGAAGGTGAGGAACATCAGTTTATTGAACAACTGACCGAAAAACTGACTGCATTATGCCGCGCTTCCATTGGGCTATATTTTTCACGCACAGAAAATAAAGACTGGTATTTAATCAGTTGCTTTGGTCTGGAACAAAATCATACAGAGTTACAAAAACAGCTTTCTGAACAGGCTTTGTACTTATATCAACGGGCGCAAACGCATGGTTTTTCTCATGAACCGCAACATTTTCCTATTTTGACAATTGCCCAGCCTACGCTGGTTATTTCTTTACTGGATACTGCCGATGATTCCGATGCTTTTATTGCTTTAGTGGTTGATCGTGTTTCCCGATTACCGATTAATGATGTCATCGTCAGATTGCAATTATTAGCCGATCTGCCCGCGCTTTATCAACGCCAGAAAAATCAACTGCCTGTCATACAGCAGGAAAGCAGTGAGTCTAACAGTGAATTAACCCGCCATATTTTGGAGCTTGCCGCATTAATCGCCAATGAAACCAAATTTGTTGCCGCCTGTATTTTATTGGTCAATGAAATTGCTGCGCGTTTTCAGTGTTCCAGAGTTTATATCGGCTGGGATAATGAGGATTACGTTAAAACGATTGCCGTTAGCCATTTAGACCGTTTTGAAGAAACCACAGAAGCCATTCAGGATATAGAAGCGGTTTTTGCCGAATCTTTAGATCAAAACGAAGAAATCCTTTATCCCGAACAAAATGCCAGCGGCAATATCATTGCCGCGCATAAAAACTGCGTCCATAAATCCAGACTCAAACAACTGTTATCGATGCCATTACGCGAAGATGCCGATACGCCAATCGCGGTGATTTGTTGTGAACGCCTGGAAAACAATTTTACCGATGATGAACTGGATGTACTCAGAGTCACGTTTAATCAACTCACGCCCTGGTTAAAACATCTTTATCATCAAGACTTGTGGTTAGGTAAGCGTCTACAACACTGGCTGGAGGCAAAGCTTGACTTTTGGATGAGCAGTGAAAAAAGTTTGCAAAAATTGTTGACCGCTTCACTTAGCTTACTCCTGTTTTATCTGTTAATCGGCACATGGGAATATCGCATTGAAGCCACCGCCACGCTAGCTACCGATGATTTAGCCTATCTTGCCGCGCCTTTTGAAGGTTACATAGAAAGCGTCAATGTTCACGCGGGCGATCAGGTCAAAAAAGATTCATCCTTATTGCAAATGGACAATAAAGAACTGCATTTAAAGGAAGCCGAAGCCTTTGCCAGCGTACAACAATATTCGCGTGAAGCTGAAAAAGCCAGAGCCGTCAGCAATAATGCGGATATGTTGATTGCAACCGCACGCACCGAACAGGCACAAACCAAACTCGACCAGATTCAGTTTTACCTGAAACAATCGGCGATACACGCGCCATTTGATGGAATCATTATCGAAGGGGATAAAGAAGAGTTATTGGGTGCGCCCGTTTCTAAAGGTGATTTATTGTTCAAAATCGCCCAACTTAGCGGCATTTATATCAAAATTAATGTGAAAGAAGAGGATATTAGCAATATTCAACCCACTCAACTGGCAGAATTGACATTACTCAGTAAACCCGACTTCAGCATTCCTATACATATTGAAAAAATTATTCCTATTGCCGAAGTGGTGCAGAACGAAGGTAACAGCTTTCAACTGAAAGCAGAATTTACTACCCCGCCTGAGTCATGGATTCGACCGGGTATGAGTGGGATGGTAAAAATCAACACGGGGCAACGTAATATTCTCTGGATACTAACGCATAAAACCGTTGATTTCCTGCGCATGTATTTTTGGTGGTAAACCATGAGCGGTTTTTTCAGTGAATCCTGGCATCGAGTCGCACAGTCCCAAATCAGTCTGGTCGCTACGGTGCGCATTCATAAACAACGCTTTCGTGGCGAATCCTGGTATGTATTGCGTGATACGTTTTCAGACCGTTTTTTTAGAATTCGTCCTGAGGCTTACCGCTTTGTTATTCGCCTGGAACCCGATAAAACCGTGCAGGAAATTTGGGAGCAGCAACTACAGGCTTATCCTGACACCTCACCTGGTCAGGAAGAAGTGATTCAATTATTGTCCCAACTGTATAACGCTAATTTACTCTATTTTAAAAATAGCCCCGACAGCGGGCGCATTTTTGAACGTCATCAAAAAACCAAACAGCGTGAGCGGAAGGGAAAGTTATTATCGCTATTGTCTCTGCGCATTCCGCTTTGGAATCCCGATAAATGGTTAAATGCTGCCCTGCCTTTTATTAAGCTGTTATTTAATCCCATCAGTGCCATGATCTGGCTGCTGGTGCTGATGATCGGCGGGAGTATGGTTGCCGCTCATGCTAATGAATTAAAATCCCAGGCGGAAGGGATGTTATCGCCTAACAATCTTGGCTGGCTGTATCTGTCCACCGCTTTTTTAAAGTTTTTTCATGAAATGGGTCATGCGATGGTATGCAAACGCTACGGCGGTCATGTGCATAATATGGGACTGACTTTTTTGATTTTGACTCCGCAACCCTACATGGATGCGACGGCAAGCTGGGGTTTTCGTAATCCCTGGCATCGGGCTTTTGTCGGTGCAGCGGGTATGTTTGTGGAATTATTTTTTGCCGCAATCGCAGGGATTATCTGGGCAAACAGCGGACAGGGATTTATCCATAGCCTGAGTTTCAATCTTATGATGATAGGCTCTATTTCCAGTGTCGTTTTTAATGGCAATCCGCTGTTACGCTTTGATTCTTACTATATCGTTTCTGACTTACTGGAAATCCCCAATCTTTATCAAAAAGCCCAGCAACAATGGTTTTACTGGTTTCAAAAATATGCGTTTGGTTGTGAGGATTTAATTCCTCCCAGTTATACATCTGGCGAAGCTTTCTGGATGGGTTTGTATGGATTTGCCAGTTTTTGTTTTCGTGCTCTTGTTGCGGTTGGTATTATCTTTTTTGCCGCAGATCAGTGGTTATTATTAGGGATAATTATGGGTATCAGCGCGATATATATCTGGATGGTACGACCTTTATTTACGCTAATGGCTTATCTAACCAAAAGCCCTGCCTTATATCGCCATCGTCAACGCGCTATTTTAGTTTCAGCGGGTATTTTTACGGTTATTTTATTATTAACCAGCATTATTCCTTTTTCCTCTAATATTGATGCACCAGGTATTGTTGAATCAAAAAATTTTAAACCGGTTTATACTCTCAGTGCAGGTTATTTAAACACTATTCCGCTGGAAAATTCCCAGATAATAAGCAAAGGTCAATTAATAGCCGAATTTACCAATCCAGATTTATTACTGGAAATAAAATCCACCGAAGCGCAATTAAAAGAAGCGCGAGCCTTATTAACACGCGCCCGTTATGAAGCGATAGCCGACCTTAAGCCGATTAATGAACATATAGAGTCACTAAAGAAAAATTTAGTCGATATGACGCGCAATAAACAAAATTTACAGCTAAAAGCCGAAACCTCAGGCGTTTGGGTTGCTGAACAGCTAAAAGCAAAACGTCAGACATGGTATCTACGCGGTGCAAAACTGGGCGTGATTGTTCCCGTTGAAAGCTATCGTTTTACCGCTGTGGTTTCACAGGAAAAAGCCTTCGATTTATTTAATGGTGACATTTTAACCGAAGGCACGGTCAAGCTTCATGCCTCGCCAGAGCAAACCATAAACGCGCAAAAAATAAAAATTATTCCTTTTGAACGCCGCGAATTACCGTCAGCGGCATTAAGTTGGCTAGGTGGCGGTGATATTGCTATCGCCAAAAATCAAATGGATGAGAAAATAGCGGCGGAATCTTTTTTTGAAGTCCGTGCCGATCTGGAAAAACCTGAAAACTTTCAGTTTCTGCACGGCTATTCAGGCATTTTACGACTGCAACGCCCACCCCAGCCTTTGCTGCAACAAGGCTTACGCAAACTGACCCAAACCCTGCAAAAACGCTATCAGTTATGATTACCCTGGCGCAACGCTATAGTCCGCTAATCAGTAGCAACAAAAAAGAACCACCGACGGGTGTAGATGGTTTCGTGCATGACCTAATCGGTGCTGTGCATCGTCAATTGCCTTATCAAAAAAAATTACGGCTGCAAGCTGAAAAAATACTCGCACACAGCTTGACGCATAAAAATCTTAGCGAAGAACAATTAACTGAGGCATTACAAAAAAGTCGCTTTCAACTCAAACGTAAACCTGATGCCAGTGTCCTCGCGGATGCACTCAGCTATATTCTCGAAGCCAGTGACAGAACGCTAGCCAAGCGTCCTTATGTGGTGCAACTGTTAGGCGTACTGGCGTTGCAACACAATTACATTATTGAAATGAAACCAGGAGAAGGCAAAACCCTGACCGCTTCATTGGCTGCGGTTTTAAAAGGTTGGACGGGTAAACCCTGTCATGTCATCACCTCTAACGATTATCTGGCAGCGCGGGATGCTGAATTAATGACACCGTTGTTTACACGCTGTGGTTTATCGGTGGGTGCGATATTGCCAGAAATGTCTGAACAGGATCGCCGTGAACAATATCTGCGTGATGTGGTGTATGCGACCAGCAAAGAATTACTGGCGGATTTTCTGCGTGACCAAATGCGTCTGGATGGTGAACTCAACAGCCAACAACTGCTGATTCGCAAAATTAATCGTGTCGCCAATAAAAATAAAGCCGTTATGCGCGGTTTGTATTCCGCCATTGTCGATGAAGCCGACAGTGTATTAGGTGATGATGCCACCACGCCATTAATTATTTCGTCTCAGGGCGAAAATCATTTATTGAAAGAAGCCACGCTGGCGACTAAAGCCATTGTTGACCGTTTACGCATAAATGAACATTATCGAGTTTTTCCGCGTTTTAAAGTGGCGCAATTAACCCCAGCGGGGGAAAAAGTTGTCGAAGACATGGGAAATGAATTGCCGTTAATCTGGCAAATTCCACTGCGTCGTGATGATTTAATACAAAAAGCACTTTCTGCGCGAGAATTTTTTGTTCGAGATCGCCATTACACCGTGATTGACGATAAAGTTGAAATTGTCGATGAAAAAACAGGGCGTTTAATGCCTGGTCGTTCATGGAGTTACGGTTTACATCAAGCCATTGAAGCCAAAGAAGGGCTGGTGCTTTCTGATCCTACCGAAACGCAAGCCAAACTGAGTTTTCAACGCTTTTTCAGACTCTACAGCAATCTGTCGGGCATGAGTGGCACTTTACAGGGCTTGGAAAAAGAATTCTGGCGTATTTATAAAGTGCCATTTATGCGTATTCCGCCACGTTTGCCCTCACAATTACAATTACTGGATGATGTACTGTGCAAAACTGAAACCGAAAAATGGCAGATAGTCGTTAAACATATTCGGGAATATGCCAATAAAGGAAGACCTGTATTAGTCGGTACACGCAGTATTATTGAAAGCCAGATGCTGGGAAAAATGCTAGCAGAAAAAGGGCTGGAATGTCAGGTATTAAACGCCTTAATGCACGCCGAAGAAGCGGAAATTATTGCGCAGGCAGGGCAGCGTTATCGGATTACCATTGCGACCAATATGGCAGGACGCGGTACCGATATTATGTTGACAAAAGAGGTTATCGCGCTAGGCGGTTTACACGTTATCGCTTGCGAACGCTACGAATCCAGACGTATTGCCTGGCAACTTTAT
>JFJP01034850.1_pt1 | contig 11872 bp, 6 predicted proteins | sample 431651 | NCBI WGS metagenome assembly JFJP01 (sample SAMN02602958, study PRJNA72255) | Microbial mat metagenome, whole genome shotgun sequencing project. | biome: fresh water; feature: sink hole; material: water; isolation source: purple microbial (photo- and chemosynthetic) mats found in... | reverse complement strand
AGATGTCGTAACCGCGGAGGAAACCACAGCAGTCGGTTTGCAAGAATCACCCGTTATTGATACCCAGGAGACTGACGCACTTGGTATAGTGGAGCCTGAGCCTGCCGGGGCAGATGATAGCATTGATGACTTGTTCCAAAGCACCCTGTCGCTCGATATTGCCAGTTCAGATTATTATGCGCTCATCTCGTGGGTACGGCAGCTCGGGCTTTCAGATGAGGGTGCGGCCCGTGAACTGCGCGACAGGCTCTACGAGTTTTATGGGCTTGCACCCCCGGCAACACCAGCATCATCAACAAAAACCATCACTATTGTCTCTGCTGACAGAACAGAATACGTATCCGCCAAAGAAGAAGGTGAGTCAACGGTACGATTCACCGGAAGAGTCTCACTTTCTGTCAAGGATGACGATTCAGGCGAGACGCTGACGATAGACGCGGATGAAGTGCTGGTTAACCGCGATGCCAATCTTATTTCTGCCCGTGGTGATATCATTTTTGAGCGAAAAAAGGCAGACGGATCTGACTTTTTCATGGGCGAGGCCCTGGAACTGGATATGGACGATTGGAGCGGGGTTTTCATCGACGGTGAAAGCAAGCAGGGGCCAGGAGCCGACGCAGACTCGGATACCCTGTTTTTTCGCGCTGATGACATAATCAAACGGGGTACCGATGTCCTCGTGTTCAAGGATGGCGTCGTCAGTTCATGCGACGATGAAGACCCCCACTACTCGATACGAGCCTCAAAAATCTGGATTCTCGGCGGCAATGAGTGGGCCATGCAGGATATGACCCTGTCGGTGGGAGAAGTGCCTCTTCTGTACCTGCCTTTCTTTTACTATCCGGGTGAGGAGATCGTGTTCAATCCGGTATTCGGGTATGACGAACGGCTGGGAAGGTACGTGCAGACGACGACGTACCTGCTTGGTGATAAAGCCCCCAAGGAACAGGAGATAAGTCTCCTTAAGATTACAGAAGGCGGAGGCGGGTACGAGAGGAAAATAGACGGAGTATTTCTGCGCACCACGCGTGACAAAAAAAAGGGCAGCACAACCGACGTCATCAAGGTCATCGTTGACCTGTACTCCAATTTGGGCGGCATGATTGCTGCGCAGGCTCAAGTCGCTTCGCTGGGGCCATTCAAATCGATTACGGGATTTGCCGGACTTGGTTTGTCCCGGTCGCTGTTCCCCGGTACCGACAATAAAGGATCCACGCCGTTTGCAGCCGTTGCTGATTACCGGAGTGTCTGGAATTCGGTTGATTTTTTAGGAACCGTACTGCCATTCCGGTTTGGCTGGGATTTTTCTTCAAGCCTCGAAGCCGGTCCCCTCAGGCTTTCAATAGCCGCACCATTATATAGTGACAGTTACTTCAACAAGGATTTCAAGGACCGATCCGAGAATATGAACTGGCTTCAGTTTCTGGACCAGGAAAAGGATGAAACGCCACTTTCAAAACTTTCTGCATTCACCGATTCATTGAGTGTTACCGCAAGTGTTCCTTCTACCATCCTTCCACTATGGCTTTCCTCTGTTTCGCTGAGCAAGCTTTCATCGTCGCTTTCCTGGAATGCTGCGGCAAAAACTGCTCCCGTCGATTTGGCCGCCAAAACACTGTTCGATGTAGATCCTGCAAGGGAGTTTTTTGCACCTTACGAATGGACGATTGCGGATATCGGGGCAAGCCTGTCGGGAACACTCTTCAAGTTTCCTTTCACGCCATCGCGCAGTACTGCGCCAAAAAAAGAAACGGATACTGGTGTGGTGCAACCTGATCCTCCCGCGGAAGGTGCCCCGGGCAATGTCCAGCAGAACGAGCTTGACGCTTTTCTGTCTGCAGCCCCGGTGATGGTCGTTCCCTGGGAGGAAGCGTCGAGGCCACTAGCTGTGGAAACAGGCGAGCTCCCAGGTTTCAATGCTCCTCCGCTGGCATCCCCCGAGAAGCTTTCAGAGCGTGATCAATTCAGCGCTTCGCTTGGCTGGTCATATTCTCCGACACTCTCGTGGAAGCGGCGCTTTCTCAACGCGGCGTGGAAGCAGCCTTCCGATGTCGACTGGTCTGCCTTGTATGAAACCCGGACCGTTCGCAATGCAGGTACGCTGTCACTGTCTGGTGCACTCTACGAGGGTCTTCTTGGTATTACCGCTGGAGCATCCGCATCCAGCCAATTTCAGGATAGACCACTGGATGACTATAATGCGGAGTACGTTGATGATTCGCTCCTTTCGACATGGGCCAGACAGGATGCCCAATACCGAAATGACAAGATTTCCGGATCGATCCAGCTGAAGAGTCAACCATTGCAGGATTCATGGCTTTGGTCTCCTACGGGTGTCACGTACAGCCTTTCTTCATTGTTGTACGAACGCGCCTTTGAATCGATGGATGCAGATGCTCCATCAGATGTCACCAGGGCAATCTACAAGGAAATCCTGCCTGACTGGACCGACGAGACGGTTACCGCGCACGCCTTGTCACTCGTATTGGGTTTGAAACCACTGGGATATGTCCAAAGCCTTACGATGACAGCTGACCTGCCTCCGCTTCTTGAAGCCTACAAGGCTTCCCTCAGCCTGAAATCTCAATGGACATCTTTCTCGATTGGTACGGCCTACGCAGTCCATGCCACTGATGGGGCATTTGAGTGGGATCCGCTGAATGCGAGTGTGTCGCTGGGGGCCGCGCCGTGGCCAGTCATCGGCAGTTCTCTTTCCTATGATACGGATACCGCTTCGTTTGGCTCGATTACTACAAACTTGTCATGGAATGGTATTTCTGCATCCCTGAGTGCAAAGGAAGCCATTACCTACGACCTTGTGTATGGTTCTGGCTGGACAGCCGCGGGAGATGCAGCCTTCAGGTTGGCAACGGCTACGTTTGCATTCAGGGAAAGCTGGAAGCCACCGGCCATCTGGCGTCAGCGTATCCAATGGACAGTCGATGTCAACGCTGAAGCACAACAAAGTTTCCTCAGGTTTACCGATTCATCGGCCAGTTTCGTACTCGGAACCACATTCAAGGTTCATGAGTTCCTCGATATCACGTTTTCTTCCACCTCAAGGAATTCGTCGCTTTGGCGATATTATCCAGGACTCTTCAACTTGCCTGCGGAGCTTGACGTCGATGCATTCACTAAAAACCCGATTATCGATATTCTGCAGTCGTTCAATTTCTTTGATTCAACCAAGCAAAGCAGACAGGAAGCGTTGTTCAAACTCAAGGCTCTGTCGGTCAAAGCTACTCATCATCTGCACGACTGGGACCTCTCGTTGGCTTTTTCGGCAAACCCGGTACTCGACGAAGATGCTCTTGAATACACCTTCAAGACCAATTTCTCCATATTGCTCGCATGGAATTCAGTTTCCCAGATCAAGTCGACGTATTCGCGTAATGGAGAGACGGTCAACTGGGACTGACGACATGGTTCCTTGATTTTTATGGGAGGCGAAGGTACGATGGAGGCACGTGATTCAGACTGAAGCTGTAGGCATCGCCCTGGACGACACGAGGCTGTTAGCCGATGTCTGCGGTGTCAATGATTACAATCTCCGAGTATTTGAACGCCTTCTTGGCGTAAAGGTTTTTGTGCGCGGTAACGAGTTGACCGTTCAGTCGCCGGATTCCTGCGTTCGGGAGCTGTTTTCTTCGATGATTTCCCAGTTGCTTGATGCAATAGGAGAGGGTATTCCTGCTTCTCCTGACCTCATCACCGCAATCCATGCCAGCCTTACCCCTGAAGGTGCGTCCAGTACCCGAAACGTGTCGTGTGCTGACCTTTTCAAGGAAGTGGCCATCCAGATTCCCGGGGCTTTTTCCAAAGTGTATCCAAGGACTGAAAACCAGGCGCTCTATTTGCGTGGGCTTTCCACGCACGATATTGGTATAGCGGTTGGCCCCGCGGGTACGGGAAAAACCTACCTTGCCGTCGCGTGGGCTCTGCGCGAGATTCTTTCCAAGGCACGGCGAAAACTGGTTTTAACTCGGCCGGTTGTCGAGGCAGGTGAAAGTCTTGGATTTCTTCCCGGTGATCTGGGTCAAAAAATCAATCCGTACCTGCGGCCGCTTTACGATGCCATGGAAGCCCTGGTGCCGTTCGATGTCGTCAAGCGGCTGGAAGAGAATCATACCATCGAGATTGCACCTCTGGCGTATATGCGCGGAAGGAGCCTCAACAACTGCGTCGTGATACTCGATGAGGCTCAAAATACCACCAAAGAGCAGATGAAAATGTTTTTGACAAGGCTGGGTGAGGGATCCGTGGCGGTTATTACCGGTGATATAACGCAGATTGACTTGCCCCGAAAATCTGAATCGGGTTTGGTCCATGCCCTCTCCATCCTCTCGGCCATCGATGATATTTTCGTATGCCGCATGGACGGTCGGGATGTCGTGCGAAACCCGCTGGTCAGAAAGATAATAGAAGCGTATGAGTCCGAATTCTGAAATCCCTCCTGCCGTACGGGCCATAAGGAAATTTCTGGTCGATTCTTTGACCAATCGCCGTAACCTGGCAGTGGCTTTGGCCGTGGTGGTATGCTTTGCCGCTTTCGTCATTTTTGGCGCATTTACAGGGTCTGCAGGGTTGAACGGTTTTGAGGTTGGCAAGGTAGCCGATCGCGATATCGTAGCAGAAAGCGATGTCGTCTACATAGACGAAAAAGCTACAGCCGTCCGGATGGACGCGGAGCGCAGGCTGGTACCAGCGGTATTTTCGATGGATGACGCCATTACCCGCACGACGCTTGCAACTGTGATTGCCTTCAAGAAAGGTTTTCTGGAGCTCGCTTCAGGATCGGGAACCAGCGAAGAACTGGTGCTGCGGGTCCAGGGACGGTTTCCGGATATGGCAGCATCGGGTCTACTGAAGAACCTCGTCGAATATCCCGCACCAGGCAATGCCATTGAACAGGGCAGGGTGATACTGGAAACCCTCCTCCTTCAGGGTATTTTTGCTTTTCCAGGCACCGGATTGGAGCGGTACAATCCCGAGACGGTTGAACTTCGCCGCTGGTCTGACGGGCCCCTTGTCTATGAGCAGGTTGCCGTCGAGGCTGCCACAACCATGCGCCAATTCAAGAATGCTGCAGGCGAAGTCGCCAAAAAAATGCGGCTTTCCACGGCCATGACGGCGCTCGCCATCGACACGGCGGCTGCTTTTGCCAGGGAGAATACCTTTTTTGACAGCGCGCAGAGCGAGCGGAGACTGGAAGCCGTGGTTGCCCGTGTGGAACCGGTGATGCGCAAGATTGCCAAGGGCGACAAGGTCATCAGGCAAGGTTTCATCGTCACAGCAGATGATCTTGAGCGGCTTTCAGCGCTGCGTGGCCCCGGTTCCAGGCTCGATGCGATGTACGTATTGGGCGGAGCCATGGTCCTCGTGCTTCTGGCAATGGGTACCGTAGCCGTATTCATGAAGTCGGGTTCCGCGATGGTATCCGGAAAGCCGGGTTTCATATTTGTCCTGGTCATGATGTCGAGCTTCTTCATCCTGTCAGCGGGGCTTGCCGCCTTCATGCCAGCTGCGCTTGACTACCAGTTTGAGGCTTTTTTGCCGACTGCACTTTTGTCGATGCTTCTGGCCATCCTGATTGGCGAGCGTTTTGCAATCCTCATAACGCTCACCCTTTCCATAAGTCTGCACCTCGTAACCGGTTTTGATGCACTGGTTCCTGCTCAGGCGCTTCTTTCGGGTATTGCCGGCATAGTGCTCGTACGCAAGGCAGAGAAAAGGATAGACCTCGTGCGTGCTGGCGCTCAGCTGGCACTGGCACGATTCATTTGCGGATTTGCGCTCGCAGCGCTTGCCGGCAGAGGATTGTCCGGGGCATTCATTACAGGTTTCTGGGCGTCAATAAATGGATTCCTCTGTGCTGTGCTGGCCCTGGCGTTCCTGCCTGTTCTGGAGCAGGCCCTCAATGCCCCTACCGTATTCCGCCTCCAGGAGCTTTCAGACCTCAACGCGCCGGCGCTAAAAAGGCTCCTGTCGGTAGCGCCCGGTACGTACAGCCATTCCATAACCGTAGCCCACCTTGCCGAGTCGGCGTGCAGGGCGATAGAAGCTGACGCCGTACTTGCGCGCGTCGGAGCCTATTACCACGACATAGGTAAAATGGACAAGCCCGAATACTTCATAGAAAACCAGTCAGGGTACAACAAGCACGACGAAATCAATCCGCGTTTATCAGCAACCGTGCTGCGGGGCCATGTCAAATTCGGGCTTGAACGCGCTGATGGCCTGCGTCTCCCCGATAATGTCAAAGCCATAATAGCCGAACACCACGGCACGTCGTTGATCACGTACTTTTTTGACCAGGCGCGCAAAGGTACCTCAGAGGCCAATTCAGAGGATTACCGGTACCCCGGGCCGTTGCCATCCAGCAAGGAAGCAGCCGTGGTAATGCTCGCTGATTGTGTCGAAGCGGCATCCAGAACCCTCAGGAAGCCGACCATCGCGAAGCTCGAGCAATTTGTGAAAGACCTCGTCATGGGCCGCTACGAGAACGGTCAGCTCGTGAAGTCAGATTTGACATTCAAGGACCTTGAGCTTATAAAAAACTCGTTTGTCCGCGTCCTCTCGGGGCATTTCCATTCGAGAATCGAATATCCCAAGGCCAGGGAACAGGCATGAACAGTGTCGCGGTTGACTATCGCGATATTCCCTTGCCACTCTGGCTTGACCGAGCTTCCGTGTATGCCGCGTCCGTGATGGATGCATTGGGGCTGGCTGATTGGGATTTGTCCCTGTTTTTTTGCGGCGAAGAGTTTATGGCCAGCCTCAACCTGGGTTATCGCGGTAAAGAAGGACCAACCGATGTACTGTCATTCCGGCTTGGAGAATGGGTTGATGGAGAAAACGGACGTCGCTTTATGGCCGGAGACGTGGTAATATGCACTGCGGTCATGGTACGCAACGCTGCAGCATTCGGCGTCAGCGATGATGAAGAGTTGCGTCGTTTGATCATACACGGCATTCTGCACCTGTCCGGCATGGATCATCAGACAAACGATGACAGCGAGCCAATGCTTGCAAGGCAGGAAAGCATACTCTCTACCTTATCGGAGGAAACGATATTTTGAAGACAAGAGGTCTGATTGCAAAAATGATGCGTGCAGTCCTTCCCCGCACGGTAATCGATGTCGAAGATCTTGAAGAAGCTGACGAAGTCATCTCCGAGAGACGGGATATGATACGCGGCATCGAGGAACTGTCCGAGACGACCGTAAAGGAAGTGATGGTTCCCAGGATCGATACCGTTTTTATATCCATAGACGCTCCCCGGGATGAGCTCCTTGAAACGGTTACGTCGTGTGGCCATTCCAGAATACCTGTATACCGCGAGACGCTCGACGATGTGATAGGCGTGCTGTACGTCAAGGATTTGTTGCTGACCATAGCCAAAGGTGGGGACATCGATCTAGCCACACTCATTCGCAAGCCGTTTTTTGTACCGGAATCAAAGCGCATCGATGCCCTGCTGCGTGAGTTCAAACGCCGTCACGTGCATATTGCCATTTCAATCGACGAGTATGGCGGAGTCTCGGGTATCGTATGCATGGAAGATATAATTGAGGAGATTGTAGGCGACATACAGGACGAGTTTGACGACGAACGGGCGGATATCGTTGCCTTGGGTGAGGCCGCCTGGCTTTGCGATGCGCGCGTCAATATCGATGATTTGAACGACGGTATCAAGATGGACCTGCCCACCGATGGTTTTGATACGCTCGGTGGCTTTGTGTTTGACCTGTTTGGAAAAATCCCGGCCCAGTATGAAAAAGTGAGCTGGGGGTCATTCGATTTTGTCATTCAGGAGATGGATGGGCACCGTATCGGTGCCGTCAAGATTCTGAAGCGGCTGGAAGCTCCCAAAGCACCATGACGCGAATGGTTGCCGTATCCCGCGTCTGCTTGATGATGCTGCTCGGCAACCTGGCTCTTGCTCCTGTTTTGGCGCAGTCAGGCAAGCCGGCTCCAGGAAAACCCCAGGATCCCAGATCACTTTACGAGTCAGGTATGCTGCTTCTCGAGCAGCGGGAAACATACCGGGCTGTCGATGCCTTCATGATGGCCGTATCAATCAATCCAGCTTATGGCGATGCCTGGGCTGCTCTGGCCCGGTGTCAATACGAGCTTGGTGAGTACGAGCGTGCTGTGCTGTACCTGGGCAATGCGTACAAGTATGGACCGCGGACTACGGAACTCGTAACACTGCATGGATTCAGCCTCATTGGATTGGGAACATTGGTGGAGGCGCGCAAGTATTTCGAGGAAGCCCTGGCTAAACTGCCCAACGACAGGGATGCACGCTTCGGGCTCGCCTTGCTTGACGTACGGTCAGGAAGACCGGCTGATGCCAAGGCGCGCTTGTCGCTTTCACTCAAATCAGCCCCAAGGGATCCACGCGCGCTGCTATCGCTCGCCCTCATTTCAAGGACGGAAGGCCGTTCGGAAGAATCTGCCGCCTACCTGTCAGAGGCCCTTCGCTGGACTTCCGGTGACGCAGACGCCAGCTACGCGGCTGCAAGCTTGTTTGCCGAGAATGGGAATTTTGTAGAGGCGGCAAGACTTTCCAGGGCAGCAATCGAGGTGGCTCCGAACCACGCAGAAGCCCGCAGCCTCCTGGCTTCCCTGTATTATGAGCAGGGCAAGTTTGACGAGGCCCGTACACTGCTCGACGCTTCGATCGCATACGACAGGAACGACTTGCAGGCATGGTTCCTTCTGGGATTGGTAGAAGCCGCTTCCGGCAGGCAATCGGAAGCCGAATACGCTTTCTCTACTTTGACCACGTTGCGCCCTGATGATGAGCTTGCCCGCATTGCGCTTGAAAACCTGGCAATGGAAGGAACAGGCTTTGAAGATCCCTCCCGTGCTTCCCTTGCTGCATGGAGGTTCAAACGGGCCGCCGATTTTGAGGCAAGCCTTCTGTACGATAAAGCTCTTGCCGAGTACAGGCGCGGCCTGTCGGTGGATCCTTACTCGAACAGGGGCAGGCGGCGATATGCCGAGCTCTTGCGCTCCTCGGGTCTGCCTGCTTCATACCTGTCAGAACTACGGTTTCTTGCCGATATCGGCAAGAGCGATCAGGTGCTCTCTGATGCCATTGAAATTTATGACAGCCTCCTTGAGGGGTCAGTAAGCCGCAACTGGGGTGTTGACGGCAGTACCATCGATGCAATGCCATACCGGATAGCCGTTTATTCGGTGGGACCGGGCGGAACGCCCTACCATGTTGGCAGCGATATGGTCGTGGCCCGTTATCTGCGCGACTCGTTGGCTTTTGAACCCGGTATGGACCCTGAGCGCAGCGTGCCCCGGGTGCCAAGTTTTGCCGATGCGTACCGATTGGCCCGGGAGTCGGGTGTCGACTGGTTCATTCTTGTCGGTGTAGCAGAAAACGAGCGTGACATCATCATCTCGGCCGAACTTCGGGCTGCCAGGACGGGTGCGCTTGCTGTCAGGATTGAAGCTCCAAGATCGGGTAACGACAGGGTTGCCCTGGCAATCGGAAGGGTCATCCGTGAACTGCATGCCGCGCTGCCCCTGCGTGGCATAATACTTGCGCGCAAAGCAGATACCGCACTCCTGGCCTTGGGCCGGATAAACGGAGTTGTGGTCGGGGATACGTTTCTTGTGGCAAAGAACGGCAGTGTATCAATCCGCCCGGATGCTTCGGGGCTTCTCTGGAATGAAACGGATGTAGTAGCGCGCTTTATTGTGACACGGGTGGACGACGAGGTGTCGGAAGGCACCTTGGAGCGCGTAGGCTTCTTTGACCGGGTAAATCCCCGTGACACCGTTGTCAGGGAACCGCCTGAACCAGCAGTTGCCTCCGACCCCAAGGCTAGCCCCGCTCAGGTTGAAACCGCCGTCGAACCGCCTCCTGGTTCACAGGAATGGAGCACGCTTTTCGACCGTGTCAGACGTCTGTACTGATGCGTCGGCTAGTCATCATGCTTCAAGAATTTGCAATAAAAGTTCAATAAACGAAACGATTGCTTCAAATATCGAAAAAATTCCCTTGCAATCCTCCTGAACTCCGTATACACTACAAGCATGTCTACCTATGCCGGACGTAGTATCGCCATGGCAAACTCTTATGTAAGGAGATTGTATGAACGTGTATATCCGAGAAGTACTTGATGGGCTTAAAGCCAGGGCGCCCTGGGAAACCGAATTCCTGCAGGCTGCGGAAGAGGTTCTGGAATCGATAGCACCGCTCATCGAGAAGGATCCCAAATACAAGGCGCAGAGAATTCTTGAGCGCATCATAGAGCCCGAGCGGAGCATCGTATTCAGGGTTCCCTGGATGAACGACAAGGGTGAATATATTGTCAACCGCGGTTACCGCGTCCAGTTCAACAGCGCCATCGGCCCGTACAAGGGCGGCATCCGCTTCCATCCCAAGGTAACCCTGTCAACGCTCAAGTTCCTCGGTTTCGAGCAGATTTTCAAGAACAGCCTTACCAGTCTGCCGATGGGTGGTGGCAAGGGTGGTTCCGACTTCGATCCCAATGGCAAGAGCGACAACGAAATCATGCGTTTCTGCCAGAGTTTCATGTCTGAGATGTTCCGCCATGTCGGCGCAGACACCGACGTTCCCGCCGGCGACATCGGTGTAGGCGGCCGTGAAGTGGGGTACATGTTTGGCCAGTACAAGCGGCTCCGGAATGAATTCACCGGAGTTCTGACCGGCAAGGGGCTCTCTTTCGGCGGCTCGCTCGTCCGCCCGGAGGCAACCGGTTTTGGCGCGGTATATTTTGCCGAAGAAATGTTCAAACTAAAGGGCGAAACACTGGCAGGCAAGACCGTTTCAGTTTCCGGATTCGGCAATGTCGCATGGGGCGCCTGCATCAAGGCGAGCCAGCTGGGAGCCAAAGTTCTTACCATTTCCGGCCCGGACGGTTACGTATTTGATCCCGATGGCGTTTCTACGCCCGAGAAACACAAGTACCTTGAAGAAATGCTCGTCATCGACAGAAACCGCGTCGAGAGTTATGTAAGGAAATTCCCCAATGCCAAGTTCTACGCCGGCAAGCGTCCGTGGGAGCAGAAGGTTGATATTGCCATGCCCTGCGCAATCCAGAACGAATTGTCCGGCGAAGATGCCCATGCCTTGTTGCGCAATGGAGTGCAGGCTGTCGTAGAGGTATCGAACATGGGTTGTACCCCGGAAGCCTGGAAATTGTTCATAGAGAAGAAGATACCGTTTGCTCCCGGCAAAGCCGCCAACGCCGGTGGTGTAGCTACCTCCGGCCTGGAGATGAGCCAGAACTCGATGCGCCTCATATGGAGCGCCGAGGAAGTGGACAAGCGCCTGCATGACATCATGATCAACATTCACCACATGTGCGTCGACACCGCCAAAGCATTCGGCGTAGAAGGAAATTACGTCATCGGCGCAAATATAGCCGGCTTCAAGAAAGTGGCAGATGCCATGATAGCCCAGGGGCTTGTCTGATTTAATTCTTTTTCAAGTAACAAAAAGGGAGGAACGGCCTACCCGGCCTTGCCTGCGCAAACAGCGCACGCAGGATCGGATGGGCCGTTTTTTTTGAAGCTACATCGTGCCTGTTGCGGTAAAAAGCGCCCTGACGAGCGCGGGAGCGTCTGCGGGCAGGCATGAAAAAGCAGCCGCGTCAGGATCGGCGCACACTGCCGGTTTTGCACCTGAAGAAAGGGCGGTTTTGTTCGCCGCGGGCAGTACCTTGCCGGAAGCACCCGACCTGCATACGACCGTGACGACGGCTTCTGTTTCAGTTTTATTGAGGGCTATGCCGAGCAACTGTGGCGCGTTGCCGGGTAGCGGCTCCGCGCTTACCAGAGTTCCTGCGCCATCTTCGAATGTAGAGCGCACCCGTATGCGTAC
>JFJP01022716.1_pt1 | contig 11874 bp, 8 predicted proteins | sample 431651 | NCBI WGS metagenome assembly JFJP01 (sample SAMN02602958, study PRJNA72255) | Microbial mat metagenome, whole genome shotgun sequencing project. | biome: fresh water; feature: sink hole; material: water; isolation source: purple microbial (photo- and chemosynthetic) mats found in... | reverse complement strand
AATCTACGGCTTTGAGCGCGTATCCGCGGATAAGATATTCTTTATCCTTCATTTCCGCGGTGATAAAGACAATAGGAATATCTTTGGTCTTATCGTCTGCTCTGATTTTCTCTGCAATCTGAAACCCGTCCATACCCGGCATTTTCACATCCAGCAGAATGACCGCAGCCTCATGATTTCGCAGAATGTCTAATACTTGCTCTCCGGAAAAGGCTTTCAGGAAGGTATAGCCCGAGTCCCTCAATATGCTTTCCAGAATCCGCACATTGATTTCAGCGTCATCTGCCAGCAGGATATTCACATTCATATTATGTCTCATTGCTTATCGGCTTCAGGCATTCTTCTCGGCTGACAATTTCTTGGATTTTCAGCACAATATCTTTCATGTCAAAAGGTTTGGTGATGTAATCGCACGCACCCATATTCATGGCTTTTTTTCTGCTCTGCTCCCGTTCCAGAACGGTGAAAATAATGACCGGAATCTTTGTTGTCAAAGTCTCCTGTTTCAACTGCTCCAGAATCTCGAATCCGTCTTCTTCAGGCATGAACACATCTAAAAGAATCAGATCAGGCTGTTGGGAACGCGCAAGTTCAAGACCGGTTTTTCCGTCCTGAGCCGGAATCGCCCGGATACTTTCCCTTCGCAAGAGAATTTCCAGCACCTGTCTGTTTACCTCATCGTCGTCAATTACAAGAATTGTTTTCTCTGCCATCGGTTTTCCTTTCGAGGTACGGTTCTCACCTCTTACCTCTTACCTCTCACCCTTTCTCCGAATGATGTGCGACTTTTTCAAACTTGAAGACCGCTCCATCTGTTTCGTTTTTTTCACCGAACATGGGATTTCCGGTCATTGTAAATACAATTTTCCGGCGATCCGAGGGGCGCATAAACATAATATACTGAATGACCTGTTTCTTTGTCTCACGGATGATTTTTAAGGGGTTCCGGTCGCCGTTCAAGGGATTTCCCTCAAGGTCGGCGAAATTCAGTTCAGGAGAATCTATCGGCATATTCAGCAGTTTATCCCGTGTAAATCCCAGCATGTCTTCTGCCTGTCTGTTTACAAAATTGATCTCTCCTGCTTTGTTGACCATGATCTGCGCCGCGGGGCTGGTTTCAAGCACCTGTCTGAGCAGGTCATACTGAATTTCAAGTTCTTTTTCTGCTTTTTTCTGATCGCTTATATCCACCAGCGTGATCACAACTCCGTCTAACATATTCTGCTCATTGATAAAAGGCAATATTCTGAGTAAAAACCAGTCCTTTACGATAGGAATAATCCTTTCTGCAATCTGGGAAGTCAATGCGACTTTTTTGGCATCCGCGACCATGTCTCCGAACATGGGAATGGAAAGATCGCTTAACGGGCGTCCGATATCCTGTTCGAGCAGATTGATCTGCCGGGTTATGGAAGGCGTGAATTTTCGGATCCTAAGCGATTTGTCCAGAAAAATCGTCCCGATATCCGTGCTTCTCATCAGATTGTTCATATCGTTGTTCAGATTGGACAGTTCTATGACTTTTGCCTGATATTCCGAATTGACGGTATTTAATTCCTCATTCACGGATTGCAGCTCTTCGTTGGTACTTTGCAGTTCTTCGTTTGCTGCCAGCAATTCCTCATTGGTTGCCTGCAATTCCTCATTGGATGTCTGCAATTCCTCAATAGTTGCCTGAAGATTTTCACGGGTGAACTGTATTTCCTGCTCCAGAACTTTGACTCGCTCTTCCATCAGTCCGTTTGCGGCTGTTTTCTCCTCGTGTGTTCCATCTTCGGAATTCAAAGCGATCTGTTCCGTGCTTTCCAGCAGCACGATGAACAAAGGTTTCTGTTCTCCGGGCGCGGTGATCTGATCCACTTTGACGTGCATCACCCGGACCATATCTTCTCCTTTGATGCGGATACTGTCGTAAAGCACGGCTTTCTTTTCCTTGCGGACCCTGTTAACAGCCGAAGATACTGCCAGAGAAAGTTCGCGCGGAAGCATGGTCATGATATCCAGACTTACATTTCCCAGCGGAATATTCAGATATTGCCTGGTAGAGCCGAAGGTCTGGATCAGTTCATAGTCTTCGTTTATGACTAACAGTGCCGGCACCGCTTTGTTGAGCAGCGTGTGATAATAGCTTTCCTGTTTTCCGAATCTGAAATCTTCGTTTTTTTTTGTATATGCCGAGTAAGTGGCGGCAATCGCAAAATCCTTGCTTAAAGGCATGGCTATTACATCCTTTATGGGCAGGGTTCCCTGACCGCTGTGCCGGTATATCCTGTGTCTGGAATCCACCGGATCAAAGGCATGAGTCATTTCGCCCACTGTCTCGCTGGATCCGAGGAAAAGATAACCATCCGGAAGCAGAGAGTAATTGAAAATAGAAAAGACCTTTTTCTGCAAAGCGGGCTGAAAATAGATCAGAAGATTCCTGCATGAGATCAGATCAATTTTGGTAAACGGCGGGTCTTTGATGACATTCTGGAGCGCAAACACCACGGTTTCGCGAAGAGAGCGTTTGACCTGATATCCGTCGCCTCTTTTTTCAAAATATCTGCTTAAAAATTTTACTTCCATATCAGCGGCAATGCTGTCCGGATAAAGACCGATGCCCGCGAGTTCGATGGCATTTTTGTCAATGTCGGTGGCAAAGACTTTTACTTCGAATTCCTGTCTGCCCGCATAAAGATGATCCTGAAGCAGCATTGCCAAAGAGTAGGCTTCTTCGCCTGTGGCGCATCCGGCAACCCATACGCGGATTGTTTTGCTTCCCCGCTTTGCGGCATTTTCAAAAATAGAGGGAATAACCGTTTCTTTCAGCACTTCATAAGATTCCGAATCCCTGAAAAATTTGGTCACGCTGATAAGCAGGTCTTTGAACAGGGAATTGATTTCATTGGAATTCTGATGAAGATAGACAATATAATCTTCGATGCTGCGGACTTGGACAATCCCCATTCTGCGCTCAATTCTTCGGACTACGGTAGCGGGTTTGTAATAAGTGAAATCCACCGCGGTCCGTTCTTCATCGGGTTCTTTTTTGTCTGCAATACAGGGATGATTGATGAATTTGAGAATTTCTTCCGGCATCCGGTCCGGCGACAGCACATAATCCGCCAGCCCTGTGGAAATGGCACTTTTGGGCATTCCGTCGAATTTGGCGGTTTCCTCACTCTGTACAATCACCATGCCGCCCTCTCCCTTGATGGCACGGACCCCGCGGGTACCGTCGCTGCCTGTGCCGGAGAGAATAATGCCGATGGCTCTGTCTTCCTGATCTTCGGCAAGGGAGCGGAGAAACACATCTATGGGCAGATTAAGTCCGTGGCGCTCGGGCTGATCAGACAGATACAGATTTCCGCCGTGAACGGCCATGTTTTTTTTGGGCGGAATGAGATAAACGCAGTTGGGCCGAATGGACATCCCGTCTTCCGCTCGCAACACCTCCATCTGCGTATGCTTGGAAAGCAGTTCTACCATCAGACTTTTGTAGTCCGGAGAAAGATGCTGAATCACCACAAAGCCCAGACCGTTTTGAGCCGGCATGTGATTGAAAAAGGTCTGCAATGCCTCCAGTCCCCCCGCGGACGCGCCGATTCCTACAATATAGGAGGGTTTTTCAGACATGCTGTTGTTGGAAATAACGCTTTTATCTTCGGCTGAGAGTTTTTTTTTGCTTCTTTTTTTTTCCATCATGACTTGCCTCCCCGTCTATATCGCCCACCGGCATGAATTGCGTTTTTAAAATCCGCCGTAAAACGGTTTTGCAAACCGTTTCTCCGCAAAAAACGGTTTGCAAAACCGTTTTACAAAAGCGCAAATTATGACGGTGGCAAGAATATATCGCCCACCGGCATGAATTGAGTTTTTTCTGTTACTTTCATTCATTCATTCCTCCGGAGTGCTGAAATAAAATTTTAGCAATCTTCCCGCTTAACTTGGGAAAGAGAGAATAAGAGAATTCACGCGGAACCGGTTTTCTTCCGGATATACAAAGTTTTTATCACCCTTGCCACAATCTCGCCGGCTTCGTCTTCAATATCCGCCCGGAATTCCGGGAGATATTTCTGTCCCCCTGCGGTGTGTTCAAGAATAGCTCTGATCTCTTCTTCCTTAATGATAAATCTCGCGGTTACGGTTCCCCGTCCCGGTCTGATAAAATCAATATGAGCGGATTTATCCCATACCAGATATGATTTTCCCAGAATCTGAATCAGCATCAGCATGAAAAAAGGATCGGTCATGGCATACAGAGAACCGCCGAAATGGGTATTCACATAATTGCGATTATATCCTCTCATTTTCATCTCAACGATGATTTCTCTATAATCCTGAGAAACTTTCCTGACAATAATCCCTGTCCCCCAGTAAGGCGGATATACATTCAGCATCAGTTTAAAAAGAGCCGTATTCATTTCTCACTTCTCATTTTCCTCAACGCTCCTCATCTCTCATTTCCGCAAGCGTCTGACTCAGCAATTTCCCTTTTATCTGAACAGAGGCGCGAAAGCCCGCAAGGCTCGGCAGGGACCCCACGTCTGCTTTATCTTCGGAGATCAGTCTGGCAATTCTTTTCCCGTGTCTTCTTATAATGATTTCATTGTCCTGTGCAACTTTATCCAGCAATGAAATCAGACTGATATCGGATTCTTCCGCATTGACTTCCAGCATAAAACCTCCATTTTCAATATTTCAAATTCATTTCTCATTTCTCACTTCTCATTTCTCACTTCTCATCACTTTGGCTTTGAAATTCTCAACTTCATTTTCCAGTTCGGCGATTAACAGACGCGCTCTTTCCGTATCGCCTTTTTCTCCGGCATCTTCCATTTCAGAAGCAATCTTTCGAATACGGAACGCGGACATGTTCGCTGCCATGCCCTTGATTGAATGAGCTTCGTCTCTTATTTTTTTGGCGTCTTTCTCCTCTGTCGCGGCTTTCATTTTTTCCATCCGTCCGGGTATGACCTGCAAAAACAATAAGAGCATATCCTCACAGAGCAGTTTATCTCCGCCCATACGCTCTGACAGGTCATTTCTGTCAAAGATTTCGTCCGGAAAAACCTGCGGGGGCGGGGCGGAGATAATTTTATTTTCCGGCTCGCAAGTCTTATGAATATTGTTCTCAGGGAGTTTCAATTTCAACTGTCTGACCATCACGGTGAGAAGTTCTCCGGTCTGAATGGGTTTGGATACATAATCATCCATGCCGGCAGCGATATACCGCTCCCTGTCCCCTGTCATGGCATTGGCGGTCAGGGCAATGATCGGAACATCATGGCGGATGACGCGGGAATTTTTGTCCCGGATAATTTCAGTGGCTTCGATCCCGTCCATTTCCGGCATCTGTGAATCCATCAGGATCAGATCGTAGGATCGCTGCTCAAGAATTTCAACTGCTTCTTTGCCGTTGCCGGCGATATCCGCATGAAAACCGAGTTTTTTCAAAATTGACTGACCGAGTTTCTGATTCATTACATTGTCTTCCACAAGCAGAATCCGAATATTGCGCTTGAATTCATTCGGAATTGCAGAAGCCATTTTTTTGACTTCCGCTGATTTTTTCGGAGAAAGCCTTTTTTCCTGACCCGCAGGCTGTTTCTGAAAAATAGCCGTAAACCAGAAAGTCGAGCCTTTTCCATCTTGGCTTTCCACGCCGATTTCTCCGCCCATAAGTTCTGCAAGTTGTTTGGAAATGGAAAGTCCCAATCCGGTTCCGCCGTATTTCCGAGTGGTCGAGGCATCTATCTGAGAAAATGATCTGAAAAGCTGATCCCTGCGCTCCGCGGGAATACCGATGCCGGTGTCTGAAACAGAAAAACGCAGACTGGCATGAATATCGCTGTTTTCCGCGACAGACACGCGTACTGTCACTCCGCCTTTATGGGTGAATTTCATGGCATTTCCCGCAAGATTAAGCAGAATCTGATTCAGGCGTCCGGGATCCCCGCGAAGATAAATCGGAACATCGGAATCAATCTGCTGTGTCAGCGATATTCCCTGTTCTTTGGCTTTGATGCTCAACATGTCTGTCACGCTTTCAACCGTGTCCTGAATGTTGAAATCAAGAAATTCCAAATCTAATTTCCCGGCTTCGATTTTGGAAAAGTCAAGGATATCATTGATAACTGAAAGCAGATTCTGCGCGGAAGCAAGAACTGTTTCCGCATAATCGCGCTGTTCCGAATTCAACTGAGTATCAGCCAGCAGCCCGGTCATACCGATTATGGCATTCATGGGGGTACGGATTTCATGGCTCATGTTGGCTAAAAAACTGCTTTTGGCACGGTTGGCGGCTTCGGCGATTTCTTTGGCTTTTTTCAGAGCCTCATCGCTTTGTTTCTGCTGAATGGCAATGGCATAAAGCACCGCGAGCCGCTCAATCAGTTCCATATCCCGTTCCGTATAATCGCGGTCTGCATTTGCCAAAGCAATCTGTCCCATTATTTTTCCGGCAGTCCCTCCGAAAACAGCCGGCGCTGCAAGGAAACGGCGTATAGGGATATGACCTTCCGGCACGCCGGATGATCTGGCGTCTTCTGACGGCGCGTTGCTCATAAGCGGCAGGCGGTTGTCAAGTACCCAGCCCCAGAGTCCGCAGAATTTTTTAAATATCGTATTTTTATCCTCTATCCGGCAGATATCCCATATACCCCTCGTCATGGTTGACGAAACCAAATAACCGGTATCCGGATCAATATGTCCCACATAGCCGAATTCGCTTCGAGTCAGTTTTTTTGCGTACTGCAAAGTAAGTTCATTTATATCCGAGACAGACGCGGAAGACATGATTTCACGGGACAACTCTGCAATAGCTTTGTTGACATCTGATTCCCATCGGAGTTCGCGGGTACGTTCCGCGACCGTATCCTCCAATTTTTTATTGGACTCGCGGAGAATTACTTCCGCTTCTTTCTCTTTTGTAATATCAAGAAGGGAACAGAGAACCACCCGGCTTTTATATTCGGGAAGTTCGAGCGGCAGCAGATTCATACGCGCCCAGAGAGTTTCTCCTTTTTTGATTCTGAGCCGGATATCGGCAGTCTGATGAGTTCCGAGTTTCATCAGGTCTTTGAAACAGCGGTCATAGTCTGCAAAACTGCTGTAGGGAACAAAAGACTGAAATCGCTGTCCGATCAGGAATTCTCTTTTGAGATTGAAATAATCCGAAGCCCTGCTGTTGATATCGCGGATAATTCCTTCGGAGCTTAATACCAGATAACCCACCGGCGCGCAGGCAAACAGATTGCTGAGATATTTCTGGGATGCTTCCAGCCGCTCCCTGCTCTGGTGCAGTTCATCATTTTGGAGTTCCAGTTCGATATGATAGGTATTGAGTTCTTCGATCAGTTTCTTCAGATCATAATTCTGAGGAACAATTTCTTCCGAATCTGTTTTTTCCAGAATTTTCCGGGCTTTTTCCCTGAGCTTCGCGTATTTTCCGGTATCAAGAGCCTCAGGCGCAGGTTTACGCGGGGAATGTTTCATTATCCAGCCCAAGGTTTTTTCAAGGATTTCCGGCTGAATCGGTTTCTGGACATAGACATCCGCGCCGTCTGAGTAACATTTTTCAAGATCGTATTTGTCTTCGGAGACAGTCATCACGATGACCGGAACGGACTTGAGTTCCGCATCGCTTTTCAGTTCTGACAGCACTTCGCGTCCGTCTGTGCCGGGAAGATTCAGATCAAGAAAAATAACATCGGGTCGCTGCCAGACATCGGCTTCGGAATATTTTCCGCGGTGAAACACATAGTCCAGCGCGTCATCGCCGTTTTCACAGCGGCAGATGGGGCTGAGATTCCCTATTTTTTTCAATGTCCTGACCAATGAAAGATAGTCTTCGTCACTGTCTTCGACAATCAGGAACAGGGTATCGAAATCGCTGCTTGTCATCGCCTTCCTCTTTGTTTCCCAATCGTTTGATTTGTTTTCACAGCATGAAATATCTGCCGGTTGTTCCGCAGAAATTCCGAGACATGGTCATGAAAATAATCTGCATATATCCGTAATTCAGATGCTATAACACAGAACAGACAGTTTCTGCAATCTCATTTTAAAAAAAAATGATTATGCTGGCTTGTAAATCTTATACATTTTTGTTACAGATTTTCAAATTCGTTTTCATGCAAAATCCGACGATAAAACGATTTGCAAAATCGTTTTACGGCAAGACACCTGAACCGGAGTAAAACGATTTTTCAAATCGTCAGAAGATGACAGACGATAAAACGATTTGCAAAATCGTTTTACGGCAAGACACCTGAACCGGAGTAAAACGATTTTTCAAATCGTTTTCAGCACCTTAATTTTTTAAGGAGACAAAAATGAACCATGACAAAATGATCGTCGAGATCGAAGGCAGGCAGGTGGAGCGGATCGAATATAAAGATCATCCGGTCATCACCCTCAGAATGATTGACGAACTGCATGAACGTCCCGAAGGAACGGCTAAAAATTCGTTTCATCGTTATGAGGACAAGCTGATTGAAAATGAAGATTTCTTCAGAGTGCCTTATAAAGAATGGTCAAAAATTCTATCGGTACAAAATATGTACCGATCAAAAACAGCCCTTATTTTCCTGACAGAGTCCGGCTATCTGATGATTGTCAAGCCCTTCGGCGATGATCTGGCATGGAAAGTTCAGCGTGCGCTGGTCAGGAATTATTTTGCTGCAAGGGAAATGCTACGGGGCGCATCTTCCGTCTATGACCCAGAGATCAAAGCCTTTCTGAAGGAGACCGTTGCACTGCTCGGCAGTTTCCGGAAAGAACTGGCATCTATCCGAAACGGACTTGAACGCAGCCGTGACATTGATCGGGAACTACCGTACCTTATGCAGCAGGCGGTTCATCTCATCAGCGAGGTCCGTGAGGAACTGGCTCAGACCCGGAAGGAAAGGGACCTGTTCCGCGACAGGCTGTTCATACTTCAGGATCACATCGAAAAAGGAACCTCCGATCCCGAAGCCTCTGAAATCACCTGTAGCTACACTTCCGCCGAATCCTCTGAAACCCGCTCCGGAGATGAACATGCACATGAACACGAAACCCTGAAAGATTTTATTGCCGTCTGGTGGAGAACCTTCGGCAATGACCGGGTGGGCGTTTCCCATCTTTACCCCCTGATAAAAGAACACAGCATTCCACTGAATCTCGTGGGCGGCACCGACCGGAGCAGAAGCATCTGCCTCGGAAGAAAACTGACGGCAATCTGCGGCCAGCGATTCGGTGACTGCATCGTAACGGAGGCTAAAAAGTGGCGGAATGTGAAACGCTATAGCTTATGCCGGGTTATAGGCGAGGGGTAAGAATCCCTGACTGACTTTGCCGTTTTTTTCATTTAGAACAACATAACAACTTGGGAAGAGAGAAATGACAGAACATTTATTAAACATAATTAAGGACAGAACCCTTTGCTCTGTCGCCGAAAAGGTGATTCAGGGCATAGCGGTAAGCGAGGCTGAGGCTGTTTATATGCTCACCTCAAACCATATCCTTGAACTGGGAGCTATTGCTCATTATCTGAGAACAAAGCTGCACGGGGACAGGGTTTTTTACGGCATCAACATGAATCTCAATTATACCAATATCTGCGAGCTTAGGTGTCCGCTGTGTGCTTTTTCCTGTGACGAAGGAGATGAAAAAGCCTATACCCTGTCATTAGAGGAGATTGAAGAAAAAGTCCGTCATGCTGTCACATTGGGCATTGATGAGGTCCACATTGTGGGCGGTCTCAATCCCCGTCTCAGACTTGACTACTTTGAAGAGATGCTCAGGCGGATAAAGAAAATAAAATCCGATCTTTTCATAGTCGGGTTTACGGCAACGGAATATGACTACTTTGCAAAAGTAAACGGCATTTCTGTGGAAGACATTTTCCTAAGATTCATTGACGCTGGACTCGGCTCTCTGCCCGGGGGCGGCGCGGAGATTTTTTCGCCAAATGTGAGAAATATCATTGCGCCTAAGAAATTATCGGGAAAGCGATGGCTGGAAGTCATGAAAACTGCCCATTTGCTGGGCATCCGGACCAATGCCACATTGCTTTACAATCACATCGAGAAACCCGAAGATGTTGCGGATCACCTATCGCAGATCCGTTCCCTTCAGAATGAGACCGGCGGATTCAAAACTTTTGTGCCGCTTCCCTATCACGACACCAATACAGGCATACGGGCAAAGCGAAGTACAACTACGGGATTCGACGATATCCGGATTTACGCTGTCAGCCGGATTTTTCTGCACAATGTGCCGCATCTGAAAGGGCTGTGGATGTACCTCGGCGAGAAAATGGCGCAGGTGCTTCTGTGTTTCGGCGTGGACGACATCGGTTCTACCTATCATTATGAAAAAGTAGTGCATTCCGCGGGTGCGAAAACCCCGGATTACGGAACCGAATCTTATCTCAGAGGTCTGATCGGAAATGCCGGATTAAATCCGGTTAGAACTGTATCAGATTATCAAACTGCAAAGAATCGGAGAACTTGAAATGAAACTCGGTTATATCAATTATCTGAACTGCTTTCCGCTGTATTACCGGATGACGGAGAAATCGCCGATTCCGGGTGTGGAGATTGTCTCAGGCTATCCCGGCGAACTGAATGAGATGATGCGTAAAGGGGCATTGGATATGAGTCCGATTTCATCTGCCGCTTACGCTGATATTCAGGACGATGCAGTTATTCTGCCGGATTTCTGCCTCGCGTCAGTGGGTTATGTGCGCTCGGTGATTCTTATCAGCAGACTCCCCATAGAAGATTTGGATCATAAGAATGTCGGGCTTTCCCGTGCGTCTCAGACTTCCGTGGTGCTGCTGAAATGCCTTCTGAAAAAATACTATAGGATTGCGCCGATCTATCAGACAATTCCGCCCGAACCGTGTCTTGACGGTCTGGATGCGGCACTGATTATCGGCAATGAAGCCATGATGAATCTCTCACCGGACGCGGTGCCATACGTCTATGATCTGGGTGATCTCTGGTTCAGGAAAACAGGATATCCGGTGGTATTTGCGGTATTTGCTGCCCGGAAATCCTTCATGGAAGCACAGCCGGAACTTCTGAAAGCGGTTACGGATTCCTACGGTCAGTCATTGCAATGTCTTGACACGGAACGAGATATTGTTATCAGAAAAGCCAGTGAAAAATATCCCGATATTTCTTATGACATTGCTGCATATTTCCGCCTGATAAAATACGGATTCACAGCAGAACTCAAGACTGCGCTGCGTTTTTATTTCTCGCTTGCCGCTGAATCGGGTTTTCTGAATGCAGTCAAAGAAATCATATAGACTTTATTAACGGATGTCCGGAGGAGTGCAAGTTTCGCTTACGTGACTTTAAGCATATTTTTAATTTTCTGATAAAAAAGAGTTGACGAACATAAAGTCTTATGGGATACTGGATCAGAATTTGCAGAATTAAAGAATGAACAGAATGGAAAACTGGATCAGAATTTGCAGGATTGAAGAATTAACAGAATATAAAAAACGAATAATTCTGAAATTCTGAAAATTCTGGATCAGAATTTGCAGGATTGAAGAATTAACAGAATGGAAAAAAAACGAATAATTCTGAAATTCTAAAATTCTGAAAATTCTGATTCAGACATTTGCAGAATTAAAGAATGAACAGAATAGAAAAAAACGAATAATAAGGAGAATCATTATATGGAATTCGGACTGTCAAAAGAACTGGAAATGCTGAGAAAAGCAGTTCGTGAATTTGCAGGCAAAAAAATCGCTCCCTTTGCGGATGAATGGGATAAGAATCACTACTTTCCGTATAAGGAAGCCATAAAGCCCATGGCGGAGTTGGGACTTTTCGGAACAGTGATTCCCGAAGAATACGGCGGCGAAGGCATGGATACGGGCTGGCTCGC
>JFJP01040569.1_pt1 | contig 11875 bp, 9 predicted proteins | sample 431651 | NCBI WGS metagenome assembly JFJP01 (sample SAMN02602958, study PRJNA72255) | Microbial mat metagenome, whole genome shotgun sequencing project. | biome: fresh water; feature: sink hole; material: water; isolation source: purple microbial (photo- and chemosynthetic) mats found in... | reverse complement strand
GTCCAATCGCCGGTTATATTCATGGTGGCGGCTGAAGCTGTCAGAGATTTTTCTGAATTGATGGTAAGGTTATTGAATGTAGTGTTTGATGCACCTGAAATTGTAGATGTACCGTTGAAAATTACCGTACTTGTGTTTGCCGTAAATGTACCGTTGTTAATCCAATTTCCATTAATCGTTAGAGTGTTTGTGCCACTAATTGTTACCGTAGCTCCAGTGTTAATAGTCAACGAATTGCAAAGTGCATCGGCATCGCCAATTGTAGGTTGAAAGGGTACACCAGCTGGAATAACTACATTTGTGGCTAAAGTTGGAATTTCAGTACACCAATTTTGTGGATCATTCCAATCACTTGTAATTCCTAACCATTGTCCAATTGCATTTACAGTAACTGTAAAACTAACGCAATCCGTTGTATTACAAGTTCCTTCGGCTCGTACATAATAGGTGGTAGTAGTTGTTGGACTAACGGTAATTGAAGTTCCGGTTCCTACAAGCGTGCCTCCACAACTGCCCGAATACCATTTCCAATTAGTTTCGTTTTCTGTCCAACCTCCATTTAAACTTAACGATGAACTACTTCCGCTACATATAGGCGATGTTCCTGATATGGAAGTTGCAGCAGTTGATTCCGTTCCATTCGAAATTACTACAAAATCATCCGAATTTGATGTGCAACCTAAAAATGTAGCAGCCAAATTATAAGTTCCGGTTGGTAATGTGGTTATGTCTTTGGTAGATGCGCTAAAGCCACCAGTCGATTTTGTCCAACTATAGCTAAATAAATCTGTCCAAGCCGAAACGGTAGTTCCAGTAAATGTGCCGTTTGTACCGGTTGGTGTTTTTGCTAGAAAAGTTATAGCCTGCTATTAAATTCGTTTCGCCAGTAACATATCCATGAGGGGTAGAAGCCAATGCTGCAATTTGTGTATTTGTTAAAGCTGTATTCCAAAAACCGGCTTTTAAAATTTGTCCGTTGTGATAATTGGGCGTTGTAGCATCCCACACGTAACCACCAATCATTGTATTATCGGTTGATGAACCATATTTATTGGTTGGCAAAGCAGCGTGCGATTTCGATGCAATTAATTCGCCATCGATGTATATTTTCATAGTTGTGCCATCGCCTGTACCAGCAATATGATGCCACAAACCATCGGTTGGGAATGCGCTTGGTGAGTAGAGGTTGGTGTACAATCCTTCCGACCAAAGCTCTACTAATCCACCCGATGTCAATCCAATTTCAATTGAATTATTTTGTCCAAAAAAACTATTTCGGTTAAATGTTGTGGCTTTTACCCAGCCTTCGAGTGTAAACGCACTCAAATTATTTAACTGCGAAACTCCCAGATTTATATATTGCGATTTGGTATAGTCGAAATTTACAGCAATCGGAATATTGTTGGGCACCACAGCACCATCATTCGAAGTGGGACAAGTTGTGTAGGTAATATTTGCCGTAGGAATTTCGGGTGTTTTAATCAAAAATGGTTTTTTGCTTGTTAGCGTTGTGCCACCAGTTGTTACAGTAATAAATCCGGGTGTTGCATTTGCTGGTAAAACTGCTGTAATTTGAGTTGAAGATACATAAGTAGTGGTGGCTGCTATTCCATTAAAATCGACAACCGAACTGCCCGTAAAACCTTCGCCATTGATGGTAACTAATTGCGAACTACCTTTACAAGCCGAAATTGGAGTAAAGCTGTTGATTGCCGCCACTTTAAAAGCTGCCACTGCTCCCGACCAATACGATTTTGTGCTAACTGTACCACCTGTTGAGGCTGTACCTGTTGCGCTTACAACTCTTTCTAAAGCAAACACTTTGGCATTATCTGTTGCTCTGGAGTTAGTAGAAGCAGAAGAATTTATAGAAGTAAACGAATTTAAAATAGTACTTAACGAATAACCACTGCTACGCAAACCTATTCCCCCAATCCATAATTCGTCGTTCGAATTAGTTAGTGTTATTGAGCCGGTGGAAGCAGCAGTGCTTGTGGAAATGTTACGATTGTTTGCAGTCTGATCCAACGGTGCTCCATATACCAAGCCACTGTATTCCATTACCACGGCAGCCGAACGGGCTAAACCTTGAGTAATTGTTATATTTGTAGCAGCACCCGATACGGATGTTGTGTACCAAATTTCGGTGGTGGTATTGTTGGTCGAGTTACCTGTCGATGAAATTGCCCGCGTCCAGCTAACTCCGCCTTGCGTAATTTGTGTAACATTTTCGGTTGTATTACTTCGGGTCGAAATTACGGCAATCAGTGTATTGCCATTTGCGGGAGTTGAACCTAAGGTAACATTAAGTGTATCAGAGGCTGTTGTGCCGGTATTTCCGGTGACTGTTTGTACGCGTGTTTGTGCTGTAATATTACTCGAAAGTAGCATCAAACTAATTATTAAGTTGAATCCAAGCTTTATCATAAAATGTACTTTTAATGTGTGGTTCCGATAGCTGATTAAATCGAAACAAATGTAGCGCATTTATGGCTTGATTATTTCCTACTTTAGTTGTAGTACAGACTACTACATAGGATTATCAATAAAAATAATAAGTTTTTATTTTCAAAATTCTGGAATAAAAAATAGCTGTTTAGATAGTCTTTAAATTTGGTTTCGAAAATTATATCATTTTTTCCAAAGTGATATTACGGTGTTTTGTAATACTTATTATGACACAAAATTTGAAATAATTACAATTTGTATTTTATTAATTCTTAATTGATAGGTTTTGAATGGTACAAATTTAACTTTATATAACTATAATGGCTTTGATTATTAACTTTAAAACACAATGTAAATCCTTGATTTATAGCAAAAAATCCCAAATAACAGTATTTTGGATTAAATTAAAATATTATTGCTCACTTATTTACACATGCGTTACAAACAGCATGGTGCTCGATTGCATCACCATTTTGTATGCCAATCCGGGGTTGAAAAGTCGCGAAAATAGTCGGCGTTTTCGGGTATTGAATGCCAATAAATCGATGTTGTTTTTTTGAAGATAGTCGTCGATTTGCTCTGGAGAACTATGTGAGGCTATTAACGAATAATTTGTATTTATAGTAGGATAATGGTTTGAAAAATAGGCTTTTATGCCACCAATCATTACCTCGTCCCAAGCATCAATTTTATCCGACGCATGAATAAAAAATAATTCAGGCTTTTCGTCATCAAATAATTTAATCGTTTTGTCGATGGCAATTAAGTCTTTCTGATCAAAATTTGTCAAAAATCCAATTCGTTTTATCCCATTCGATTTCATAAGTGCTGGTATGGCCAAAATTGGCGCTTCGGTAGTTTCAATTACTTCGGCTGTAACGCTACCTATCAGTTCGTTGTTGGGTTGCCGGCCACTCGTTCCCATAATAATGAGATCTGGTTTCTTTTTTTTACAATAATCTGGAATAACTTCGTCGGGTACGCCCTGTTTCATAACAAACTCGTAATGAATTTTGGGCAGTTCGCCAGCATCAATCCGTTTGTTGATGGCATTTTTTAAATTGGCGGTGTCGGCTTTTGCGTTGGTTATTATACGGCGCAGCAACTCATTGTCTGTCAGACTGTAAGTACTTATTTCGTTGTTGTTTGTAATGGTAAATGCCGGAATGTAATACACGTATAGAAACTCAATAACAGCATTTATTTTTTTTGCAAATCGAAAGCCATAGTCGATGGTTTTGTCTACCATATCGGCAAAATCAATGGGTATAACAATCGTTTTAACTTCCTTTTTTGGCGTTTCTTTTTCCCACTCTTTTTCTACCGACTCTACAATTTTGAGTGCCTGCGGCAAATCACTTTCTTTGATGCGAACACGCACACCAACCGCCATTTCGGGGTTTTCGAGGTTGAGGTTATGAATTTCGGTGGGTATGCCGTTGTTCGTCAGCACAGCTTTTATCATTTGTGCCCGTTGATAAGTGCGAATAGCCAGCGTAACTAATTTGTCGTTCATAAGGCATTATTTTTTAATGAGTTAAAAAAATAATAGAAATGTGATAAGAGAGTTCAAATATACATTGTTTTTTTTGAAAAATACAATATTGTCTAAACTTCAGCTCCTTTTTATTAAAAAATCAGAGATGCTGGTATCTCACACCTCTTTAATAGCCGTCAAGCTAATTTTGCATATTTACACCCCAAGCCCCTTCTGGACGTCATGGTAGTGCCGTTGCTACCACAACGAAAAACAGCAAAAGTTTTTTAAGAGTATTCCGCAAATCGGTAGATGCAAAAACCGAAAAGCAAATGGCTCATCGTAATAAATTTAGTTTTGCAGTCGCATTTCTGATGTGTATGCGCGAAATCTTTCAAATTACGTTCAAGAGTAGGGGCTGCTATAATTATGGTTTTGCCCTGGCTATGAAGAGTGCGATTCAAAGTTTAATCTATTTTGCCGCCCAGGGCTAAAGACTGTAACATCAATTTTGCCGCTTTACGAGCAGTGCCAGGTTCGCCGAGTTTTGCTTTTATCAAATCATAATCGGCAAGCATCATGGCTCTGTAGGCTTTGTCGTTGAGTAAAAGTTCAATTTCAGCTTGCACGTTTTCGACTGTAAATTTATGAGCAATCAATTCTTTCACCGTTTCGCGTTCCGAAATTAAATTAACGAGCGAAATGTATTTTATTTTTAGCACTATATTTTTTGCCCAATAAGCTAATCTACCTAACATTACATAATAAACTACCACCTGTGGAGTGCCAATTAAGGCTGTTTCGAGTGTTGCTGTACCCGAATTGACCACGGCTGCCGAAGCATGTTGTACTAATTCGTATGTCTGACCAAAAATCACCGGTACTTTATTCGATTTCAATATTTTTGTATAAAAACCAGCATCAATGCCAGGTGCTCCAGCAACAATTACTTGATAATCTTTGAATTGCGAAGCAGCCTGAAGCATTCGAGGTAAACACGCAGCAATTTCCTGCTTGCGACTTCCTGCCAAAAGTGCCAATATGGGTTTGGGTGTCAAGTTGTTTTTGGTACAAAAAGCTTCGAACGATTGGTTTTGAAACAGACGATTTGCAATAGAATCCACTGTTGGGTTTCCCACATAATCGACCTTGTAATTATGTTTTTTGTAAAATTCGGTTTCGAATGGAAAGATGGTAAAAACCTTGTCGATATATTGTTTAATATCTTTAATGCGATACTCTTTCCAAGCCCATATTTTTGGTGGAATGTAGTAATAGATAGGTAGTTGCGAAGTTTCCTTTACATGTTTTGCAATGCGAAGATTAAATCCTGGATAATCGATTAGTATAAGTATGTCGGGTTTAAAATCATCAATTGCCTCTTTACAAAGCTCAATATTGGCCAGAATAGTTTTGAGATTTTTAAGCACAGCAACAAAACCCATAAAAGCCATGTCGCGGTAATGTTTTATCATTGTTCCACCCACAGCTTGCATTAAATCGCCACCCAAAAAGCAGAATTTTGCTTTGTGGTCGACTACCAATATTTCACGCATCAAATTCGAAGCATGTAAATCGCCCGAAGCTTCGCCAGCAATGAGAAAATAGCGCATTTATTTTAGTTTTAAAGTTTTGCCCCAAACCCCTAAAGGGGCATAGCCGTCAAGTTAATTTTATGTTACGACCCCCAATCCGTCAGCCGACGGAGGCTTTAAGACGAAGTATCTTTAATTTTTCATATCCTTTTTGGAGAATATGTCTTAGCCCTCCGTCAGCTGACGGATTGGGGGTCATTAAACCATTAAATGAAATATCCCCTTCTTAAAAATATTTCTTAGCTTGACGGCTATGCCCCTTTAGGAACTAGGGACAATTAATCAGTTCAAATATTGTACTTAAACTTAAAATCATTTCAATTCTTGTCTTATTTTGCAAATCCATATTTTTGAGAAAAAATAATAGGCATCAAAAGCAATGGAAAAACCACAACAGCTCCAAGTAGAACAAACGGTGATACATGTTGCATAAAGTCGAAAATAAATACAAATAATCCGGTATAAAAGCCCAACACCAATGTCAGTGAAGTACCCAAAGCAGCCATTATCAGCACAATCCATTGTTTGTCGCGGGTTTCGGGCAATCGGTTAATTACCTTACGACTAAAACCATAATCCGCAATCTCTTTTTTATTTTCGGCAAAAAAATCCGATATTAAATCTTTATTTTCCATAACCTGCATTTGTTAAATACACATTCATTTTTTCTTTTCCTTTTAAAATATAAGTTTTAACGGTCCCCAACGGGCAATTCATAATTTTTGCTATCTCGGGGTGTGTTTTATCTTCCATATAAAAAAGTAAAATTGCCGTTTGTTCTTCTTTACGAAGCTTTGCCAATGCCGTATAAATATCAGCCTTTTCGGGCGAATAATCATTTTGTGTTTGGTGAATTTGGTCAATTTCGCCGGTATCTATGTCGGCATATAATTTTCGCGAACGTACAGTATCATAATATACATTGTAAGCAATTCGATACAACCATGTCGAAAATCCGGCTAATCCTTTGAACGAAGCCATGTTTAACCACGCTTTTATAAAAGTTTCCTGTGCCAAATCGTCGCTCAACGAGCCATCGCCCATCGTCAGGTTCATGAAAAACCTGCGTATGGACGACTGATATTTACAGGTAAGTTTATCGAAAGCCGATTTATCGCCAAATAGCGCTACCTGTGTTGCCCAGCGGAAATCATCCGTTTTGCTCATTATTATTTTTTGGCTTATCCAGAAAATGAACCAACAAATAACCGATGCCCACAAAAGTAGGAATAATTCCGGCAATAAGCGCAAAATTATTGTGAATGATTATAAAGTAAATCAATAAAGCCAACCCAACAGCTAACCACAAAATGCCCTTTTTTAAATTACTGCTTAGCGATTTTTGCAATGGTTTCTCAAAAAAGTTTTCGGGTAATGTTTGTCCCATCTCGAGCGACTTGAGATACAAATCGTGTTTGCGAATTGATTCTCTACTTCTTTCCCTTCCAATAATCCACATCAATAAAAGTACAAAAATAAAAGGCATAATAGCAATTATAACTATGCCAAAACTATTCAAAGGCATGTCGTTTCGACCACTTGCAATGATACGTTCCAATTCAAGATTAGATTCTTCTCGTTTTAAATCTAACAGTTGTTCTGCCGAAAGTTTTGAGTACAAAATAGAATCTTTTTGAGACTCGTTACCATCGGTTTCAATAATTTTAATTTCTTTATTAACTACCGAATCAATTTTAGCCGGCGCAGCGTTTACTGCCGCAAATAACGCAACTATTGTTGCAACTACCAATAATACAATACGTTTCATACTAATTTATTTTTTTAAATGAATAAAAATTTGTTTGTTTATTGATTAGACGCATTAAGAATATCGTTTGGATTTACGAATTGTATTTTTTTTTGAATAGTTGGTGAAATTATGTACGAACGTTTAATTATTTTTGACTAATTGAAGCCGCTTTGATAGGTGTTCGAATACTAAAGGAAGCGGTGTTTGAGCCACCAACGCCCATTTCGAAATTGGCATCCGAAAATACATGTATGGAAAATTTACTCGTTTTTGTAACTGCTCTTGCCACATAACTAAACGGAAAATAGAGCGCTTTAATATTTGGTTGAAATAAAAACTTTCCATTTTTATAATCGGACGAAGCTACAAAAAACGAGTCCAAAGTTGCTTTTTCCGGAAGTAAAATTCTCGATATACTATCGGACGATTGATTAATATAAAATGATGTGAGATTATTGGAATATCCATTTAGCAATAAAAAAAACGAAACCGTATCGCCGACGGTAATGGTATCCAACAACAATTCTTCGGTGTCTGCTAAATTTTTTATTTTCAATGTATCACCATTTTGAAGTTTGGGTAGCGACACTAGTGTTAGCTGTGGTGAATAATTACTTTCGCCAGATAAATCGCACGAAACTTGAATAAATAGAACGAATGCTATCGCCAAATAGATTAAACCGGATTTTTTTAATACTAAAAACATATTGCTTATTTTTTTATTTGTACAAAGTAAAGGTTGCAAAGTTATAAATTTTATTTTATAAATTTTTAAATGAAACATCTATTTTGCACATCGCAGAAAGTTTGTATATTTGCACGCAATAATTTTGATAGACTTAAAAGTCATTTCTCATTGAAATTCAATCATTTAAAATAGAAATCCTATGTCATTTATTGCAGAAAGAGTTCAACTTGAAGGCTTAACCTTCGATGATGTACTGTTAATTCCAGCCTATTCGGAAGTACTTCCAAACAATGTTCAACTTACAACTCGTTTTTCTCGTCGCATCGAACTTAAAATTCCGGTAGTTTCGGCTGCAATGGATACGGTTACCGAAGCAAAATTGGCTATTGCTATTGCTCGCGAAGGTGGTATTGGCGTTATTCACAAAAATATGAGCATTGCCGAACAAGCCAAGCAAGTAAGCATTGTAAAACGTGCCGAAAATGGTATGATTTCCAACCCGGTAACCATACGCCCGAAAGCAACTGTGGGCGATGCGTTGGCAATGATGGCTGAATTTAAAATTGGTGGAATACCTGTGGTGGATGATAATTTTTATTTGGTAGGTATTGTTACCAATCGCGATTTGCGTTTTCAGCGGAATATGGCAACGAGAATTGATAGTATTATGACCAAAGAAAACCTTATAACTACCAGTCGTTCAACCGATTTAGAAGCCGCTGCCGACATTTTGCAACAATATAAGATTGAAAAACTACCCGTTGTTGACCCCGATGGTAAGCTAGTTGGACTGCTCACTTACAAAGATATAACCAAAGCAAAAGATAAACCAATGGCGTCGAAAGACGAACAAGGCCGCCTGCGTGTTGCAGCTGGTGTTGGCGTTACAGCCGACGTGTTCGACCGAGTGGAAGCTTTGGTGGAAGCCGGAGTGGATGCCATTGTGATTGATACTGCTCACGGACATTCGAAAGGAGTAGTCGACACTTTGCGCGAAGCCAAAAAACGGTATCCAAATATTGATATTATTGTTGGAAATATTGCCACAGGCGATGCAGCCAAAATGCTTGTTGAAGCTGGAGCCGATGCAGTAAAAGTGGGAATTGGTCCGGGTTCAATTTGTACAACGCGCGTAATTGCCGGTGTGGGTGTTCCGCAACTTTCGGCTATTTACGAAGTAGCTAAAGCGCTCAAAGGCACTGGCGTTCCGGTTATTGCCGACGGTGGAATTCGTTATTCGGGCGATATTGTAAAAGCCCTTGCAGCAGGAGCTTACACCATTATGGCTGGTTCGTTGTTGGCCGGAGTGGAAGAGTCGCCGGGCGAAACAATTATTTTCAATGGACGAAAATTCAAATCGTATCGCGGCATGGGTTCGCTCGAAGCAATGGAAAAAGGTTCGAAAGACCGCTATTTTCAAGATGGCGAAGCTGATATGAAAAAGCTTGTACCCGAAGGAATTGCTGCTCGTGTTCCTTTTAAAGGGTCGTTGTACGAAGTAGTTTTTCAAATGATTGGCGGTTTACGTGCCGGAATGGGCTATTGTGGTGCTGCTACAATTTTCGATTTGCACAAAGCTCGCTTTACCCGAATTACCAATGCAGGTGTAGCCGAAAGTCATCCACACGATGTGTCGATTACCAGCGAAGCCCCTAATTATAGCAGAGGAGAATAAAAAAAACTTAAAAATTAAGTTTAAAATTTGTAGTACTGCAACATAGTAGTAATTTTAACGTTATTAATTTTCGATGTAATTTTTATCTATTTTAAAATTTAAAATACGTATGAGACAAATCTTTTTTACTATTGCAATTTTATTTTCAGGATTTAGTAGCCTGTTTGCTAACGACCCAGTACTGATGAAAATCAACGGTAAGCCCGTTTTGAAATCAGAGTTTGAGTACATTTACAACAAAAACAATTCGAATAATTCGTTGGACAAAAAGACCCTTAACGAATATGTCGATTTGTTTGTCAATTTCAAACTCAAAGTGGAAGAGGCTAAGGCTCAAGGTATTGATACCACAAAATCGTTTGTTAGCGAACTTTCAGGTTATCGCTCGCAGCTTACAAAACCGTATTTAACCGATGCTAAAGTGGACGAATCGGTATTACAGGAAGCTTACAATCGTATGAAGGAAGATGTGGAAGTCAGTCATATTCTTATTCGCGTTCAGCAAAATGCAAGTCCAGCTGATACATTGGCAGCTTGGAAAAAAATCACAGCTATTGCAAAACGTATTGAAAAAGAAGACTTTGCAAAAGTGGCTAAGGAAGTTTCGGAAGACGAGTCGGCAAAAGAAAACAATGGTAGCATTGGTTGGATTTCGGCTTTTCGTACCGTTTATCCGTTCGAAACAATGGCTTACAATACAAAGCCCGGAACGATATCGAAACCCGTGCGAACTTCATTTGGTTACCATATTGTAAAAGTACATAATCGTCGCGAAACGTTGGGTGAGGTGCTTGTAGCTCATATAATGCGTTTCACCGAACAAGGTAATGACGATAAAAATAAAGCAGCAAAAACTTCTATCGACTCACTTTACAATCGCGTTAAAGCGGGAGATGAATTTGGAAAATTGGCTAATGATCATTCCGACGACAAAGGTTCGGCTTCGAAAAATGGCGAATTACCTTGGTTTGGTTCGGGTCGTATGATTCCTGAATTTGAAAGTGCCGCTTTTGCCCTCAAAAATATTGGTGATGTTAGCGAACCTATCAAATCTTCGTTCGGTTGGCATATTATTAAATTAATTGAACGCCGAGGAGTGGCAAGCTTCGAAAGCATGAAAGAAGATTTACAAAGCAAAGTAAAACGCGACGAACGAGCTAATTTAGGTCAGAAATCATTTATTGCAAAACTCAAAACGGATTACAATTATAGTGTAACTCCTGCTTCGATAAAAGAATTTGCCGATTTGCTTGTTAATAAAACACTTGCAGACTCAATTTATCAATTGGAGATTTCGAAATTAGCTAAGCCCATAATGAGTTTTGGTGGTAAAACACTGACACAAAATGATTTTGCAAATTTTCTGAAAGCTAACACATTTACTGATAAAGTAGCTCCATCGGATATTGTTGAAGAAAAATTAACAGCTTTTGCCGAAAAAGAATTATTGGCCTTTGAAGATAGTCAGTTGGAAAAAAAATACGACGATTTCCGCTTCTTGATGCAGGAATACCACGATGGTATTTTGCTTTTCGAAGTGAGCAACAACGAAGTTTGGGAAAAAGCTTCTAAAGATACTGAAGGGTTAGAAAAGTATTTCAACGAACACAAATCCGATTATAAATGGGAAAAACCGCATTACAAAGGACGTGTTATTATGTGTAAAAATGAAAATACACTTAAAATGGCAAAAGCAATTGTCAAAAAATCGCACAACGATTCGATTGATAAATACCTACGTACCCGTTTGAATGATAGCATTCAATATGTAAAAATCGAAAAAAATCTTTATGTTCAGGGTGATAATAAACATGTGGACAAAATGGTTTTCAAATCGAAAGCTGCTGTTGAAGCCGACAAGGACTATCCATTCGTATTTGTAACAGGTAGATTACTTAAATTAATTCCTGAAGATTACACTGATGTTCGTGGATTGGTTACAGCCGATTATCAAGAATACCTCGAAAAAGAATGGATTGCTAAATTACGTGCAAAATATCCTGTGGAAATTGAAAAGCAAGTGCTCGAAACAGTGAAACAGAATTGAGATAAGACGACTGACAACAGACGACTGACAACAGATAAGAGAATAGCCTTTCGAAAGATTGGCTATTTTTTTGTTTATATTTGCGGAGTCGTGTTCGTACAGACCACATCAGGCATACCACAGCAAAGCATTCACTCCTCGCTCGGCGAAGTTTGTAAAATACGCAGGGCGCAGGGCAAACCTTATACTCGAAAA
>JFJP01024877.1_pt1 | contig 11875 bp, 2 predicted proteins | sample 431651 | NCBI WGS metagenome assembly JFJP01 (sample SAMN02602958, study PRJNA72255) | Microbial mat metagenome, whole genome shotgun sequencing project. | biome: fresh water; feature: sink hole; material: water; isolation source: purple microbial (photo- and chemosynthetic) mats found in... | reverse complement strand
GATCTGTTGCTTCATCATCTGTGCGATGCTTGTTCTCGGGTGTGTGCTCGCAGTGAACAGATCTTTCTTGGTGGTGGCTTGAGGATGCTTCTGGCTGCTTACGTGAGCGGTTTGTCTGCGGAGCTTGCTCATCATAGGTGTTTGGTTTGCATGGAGAATCGTTCGAGTGATTTTGTTGTCTTTGGTGAGAGATAAAAGCGATGTAGGCAGCGGTTTCGGTCGGTTTTGGTTTGCGGGGAGGTGGCTATCGGTGAGTTGAGCACAGGATCTTTTGTCTGATTGTTGGATGAGGCTCTGAGATATCACTGCTCCATTGCTGACAACGATCATCTGATCCTGGAAAAGCTCTTTGCCTTTTTTGGACGCAAAAGCCACCTCTCCGATTTTATTCCCAGTGGCTTGTTTTTGCTTAAGACTGAAAGATGCGATTTTGTTGGTTTTGGATACCTTGTCTGACCTGGGAGACTTAATGGTGGAGTCTTGCTCGGGTTTAGCAGGACTCCAGTCTTCCAACACGTCAAAAGGATCTTTATCGCTATCTTGTTTTAGTCTGTTCTTCGCCTGGTTAGAGATCTTCATGAATGATGCTCGAACCAGGAACGGAGTCGACTGGTCGTACTTCTTTCTGAATTCCTTCGCTTTTCGTGTCGAAAGCCAACTGTTGATCGCTTGGAAAACTGACAGAAAGATGTAGATTAAGGTCAAGAGGTTCTCAGCAGCACAAGAACCAATGATCGACCACATTGCGATGGTCTCTTGCAGACCTGGACTTTTGATCGGCGTCACTCTCTTGACTGAAGGGAAACATAGCCACAGAAATATGAACATGAAGAAGCTTTGTGACACGTCCATGAGCAGCATCACGAAGAACCTGTAGTGTTTCTTTCGAATGAACACCACGATGATCACCGCCACCTTCATCAGCTCCATCGCCACGAGAAGCGAAAACGCCAGCGCTGTGGCGTACTGAGTGGAGACGATTAGAATGTGGTAGAAGAATATCCTGCAGATGTGGAAGCAGAATGTCGCTCTGCAAGCAAGAGACCCGTAGACGATTCTTCTCACCTTCAACGGACTTGCCATCAGCTCGATAAGATGCAAGTTCGAACAGATGTTCGCATATGAGGTGGTGTAGTCGACCGGCCTCAGATCCTTCATAGGATCGCGAGATGAACCTGATATTGTATGATCTTCGTTGGGATGAGTCTGAATGCTAACCATCAGCAGAGAATCGATCGAGTCTTCGAGTGAAGCCGTCTTGACTGATTCTTTACCGAGATACTCCCTCATGATGATCTTTCGAAGCTCGAGTTGGTACTGGTGATCGAAGTCGGCTTGATTGTACGAAGCGTTAATCTTCATGCACTTCGTTGCAGTGACCGACGCCTTCGTGAGAGCTTCATCGACGACTCTTTGGAAGAAGAGGTTTTTCCAAGCTCTGTGGTCTAGAACTCTCTTGATGATCAGGACGATGTCAACTGAGAGAAGCAGCAGCACACAGATGGAGATGAAGCTGATCGCTGAGTCTCTCGAGTGCAGATAGGCGCGGGTCAAGTAAAAAGAGAAGTCTACCAGCACTGCGTTGAAGACCATGAGATGGATCTTCGGCACGAAGTAAAGCAGCCTGAGTCCTTTTGCTCCGACTTGCATGTTCTTTTCAGCGAACAGCCAGAGCACCAGCATGAGGGTCCAAGACGCTGCATAGAGGATCAGCTGTGGTTTGAATTCTTTCTCAGCTGCGACCAGTAGTCTGTAGTGCGAGAGTCTCCTTCTGAATCTACTGGTCTTCTCACTGACGATTAGGAAGGTTGCTTCTTTTTTAGTGTTCGCTGTGATGTCTGCAGTTTCCAAAAATCGGAGCAGGTATGGTCCGTAGTGTGCGTTGAGATACAGCAGCTTGCTCAACACGTTGATCGACTGCGTAAACTTGAGCAACAAACCAGTCGGGTCCATGGAAGCGAAGGCGAACATCGTCCGCATCGCAGTGCTCTTCGCGTTGCTTTCTCCTCCGCCAAGCATCAGTCCGCCTGCGATTCCACCCTGGCTATCTGCAGTGTTGATGTTTTTGGAGAGCAAGTCGTTTGAGTAAGGGATGATTTCGTTTCCTGCCTCGACTCTATACCGGATGCTGTCGAACTCGAATGAGAATCTGTTGCTCTTTTGGATGTGCACCAAGTAGTTGTTTTCGATCGGCACCTGTTCAGCTGCGAGCACCAGGAAGTACTGGAGACTGTTGTGTCTTCTGAACTCGTATCGCAGCTTGATCTCTTTGCAGTGGTCGCAGTTCATCAGAGTGCTCAGTAGAATCGACTTGGTGATGTTCACCACGAAGTCATCCACTCTATATTCTCCGAATTCGAGCGAGCTTTCATCGATCACCATTGAAAGCACCAGATCGTAGAGTTCAAAGGTTTGAGCCGATTTGCTGAAGTTGACCTTTACTGGCTCTCCATCCAATAGTCTGCATTTTAGCTTGGCCAGGTAGCGGTCTTCTCTACAGGCTGTGCAGTGGATGTCCTTGCTGCCTGAGGTGTTGTTGGGGTAAATGAACATGCCTGCTTGACACGAGGTGCAGTGAGAAGCAGAGAACTCGCAAGTCAGGCAGTTCTGACTACATTCGTCACACCTATCGATGTTTTCGAACTGGACGCTGGAACAGTTCAACTTGCATTTAAGGTTCTCGTCCACGATGAAGTTCTTCCGACACATTTGGCACTTGAACGGTTCGGCACAGTCGACACAGTAAGGATCTTCGCAGGTGATGCACTTGTAGTCTAAGAGGTACCTTCCTTTGTGGCACATGGTGCACTTGTTCTGGTCATCGATGCATTGTACACAGACCCAGGTCTGCTGGACAGACATCGCTACAGATGTTGTTCAGATCTCTTCTCAAGTAGATGTTCGTCCCATTACAAGACGTACAATTGACCGCAGTGCCTACACATGATCGACAGTTGGATGAACAGATGAAGCAGCTCCCGAGATATGTGAAGGTGTCGATTCTGTCGCAGTAGTCGCAGAGCGCCATGTTCTCTGTAATGCTCTTGATGAGGTAGACCGATGATAGACATGAAGTGCAGTTCGATGGTGTCTCGGTGCACGTCTTGCAGTTGCCCTCGCACCGTCGACAGAAGCCGTCAGGTGTCTTGGTGAAGCCGTCGCCGCACTCGCCGCAGGTTCTGTTCTCGAACGACAGGTGCATTCCTGCAGCACACTTCGAGCAGTTGGCGGCAACTCCATGGCAAGTCAAGCAGTTGAGGTTGCACTGTCTGCAGCGAAGCTCGGAGTCGACGAACCAGCCAGGTCCGCACACTCCACAGGAGGAGTTCGTCGATGAGAGGAAGTTGTTCGAGAAGCAAGATGTGCACACCGATGCGTTGCCGAGGAAGCAAGACCGACAGGTCGCATCGCACCTGTCCACGGTCCATTGAGTCGAATAGAAGCCGACCGGGAAGTCCTGCACGCACGAGAAGTTCGTCGATACCAGCGTCGTGTTCACTCTGCAAGAGGTGCACATCGACACGGAAGGTCCGCAGGTCGCACAGCTGGGGTCGCACTGGAAGCAGCGGTTATTGAACTCGAGGAATCCGGGGCCGCAGAGGTCGCAGGTCGAGTTGGCCGCAGAGAGGACCAGGCCAGGCTGGCAAGTGGTGCAGGTGGTGTTGGTGCCGGAGCAAGACCTGCACTTTTGATCGCACCTGTAGCAGTGACCGTCGAGCGGGTCTTCGAAGTAGCCGGTGCCGCAGTCGTGGCACGTCTTGTTATCCAGCAGCTTTCGAGGGAAGAAGCAAGACGAACACTCGCCAGTCATGTGGTTGCAAGTGCGGCATGTCGAAGGACACGGCTCGCACTCTCCGTAGACAGTGATGAAGTAGCCGGGAGTCTCGCACAGCGAACAGGTGTGTTCGAATCGGTTGAGGAAGTGGCCAGCCGAGCACTCGGTGCAGTTGTCGAATCTGCCGAAACACTTCGAACAGCTCGGCTTGCAGGGCCTGCAGCGGAAGGTGCTGTCGACGAAGCTGCCGGTCGGACAGTCGCGCGCGCATGTCAACTGGGGACTGACAGTGAGCATGTCGAGATAGTAGCCGATGCACGAGGTGCAGTTTTTCTCTGATAAGATGCACGTCTTGCACACGGGACTGCACTTCTTGCACTCCTTCGTCAGTGGGTCTGCGAAGAAGCCGCTGCTCGGGAGACAGGGCGAACAGCTGCCGTTGCTCAGTAGGTAGCGGCCGGGCCTGCAAGTGAGACACTTCCCAGTGACTGCTGCACAGGTGAGACAGTCGCTCGCACACCGTCTGCAAGCAGATCCTTGGAACAACAGATAGAAGCCATCTGCACAAGCACTGACGCACTCGTTGGTGTTCAGCAGCAGGTACTTGCCGGCCTCGCATGAGGTGCACGTGACCGCGCTCCAGGCACAGCTTCGACAGTTGGGGGAACACTTGTCGCAGATGTAGTTGATGTATCTCATGAATTCGAATGTGAGCATGTAGTAGCCCAGCCCGCAGCTGCTGCACGAGTTGTTCTGCCATGAGAGACTCTTGCCGGCGCACTTGATGCAGCTCGTCGGTTCTTGGAAGCAGGTGGAGCACTTGGGGTCGCACAGGTAGCATTTCTTGTCGGTGTCGTTCAGGTAGTAGCCTTCAGTGCAGTACATGTTGATGTTGTCGGAGGCTGACGAGAATATGCCTGGCTTCGAGCGCACACAGTTTCCGGTAGTGTTCTCGCAGCGGTCGCAACCCATCTGGCACTCCTGGCACTGGCCTAACTTGTTGATGAAGTATCGCTCTTCTCCGCAGATGTCGATGCAGGTGTTGTTGACGACTGATAAGATCTTTCCTGCTGGACAAGATCTGCAGCTGCTCGGACTGCCAGCACAGGTCTTGCAGTTGCTGCTGCAGGGATAACACACAGAGTTGACCTCGATGAAGCCTTGACCGCAGTCTGTGCAGCTGTTGTTCACAATGAAGAGCACTCCCACCGCGCATTTGAGGCAGTTCGTGGCGGAATACCTGCAGCCGTTGCAGAGGGGGTCGCATCGATCGAATCTGTTTGTCGACTTGTTCAAGAAGTAGCCGAGCTTGGGACCCATGCAGACGTTCGAGTCTGCAAGGAAGTAGAGGCCGTCTCTGCATTTGGTGCACCTCGCAGTGACGTTGTCGCAGATCGAACAGTCTGGTCCGCAGTAGCCACACCGGCCTTTGCTGCTCAGGTCTGTGAGGTACATTCGAGAGTGCGAGCAGTTGACGCAGATGTTGCTGTACACCGACAGATGCAGGCCTGGAGCACACGACGTGCACTGGTAGGGGAAGCGAAGACAAGTGGAGCACTTCGAGCTGCAGTTGTAGCAGAGTCTGTCCGATGATACGAAGTAGCCGTCCCCACAAGGTCCGCAGGTGAAGTTCTGAGCTGAAACGAACTGTCCAGGAGGACACTCGATGCATCTACTGGAGGACTCTTTGCAGTTGGCGCAGTTCGATGAGCAGGGGAGCGATTCTAGTGAGTACTTGCCTCGACTGATGGATTGCTTACAGTTGACGTCATCGAGTATGAATCCTTCTGGACATGAAAGACAGGTTGAAGAATTGGAGCAGGTGCTGCAGTTCATCGGACAGGTGATGCATCGGTTGGTGTCGGAATCGATTGAGTACTGGCCAGAACAGCTCGAGACGCAGGTGTGGTTGGCGGAAGATAGGCTTTTTCCTGCTCCGCAGGTGGTGCAGCGGTCTGCTGCGTCTGTACATGTCTTGCAGTTGGAGCTGCATTTAAAGCATCGGTCCTGCACTCTAAAGTAGCCTTCACCACAGATACTACAGCTACCAGTGTCTTCGAGTAGATAGTAGTTGTCGATGCACCTGACGCAGTTGCTCTGGCTGCCTTCGCAGAACAGGCATTTCTTATCATCGCACGAGTGAGCTCGCATCGAACCAGTGTCGAACATCAATCTAGGTGTTGTTCCGCTGAAGCACCTCATTTCACCACCATTTAGACTCGAAGGCAACTTGAAGTATCCAGAGTAGCACGAGGTGCAACTCGATATGTCAACATATTGACAACTCTTGCAGTCTTCGTGGCAGCGCCTGCAGTAGGGAATCGAATCTATCTTTTCAATGTACCAGCCATCGTTGAGGTTGCAGGACGGAAGACACATGTCAATACCGTGGTATACCTGCAGACCGCTGCTGCAGGCGGTGCAGACTGAAGCGGAGTACCTGCATTTGCTGCAAGGGCTCAGGCAAGAGAAGCACTTGAAGTCTGTTCCCAAGAAGTGTCCGTCTCCGCAGAAGTCGAGTGTGTGGTTCTCGCCTGAGAGATACTTTCCTTCCACTCCGCCGGCACCTGCGAGGCCTGAGATACCTGTGCAGTTCCAAATCTTGCCTTCGCAGCGGGTGCAGTTTCTGGAGCAAGGATTGCACAGGGAATTGACAGAGTCGAGCAGGTATCCTTCTCCGCAGACCACGCACAGGTTGTCGCTCGACCTTCTGAAGAAGCCTCCGTAGCACTCAGTGCAGTTCACAGCGGTTCCGATGCACTTTGGACAGACACTGGTGTCGCATGGGAAGCACCTGCCGTTGGTGTCTCTGAAGAAGCCGTCACCGCAGGGTCTGCAGGTGAAGTTGTGGTTCGAAGCGAACAGAGTGGCATCTGTGCACTCGGTGCATCGAGTGGCAGATGCGACACATGCGCGGCATTCAGCACTGCAAGCCTCGCAGAAACCCTTCAGATTCTCGAAGTATCCTTTCCCGCAAACGAAGCAAGTCCCGTTGCTGGCAGACGGAACAAGCTTGAAAGAAGTGTAACCCCATTCTGCGATGGAGATCTCTCCAGTACACCCGGTGCACTTCGATGCGCTCACCTCACACTCGGAGCAGTTCGAGCTACACGCTTCGCAGAAACCACTAGTCGTCATGTACTTTCCGATCGCACACTCACCACCGGGATACTTCGTGCAGTTCGTGGCTTCTCCGCTGCAGGCGAGACAGACCGGATCGCAGAGATGACAGAAGCTGCCGTCGTTGTAGTAGCCTTCGTTGCAAGCTCCGCAAGTCTCGTTGTACACAGAGATGTAGTTTGTTCCGCTGCACTTGGTGCAGTTGCTCGCCTTCTTGCTGCAGGTTTCGCATATGGGGTCACAAGCTTTACACGCGCCATCTTCTTCGAAAAACCCCGTGCCGCAGTCAGCTTGACAGAAGCCAGTCGTTATGTTAGGCAGCATCAAACCTGAACACCTGGTGCAGAAGGTGTCTCGAATCTCGCAAGAGAGACACTGGGAGCTGCAGTTGGTCCACAGTCCTGCACTTGCGTCGCTGTAGTGGTTGCTCGGTGGCTTCATGCAGGTCTGCATGCCTTGTGCGTCGGCGACTAGTACTTCTTTCTGGCTGCATGCTGTGCAGTTTTCTGCGAGCAGAGAGCAAGAGCTGCATGGCGGATGACATGGTTCGCAGATCGAGGTGTTCAAGAAGAAGCCGACTCCGCAGGTTTGTTCGCAGGTCTGTGTCACCAGATTCATGTGGTATCCTAGTTTGCACTCCGTGCAGATGTCAGGTCTGCCCAGAAGACACTTCTCGCAGTTTTGGCTGCACGGAACGCAGAGATGCTCAGGAGTCACTGTATAGCCATCACCACATAAATCGCAGGTGCTGTTCTCTGAAGAAAAGTAGTAGCCATCAATCCCTCCGACTTGAACAGCACACTCGGTGCAGTTGTCTGCAACGATCGAACAGCTCGCACACTTAGCATCGCAGACGGAACACTGGCCGGTGAGTGGGTCCACGAACATGCCTCTGCCGCAGACTCCGCAGCTCGAATTGCTGGCCATCAGCTGGAGTCCCGTATGGCAGCTGGTGCAGAGAGTCGACTCGTTGGCACATGTGAGACAGTTTGAGCTGCACCTCAAACACTTCAGAGCAGTCAGATCCAAGTAGAAGCCGTTCTCGCAGGCGTCACAGAATCCCGAGTCTTCGACGAAGTACTTCCCTGGCTTGCACAGCGAGCAGTTGTTAGCAGATCCAGCGCATTTCTCGCAGTTGTCGTGGCATTTGTGGCAGGCCTGTTCGACGTCGACGAAGTAGCCTTCGAAGCAGTAGTTGCAGCTCATGTTGCCGACGTGCACGAAGAAGTCGCTTCTGCATCGAGTGCAGTTCGTCGATATGAAGCTGCAGGCTTCACACCAAGGGTTGCAGTCTGCACAGGTGCCATCGAGGTTCGTGAGCTGTTTGTTCATGCAAGTCGTTCGACAGCTGCTGTCGACTGCGTTGTGAGAGAATCCCAGCTTACAGGAAAGACACGTTGAGGCCGTACCTGAGCAGGTGTGGCATTCTGGGTTGCACTTCCTGCAGTATGATCCTGAAACGAACATTCCGTCACCACAAGGAAGACACTTGTCTCCAGGGTGCAGGAACAAACCTGGCTTGCAGACTACACACTTATCGAAGAACTGCGAACAAGTCAAGCAGGACGGATGGCACGGATAGCAGTGCTTGTTCTCTCCGACTACGAATCCGTTTCCACAAGGTGAGCAGGTATAGTTCGTAGTAGATAAGAAGCCGTTCGATGGTTGGCAGCTGGTGCAGTTTTTGGGTAAGTCGATGCAGGTGTTGCAGTTGGGATCGCAGGGCTGGCACGACAGCGAAGTTGAGTTCAGGTAAGTGCCCGAGGGACATGCCATGCACTTGCCTATTGACGGAAGCAGGAAAGCGCCAGCAGGACAAGAGGTGCAGTACGATGTGACTCCGATGCATGTTCGACACTGCACGTCGCACTTCTTGCAGGTGGTTGAGGTGAGGAAGAAGCCGTCTCCGCAGCTGCTGGCTGTTGAGTTCGTATCGGACATGATGACGCCTGAAAAGTACTCGATGCACTTGTGCGCATTGGTCTGGCAGGTGAGACAAGGAGGCTGGCAAGGCAGACAGTTGAGGAAGGAGTCGATGAAGTTTCCAGGTCCGCAGGTCGAGCAGATGTGTGTGGTCGGGTTCAAAAACAATCCGGTGTTGCAAGAGGTGCAGTTCGTGGCGGTTCTAGTGCAGGTGAGGCAGTTGGAGTCGCAGGGCCGGCATTGTTGGTCTGCAGGATTGATGAAGGTGGATGCCAGTCCGCCGCACTGGACACAGGTGTAAGAGCTCGACAACCCATAACCGAAGTAACATGCTGTGCACTTGCTGGGGTTCGGGCTGCAGGTTCGACACGTCGAGTCGCACGGTTTACAATTCGAGCCTTGAAGTATATACCCAGGTCCACAGATATGACACTTCGCATCTGTGTCGTTGAGGTAAGTGTTCGCAGGACAGGTCAAGCAGCTTCCAGATTTTCCGGAGCAGCTCTTGCAGTTGGATCCGCAGGTCAGACAGACGCCTTCGTCGGTGAACTTGCCGGGTGAGTCGCAGGGGTCGTCGATGCACGAGCCGTTGAGGCGGTAGAGCGGCTGGAAGAGCGATGAAGTCGAGGAGAGGGGACAGGCCGTGCAGAAAGTGTCTGAGCCAGAACAGGACGAACATACCGAGGTGTTGCACTTGGTGCATCTGCCGCTCGAAAGGTCGACGAACTCGTCTGGACCATCGCACTTGGACCAGCAGGAGTTGTTGCCATCCAAGTACTTGTAGTAGCCCGGTGAGCAGTCGATGCATTCGGTGTTGTTGCCGCTGCACGTCAGACATGTCGCAACGCACCGAAAGCATATCGAGCCGTCAATGAAGTAGCCGTCTGAAGGGCAGGTCGCTCCACAGGAGTTGTTCGAGTTCTTGAAGAGATACTGGCCTGCAGGGCATCTGCTACAGAGGTGGCTGAAATATGTGCATTCGAAGCAAGTGTTATCGCACTTTTCACAGGTATCTTGGGCGGTCAGAGTCCAGCCAGCAGGACAGTTGCTACAAGTGTACGTGGAGAGCATCAGATATTTACCATCCATTTGAGGGTGACAGTTCGAACACTTAGTCGCCGAGTCAATGCAGTCTTCGCAGGAGGCGTCGCACTTAACGAAAGAGTTCGCAGTCTTATCGAAGTATGATCCTAAAGAGTTGTACCGGAAGCACATGGTCCCCGTGGAGTCTTTAATGAAGTTCATCTCGCATGTGATGCAGTCATTCTCTGAGGTGCAGTTCAGACAGCCGACGGGACACGGAAAGCATCTGTTCATGGGGGTGCAGTAGTATCCTGGCTTGCCGCAGTCGTCGCAGTAGGCTTCGTAGAGGCACTTGTCAGCAGGACATGCCGTGCAGTAGGTCGCTCGTTCGAAACAACTCGCACAGCTGCTGTGGCAAGGCAGACACTGCAGTTGGGAAGACCTGTAGAAGCCGCCCCCGCAATAGCTGCATGACTGGTTCGTCTGGTAGTAGCCGAAGAAGACGAAGTAGTTCATGAGCACCAGCGGATTGCCAGTGCAGCCTCTGTCGCAGGTCTGTCCGTTGGTGCACAGCTCGCAGCCGGGGTTGAACTCGTTGCAGGGGTGACACTTGCCAGTGGTCGAGTTGATGTACGACCCGTCGCTGCACAAGTTGCACGAACCGTCCACCAGAGGCAAAAGCCCTGCCAAGCAGTTCGTGCAAGTTGAAGTGTCTGTCGCACACGTGGTACAGCTCCAACTGCACTTCTTGCAGCGAGGTGGAGCTGAGTCGAACATGAGCACGTAGCCGGGCAAGATACAGTCGGTGCAGGTCTGCAATCCGGCTATCCACGTCAAGTATTGCGATGCGAAGCAAGACAGGCAGCGGTATGGCTCCAGAGGATCGCAAGTTTTGCACGCCTTGTCGCAAGCCACACAGACCGAACCCGATAGTACGTTTCCGAGATTGCAACTTCTACAGTTATCTGAATTAGGTCCGTAACACGTCAAACAGTCAGGATGACATGCTTTTCGCTCATAGAAGTAGGTGTTTCCGTTCGCCAGTCCGACGATGAGTGTTTGATCGTTGTCGAAGACACTGACGAAACTCATGCTGACGGTTGTCGGCAGTCCTGTAAGGTTGCCGACGTTCGGATCGACCTCCAGATAGCTCGTGATGTTTGCGTCGATGTAGTTCGAGGTGTCTGGGCCGAACTCGAACTGCCTTATCTCTCTCATGTTCGATCCAATGAGGTGCCCAAGGAACAGCAGATTCGAAGATGCAGACCAGACCTGCAGCGAGCCGAACGAACCGATGAAGTAAGAGAAGAGCTGCTGGCCGGTGTTCAGAAGAGATGCGCCCCAGACGTACTGCGGTCCGCATACGATCAAGGTGCTAGTCGAGGCGATGATGTGCAGGTATTTGGCGGGCAGAAGTGAAGGAGAGATGAACGTCGCGACCTGCATAACATGCTGTAGTCGAGGCACATGTGATGTATCGGTATTTGTGATTCAAGTAAGTACTACCATCACCGAAAGTATTCCCAGCAGAGTAGTTCGGTCCGATCCAGTACCTCAGGTACGGACCAGTGAGTATCCGATCTCCGACGACTGCTATGTCTGTCAGAGGCGTGAAGTCCGAGACGGCTGCTGAGGTGCTGGCAAAGGTGACTCTGTCAACTTTTATGAGCTTAGGATGTTCAGTGGAGGTTTGACCGCTGGTGCCCATCACGACATAGACGGTCGAATCGAGTTCGCAAACGGCTTCGACTCTGGAGGAGGAAGCTGTCGTTCTGGTGTTTGCTGTGTGCACGAGCACTGGAGTCAGAGTGTGCAGTGCGTAGTTCATCGAGGTGGTGATGATGTAGAGGTTTCCATTTGATGCTGCATATATGAGATTGCTTCCAGACGCAGATCCTCTGTGGTTCATAGACCTGTCGATTACTTCCGTCGGGTTGGGTCTGTGGTAGTCGACGAACGAATGCCAGTAGCTGGCCGCAAAGATTCTCTCAAGCAACGCAGACAGTGTCACGATCAGCTTCAAAGATTTCATGA
>JFJP01018758.1_pt1 | contig 11875 bp, 9 predicted proteins | sample 431651 | NCBI WGS metagenome assembly JFJP01 (sample SAMN02602958, study PRJNA72255) | Microbial mat metagenome, whole genome shotgun sequencing project. | biome: fresh water; feature: sink hole; material: water; isolation source: purple microbial (photo- and chemosynthetic) mats found in... | reverse complement strand
ACATCGTCGGCACGGTGGCCGGGACGCGGTCAGCCAGCGCCTTGCGCATGATGACCAGGGCCATGCCTGCAGGGGCGAGGTTCTTCTGGGCCCCGGCATAGATCAGGCCGAACTGCTTGGCGTCGAACGGGCGCGAGAGGATGTCGCTGGACATGTCGCACACCAGCGGGGCTTCTGTCTTCGGGAAGGTCTTCCACTGGGCACCGGAAATGGTCTCGTTGGAGGTAATGTGCACGTAGGCCGCGCCGGGGGTCAGCTTGAGTTCGCTCTCGGACGGTACGCGGGTGGGGATTTCCTTGCCGCAGTTGGCCACGACATTGACCTTGCCGATAAGCTTGGCTTCCTTTATGGCCTTGTTGGCCCAGGTGCCGCTATCGGTGTAGTCAGCGACCTGTCCAGCCCCGAGCAGGTTCATCGGCACCATGGAGAACTGGAGGCTCGCCCCGCCTTGCAGGAAGAGGACGGCGTAGTCATCGCCGAGTCCGAGCAGTTCCTTGGTGTTGGCGATGGCTTCGGCATGCACGGCCATGTAGGCCTTGCCGCGGTGACTGTGCTCCATGATGGACATGCCGGTACCATTGAAATCAAGCAATTCCCTCTGCGCTTCCTCAAGCACCTCAATGGGCAATGTCGCCGGGCCTGCACTGAAATTGAAAATCCTGCTCATGACCAAAACCTCCCGTTCGCGTGATTCCTGACGTTTTACAACTGCGAAATTAATTTATTCCAAGGAAGACTAGCTAACTGATGATTTCGCGTCAATCATTATCAACATCCACAACAGCGCTAATAAAATGCGGTGTCGGTTCGTTTAAGGGATATGGGAAGGCATTCATCAAACGGGAAGGAGCTGTATCCATGAAGCACACGCGCAACCGGGGCGAGGCCGCCAAGCTGGAAATGACACCGATGATCGATGTGGTTTTCCAACTGCTGATCTTCTTTATCGTCACGCTTCAACCTCAGGATATCCTATCCCATCTGGATGTCTCGCGACCGTCAACACCGACAGAAGGAACAACGGATCCCGAGCTGCTGGAAATCCAGATCGGGGAGAATGGCTGGGTCTTGAACGGTCGTCCGTTCACGGGAAGTGCCGGATTCGAGCAAATGGAACGGCATCTGGCAAGGCTGGCGACATATTCCAAAAACACGGGGATCATCATCAAATGCACCCAGGGATCGCCCCATTCGGCATTGATCCGTACCCTGAACACCTGTGCCCGCGAAGGGTTTGGTAACATCTCCGTGTTCAGCTACTGACGTTGCGGGGGCCTAGAGCCCACGGATGGCAGGGGCTTATGCTGCCACCGGAGCAAGATGCTCCGGATACGTGCGGGTGCATTCCGGGCTTGATTGTCGCTGGTTCGCCGTCTAGGATCGGGATCATCGTGTTTTTTGTTTTTTACCGCATGGGGTGGCGAATGCCGACAGGGGGTTGTCTTGGACGTTAAGGATGTTCGCGAGCTGATCGTTATCGGTGGGGGGCCGGGAGGGTATCCTGCCGCCTTTTATGCCGCCGATCTGGGGATGGATGTGACCCTGGTTGATCTGGAGGGGAATCCCGGCGGCGTCTGCCTGTACCGTGGCTGCATCCCATCCAAGGCCCTGCTGCATGCAGCGCAGGTCATTCACGACGCCAGCGAGGCCTCCGCCTTCGGTGTAACCTTCGGAAAGCCGGTGCTGGATGTGGCCAAGCTGCGCGACTGGAAACAGTCTGTCGTGTCGCGGTTGACCGGTGGGCTCGGGCAACTGGGCAAGGCGCGCAAGGTGCATTACATCCAGGGAAGGGCACGCTTCCTGAATGCTTCCAGCATCGAGATCAGCAAGGCGGACGGCACTTTGGAGAGGCTGGGCTTCAGGCATGCGATCCTGGCGACGGGATCAACGCCATCGACCATCCCGATCGCCCCTCAATCGCCGCGGGTGATGGATTCCACCGGGGCCTTGGCGCTGGCGGACATCCCCGGGCGCCTGCTCATCATTGGCGGAGGGTATATCGGACTGGAGCTCGGGCAGGCGTATGCAACCTTCGGCAGCAAGGTGTCGGTCGTGGAAATGCTGCCCCACCTGATGGCGGGTGCCGATCCCGATCTGGTGCGTCCGCTGCTCAAGACGCTCGGCGCACAGTTCGAGTCCATCATGGTCGAGACCCGCGTACTGGCCATCACGGCGGGCGAACGCGATGTGACCGTGCGCCTGGCGGACAAGGCCGGCGTCGAAACGGAGCAGACCTACGAGCGTGTGCTGATCTCGGTAGGACGCAAGCCCAACACCGCGAATCTAGGACTGGAGCATACCCGAGTGGAGGTGGATGCCCGCGGGTTTGTCCGCGTGGATACCCAGCGCCGCACCCGGGAGCCGGCCATCTTCGCGATTGGCGACATCGCCGGGCAGCCCATGCTGGCGCACAAGGCCACCCATGAGGGCAAAGTCGCCGTGGAGGCTATTGCCGGGCGCAAGGCCGAGTACAGCCCGCGCGCCATGCCGGCGGTGGTCTTCACCCATCCTGAAATTGCCTGGACGGGATTGACCGAACGCGAGTCCCTTGAACAGGGACTGGACATCACCGTGGCCAAATTCCCCTGGGCCGCCTCGGGACGGGCCATGACGCTGGGCGGCAGCGAAGGCCTCACCAAGGTCATTTGCGCCCGCGAGGACGGACGGATACTCGGGGTTGGCATCACCGGCCCGGGGGCTGGCGAACTGATCGCCGAGGGCACCCTGGCGATCGAAATGGGTGCCGTTGCCGAAGATCTGGCCCAGACCATCCATGCCCACCCCACCTTGAGCGAGACGGTCATGGAGGCGGCCGAGGATGCGACCGGACACGCCACCCATTTCATAAAACGGCGAAAATAGTTGTTTTTTGATCAAAAAGAGTTAGCAGCGAACAAAGTTTTATGGTAGAAGAATCCTTCAACATAGCGGTTTATAGGGTTTGCCAAAGCGATAGGGTATGCCTATGCGAAGGTTAAAAGGTGGTTGCGAGCAATGAAAACTAAAACGCGTTTGCTTCTCTTGACAGTTTCCGCAGCGTGGGTACTGGTGTTTTCGAAAGGCGTTCTGCACGCTGCCAACACAGCGGAACAGGATGTTCTGGATGCGCTGCTGTCCAGCGATCCGGCACCAAACGGGGAATCGGTTGATGCCTTGCAGGAAAAGGTTAACCGGCTTCAAATGGAGCTGGATGCCCTGGACACAACAACGTCGCCGGTGGAGACACCGGATGAAACGCCGGCTGAAGCACCGGTGGTGGCACCGGTGGATCCCGTCGCCACCACCCCCACCACCACCCGCGTATCCGATGATGAGAATGCATTGCAGATGACCGAGTTCGAGGCGCGCCTCAAGAACCTGGCCGACGAGAACCTGATTCTGAAGGAAGCCCTGGAGAAGCAGTTCCAACGGGCCGATGAGGCGGCGTCCGCCTACCAGCAGGCGGACGAAGCCCGCAAGCAGTTGAAAGCAGATCTGGATCGGCTCATCAAGGACAGCGCGGCGGAAACGGAGACGGCTGCGGCGCTCGCCCAGAAGACCGCCGAGGTGGAAACCCTCAAGGCTCAATTAGCGCAAGCCATCGAGGCGCAGACTACGGCGGCTCCATTGACAGCCGAGGTGGAAACCCTCAAGGCGCAACTGGCGCAGGCCAGCGAAGCGCAGGCAACGGTAGAACGGCTGAATGCCGACATCGACCGTCTCGGCGCTGAACTGACCGCCGCACGCGAGGCGAATGCATCGGTTGCGAGATTGACCTCCGAGGTGGAGCGATTAGAGGCGGAACTGGTAGCCTCCCGCGAAGCCGAGGTGACCCTTGGCAAGGCACTGGAGGCCTCCGCGCAGGAAAAGCACGAGGCGAGTCTGCGTCCGGTGGTCGTCAATACCCCGCGCGACCAGGAATTACAGGGCGAGATCGACCAGTTGCGAGAGATTGATGCACAGCGCAAAGCGGCCATGGATGACTTGTTCAAGCAACTGGCCGTCCAGAAGAAAGCCTTCGAGGCCCGCGAGCAGGAAGTGGCCACACTTCAGAAGTCACTGGATGATACCAGGGCGTCTGTAGCAGCCCGCGACAGCGATGTGGCGGCTCGCGAAGCCACGATTGCAGAACGGGATCAGGCACTGGCCGCGCAACAGGCGGCAACCCGCGATGCCGAGGCACGGCTGGGTGCGCTTGAGCAGCGAATCGCTGATGCCGCCAAGGAGGTGGAGGTATACAAATCCACCCACGATGGCCTGCAGCAGGAGCTGGAGCAGGCAAAGCGTGTTGATGAACATCGGCGCCGGACGCTGGACGAAACGCTGGTAGCGCTCGCCGCCGCCGAACAGCGCAGCACGGCCCTGGCAAGTTCGCTTGAGAAGCTGCAGGGCTCGGTCGACGAGATCAACCGCAAGGCGGCCGCCGAGACTGAACAACTCGCGGCGCGCAATGCGTTGCTTGAAAAGGAAATTTCACGCATGGAGCAGGAGGTGGCGAGCGCCCAGGCAGAGGCCAACGCATTGCGGGCGAACGATGCCGCGTTGCAAACGCAGGTGAGCGACCGGGAGCAACGCATCGCCGAGCTGGAGACGCAGGTGGCCAGCTTGACCTCCGTGGACGCCATGCGCCGCAAGGCCATAGACCAGATCATGCTGGACACCGCCGTGCTGGAGCAGGCCAAGACAAAGCTGGAGCAGGAGGTGCAGCGCCTACAGGCGGCAGGATCAACCGCTGCAATCCCGCGCGATGATGGATTATCCGCACGTATCATCGAAATGGAAGCCGCATTGGCCCAACTCAGCAAGGAAAATGGCGAACTGAAAGAGGCCTTGAGCACGTTGCCAGCAGAGCCCCAGATTGCGCACGTCAACGTCGGTGACCCATCCGCAGCGGTAGAGACAGTGAGTGCCGTCCCGGATGTGCGCGACTCAGATCTATTCAAGGAACTTGAGCAGATCAATGCCACGCTACGTGACAAGGTCATGGAAGTCGACGCAGAGCGGCAGCGGCTGGCTCGCCAGCTTGATGAGATGTCCGCCACACAGACCGTACAGACGCAAACGCAAGGCGAACAAACCCAGCGCTACGAGGCGGCCCAGCTGGCGCTTACGGAAGCACAGGCTCGCGAGGAAGAGTACAAGGAACTACTGGAGCGCCTGGTTCCGCAGGTCTCGACACTGGAACAGCAAATCACGGCATTGACGGAGGAACGCCAGACGCTGAACCGCAGTCTGGCGGAACGCGACTCGGACCTGCAAGCCTTGAAGGTGGAGCTGGAACGGCGCGATCATCGCCTGGCCAAGGCGGAGCGGGTGGCTGCGGTGCTTGAGAAAGCGCGTGCACAAGTGCTTCAGGCCGGGGACCGTGAAAAGCTGAACATGCATTATAACATGGCCTCGGTCTATGCGCGCGAAGGTAAGTTCGAGGCGGCTGAAAGCGAGTACCTGCAGGCCCTGCGCATTGATCCGGCAGATGCCGATGTCCATTACAATCTGGGAATCCTGTATGACGACGAAATGAAGCTGCCGGAGAAGGCGACGTTGCATTATCGGCGCTACCTCCAGCTTAACCCTCATGGCCCGGATGCTGATCGTGTGCGCAACTGGCTGATGAAGCTGGAAATGCGGACACAGCCCTAGCAGAAACCCACGGCCTGGCCAAGGAGTTTCCTCATGCGGCTGGTGATGACGGTGCTTTTATTTGTCGTACTGCCTACCGCCCTGCTGAGCGTTCTGGCCGGGCACTCGATACAATCCCGGGAGTTGATCCTGGAGCGCCGCCTGGTGGAAACCGCCGAAGACCACCTGGATGATACGGCAGAATGGGTGGAGCAGGTGATCGAGGCCGCGCTGAAGGATGTCATGCAACGGTTTCGCGAGACGGTTCTGGCTGGCACCGATGTGAGGCGACTGACGGGCGATCTGACGAAGCGGAACGGCACTCCCGATGTTGTCCGATGCGAGTTCCTCTACATGAATCCATGGGGTTATGTCTACCCGGAAACCAGCACCACCAATGCAGCCGCTGAGATCGCACTGCGCCTGCAGCCATTCCTGGCTCAGGCCATCGGACAAGGCACATATCCAATCCGGCTCCGGACCGGCGATGGCATATTCTACTTCCAGCCAATGCCCGGACACGACGGGTTGTTTGCCGGCATCGCCTTGGATTTGCCCACCCTGGCTCGCTTACTCAATCAACGGCTGGACACCCATTCAACATCCATCTTCCGTTTTTCCGTGCTCCCTGACGGAACCACAGCCTGGCAGAAACTGGCCGCATCCACGGTGCAGGTTCATGACAACTTGGAAATGGCCCCCGCCCGCGCGAGCGAAGACATACCTGCGCCCCCATCCCGACAGGACGCACTGGTCATCCGGCCGCTTCCCCCACCCCTGGATTTGATCGAGCTGGCAGCCTTCGCCGTAAACCTCGCCGAAACCCGCCGCGCCCATATCCTGCAGATCCGCCTGATTCGCTGGGGGGTTCTGCTGTTGGGTGTGGTGATCTCGGTCAGCGCCGTGATCGTGATTGACACGGCGCGGCGACAAGTGGCAACGGCACGGCGCCGGAGTGAATTTGTCGTCGGCATGTCGCACGATCTGCGAACCCCGCTGGCGGCCTTGCGAATGATGGCAGAGAGCCTGCTGGCCGGCAGGGTGACAGACGAACAACGACGCAGCGAGTTCCTGCATGCGATCGTGACGGAGTGCGACCGGCTGGCCGACCTGATTGAGCGGGTGATGTTTTATTTCCGGCAGCAACAGGGCGCTTTACGCTATCAGAAACACCCGTTGGATCTGGCAAAAGTAGTGTCCGGCGTCGTCGAGCGGTTTCACCGCCAGCAGGCCAGGCTTGCCATCACCTTTACACCGGAACCGGTCGCCGTGTTGATCAACGGGGATGCAGACGCCATGGAAAAAGTGTTGACGAATCTGATCGACAATGCCATTAAATACGGACAAAGTCCCGTGTCGATGGTGAGTTCAGAGGCTGGACTGAAGGGAGCAACCACACAGGTTGATATAGGGATTTCCAGGCGGCCTGGGTGGCGATGCACATGGGTTGTCCTTTCCGTTCGGGATCACGGCCATGGCATCGTGGAGAGAGAGCATCGGCGCATCTTTGACCGCTTCTACCGGGGGCAGGCGGCGATGCATGCCCATCGCGGAGGTTTCGGATTGGGCCTCTCGCTTGTGGCTGGCATAGTGAACGCGCATCGAGGGCGCATCAAGGTCCGCAATGCACCGGATGGAGGTGCCGTGTTCGAGGTATGGCTCAAGGCGATGGTACCGTAGAGAAGAAAGAGGTCGAAAATGCGTGAAGCAGCAAAACGAATCCTCGTCGTCGAGGACGAGGCCAACATCCTGCTGGGGCTTGCAGAGAATCTTAAATATGCCGGCTACGAGGTGCTCTCGGCAGCAGACGGCCCTGGCGGACTGGCCGTGGCCACCCAGGAGCATCCGGACGCCATCCTGCTTGACATCATGCTGCCGGGCATGAGCGGCTTCGAGGTCTGCCGCCAGCTCCGCGCCAGGGGGTTGCTGATGCCGGTGATCATGCTGACCGCCCGCAGTGATGCATTCGACAAATTGCACGGCTTTGAAATGGGGGCGGACGACTACGTCACCAAGCCCTTCAGTGTGGATGAGCTGCTGGCCCGGCTCAAGGCTGTGCTGCTACGCGGGGAACGCCGAATGGAAGGCCCTCGGCGCCTGACGTTCGCTGACATCGAGATGGATCTGGATGCCCGGACTATGATACGCGCCGGAGAACCCGTCGTCATGACCCGAACGGAATTTGACCTGCTGGCCTATTTCGTACAAAACGAAGGCAAGGCACTCTCGAGGGAAATGGTCATGCACGACGTCTGGGGCATGGACTACTACGGAACCCAGCGTTCGCTGGACAGCTTCGTGGCGAACCTGCGCAAGAAGATCGAGAAAGACGCCCGCACCCCGGTCCATATCACCACGGTACACGGGGTGGGGTATAAGTTCCAACGGGACGCCGGCGATCAGGCCAGATAGGGCTTGATCTTGTCGCGCAAGGTTGCCTTGGCCAAGGCCCCCACCATCTGCTCCTGCACGACGCCCCCCTTCATCACCAGTAGCGTAGGAATGGAGCGTACGCCGAAATTCCCCGCGAGATGAGGGTTCTTGTCGACATCCACCTTGGCAATCTTGAGCTTGCCAGCCAATTCGGTTGCCAGTTCATCAAGAACCGGGGCAATGGCGCGGCAGGGCCCGCACCATTCCGCCCAGAAGTCCACCAGTACGGGTACGGTCGACTTCAACACTTCGGAATCCCAGTTGCTGGCGTTAATATGAACAATATTTTCAGCACTCATACAAGTCTCCTAATAATTCAGTGTTATCCTAACGTGTGATCCTGCCCGGCCACGGAAGCTCGGCATCCGGGGCAAAGTAGGCGAGTTCCGTCAATGAGATGTTGGGACCCATCACCTGGGCACAAAGCACATAAATGAGCACCCCGATAATGACCGTTGCGGCACAGGCGCACGTGATGAAAAACCAATGCGCGGAATCTGTCTGGACCGCCGCGAACGAGGGCGGCACAAACAGGGGCGCCGTTCCGGATGTCGAGGCACCGCCCGAATGTCCAGCATCCCCGCCGGGACGCATGGCTGGATGAACAGAAGGGCGTTTGACCTTGATGGTTTTCTTTTGCGTATTTGTCGACTCGTCGTCGCTCTCCTCCGCTGCCGGCGCAGGTGCCGCCGGTTCGACAGGTTCGTCGGCTACAACAGAGGGCGGGGGGGCGCCGAGTCCGGGCTTGCGCATGACTGCGGTTGGCGAACCGGGTTTTTTCAGCTTGATAGTCTTCGGACCGCTGGGAGATCCCGATTCATTTCCCAAGGCGGCCTCCAGCGAGATGCGGGAGGTCTGCCGCTTGGGATCGACAGGTTGTGCCGACGCCAGGACAGGCGCCACGGCACCGCTACCGCTGCCCGTGTCGCCAGCCAGCAGCGGCGCGATGGACGTCGTCGCCGTTGGCGCGATGCGGATCGTCTGGACACCGCCGACGGGAGCCGGCTGGGCTGGCTGCGCATCGAGCTCGCCAGGCAGCGTAATCTTGGAGGTGTCCCGCTTGGTACCGGGCTCCGCATCAAGTTCGGGGGCATCCCGCTTGATACCGATCGGTGCCGGTTTTTTCAATTTGATGGTTTTAGCCGTCAGAACGGGTTGCATCACGGGGCGTAATGAGGGAGTGGTACCGATGGGCGCGGCAGGCGGTTCCAGCGCGGGGATAACGTCCCTGGGGGTCGGTTCCGCAAGGACGGGAGCCTCCACCGTCGGCGCTTCCCCGGCAGCCATCGTCGCCGGAGCACCGGGCACCTGCGCGACAGCAACGGTCGGCGAAACCGGTCTTGCATCCGACACGGGGGCAGGTGCAGCGGCAGACGGCCCGCCAACCGGGGAGATGGGCTTCAGCATGGGCCGTAAAGCCGTGAGCGGCTTGGGCGTGAGCGCCGGGCGGCCTTCCATATTAAGTCTTACCGTGCCCGTCGCGGGCGTGAACAGGGGTTTTGCCGGAGCAACCGGAGTGGGCGTGGTGCTGACCTGGGGCACCGTTGCGACGGGCGTCGCCAGAGGGGACGCGGCGGGCGTCGCGACAGGCTGAATGGCTGGGGCAGGTTGAATACCCTCGGGATTCCCGGGCAGGGGTGAAACAACCCTTTTCCGAAGATCCAGCTTGGGCGGCAGTCCGTTTTCGCTACTCATTTCGTTTGCCATAGTCATCTCCTACTTAATCGAATAAAAAATACCCTTTTACGAGGATGACGTCAATAGTAAGATTCCTCAACATCAGGGCACTGGTTGTATGAGAAAATGTGTCAGGCGTCAAGCACCTCGCGCACCTTCCTTGCAAGCTCTCCACGACTGAACGGTTTTTCCAGAAACGCCACGCTATCCGCAAGCACCCCCTTGTCCGTGATGATGTCCGCTGTATAGCCCGACATGAAAATGCAGCGAAGCCCTGGAATTTTCTGCGCCATGCGGACAGATAGATCGCGGCCGCTCATGCCGGGCATGATCACATCCGTGATCAACAGGTCGATCTGATCGCCACCATCACGCTCCACGGCGGCCAATGCAGCCTCGGGAGACTCCTGCGCGATCACCTTATACCCAAGCGAAGACAGGAACATCGACGTGATATCACGTACCGCCTTGTCATCCTCAACCAGCAGGATGATTTCTGATCTATTCATACGCCCCCTTCCCGCCTTGCGGCGCTTCTGTAGGCCCAGGAGGTTCATCGCATCGGGGCATGCAGATCCTGACCCTGCCCCCCATCTTAGACATGGCTGAAGTCAAGGTCAACGATTTCATGAAGGGAAAACAATCAATAGAACCGAAATACGGATGATGTCGCGATGTACGGAGTAAACCGGATATTGTCTATATTGATGCGACTTACGTCGGAAGCCAACACGGTCTTGCGAATCCTGAGGCGAATCGGCGATTTGCGGTGGATCCGGAATGCAGAGGTCTGCAGGGCTCCGCCGCACGCCACCTCGGCATCAACCTGAACCCAGGTTGTTCCCGCATCAAGGGATCGCTCGACCACAAAACCGCCGCCGCCATCGCTCCCGTAGTTGGCGTGGTCGAGCAGCACGGCCTCCACATCGAACACATCAAACAGCATTGTCGCGCACCCCTGATTCCGGATCCGCAGGGCCATCTGGTCCGCTTTGCGATCCCCGGGATCCCCGCCTAGCAGAGCATTGTCCAGACGCCATGACCCGCATTTCAGAACGACATCACCCGATCCATACGCAGACTTCGCGACATCCTCGAAATCCTCGAACGGAGCGGAACCTGTGGTCACCGCGATCTGCGGAACCGTCCCATCGAGCTTGTAATCAATGTAGCCATCCCGGTTTGAAAACGGGAATAGTTTGAAATAGTAGGTTGAGCCCGCCGCGAGGCCCTTCAATTCTACGGCTTGCAGGCCCTGATCAATAGAACGGGCATAGAGCCCACTACTCCAGGTGTAGTAGTTCGGTACCGACTGCGCATCCACAGGAACCGGGATCTCGGCAAACCCGGTGCGGGAGCCCCGAACCAGGTAGCCATCGGGCAGCACGGCCCCATCGGCATCGGCCCAACCGAGGATTATCGTCCGGTGGGTGGCCAGCGTTGAAACCAGAGCGCCGGCCTGATTCGAGGGCTCGGGTTTAATCACCGTGCCATAGATCCTGAAGTTATTGAACCGCAGGTTTCCCGCCCCGCCCGCATTATGCCCCCAGATACGGCAGGTGACCCCTGCGGACTGGACGCCGGGCGCCACCACCAGACCAAAGGCTTCCAGCGTATCGGTGAATCCACTGACGATCGTGCCAGTGCCAGCATCGTTACCGGTCGTAGTAAAATCATCCACGCTATACTGCGCCGTGAAGGATACAGGGCCTGCCAGCGTACGCCCGAGTCGCACGGATGCATTCGTGACCAGCACTTTGTATCCACTATCCGGCGCAATACTGAATTGGATATACTTTCCACCTGTCGAGAATCCATTAGTCGTCCAGGTTGATGCATAGCCAATCCATGAGCCCCCGTCATCCGAACCATCCTGGTAGTTGAACGAGCCAGAGGAAAGGGAGACATCTGCAGCCGATAGATGACTGGCTACCCCCGTTGCCACCTCTGTATTCTCAAATTCCCACAACGCGAGCAACTCACCGCAAACGACCCCTGGAATCAATAAGAAGAAAACCAGGTTCGCCAGACAAAGTGCCAGCAGCCAAGGGGAACGCGTGTATGATCGTGCAACCATTTGACTTCCTTATAACAATATGGAAGCCGCCATTGCAATTCATATTTTCAAATATCGGATAAATAGCTACAACGTCAGATATTCTTCCGA
>JFJP01040920.1_pt1 | contig 11876 bp, 6 predicted proteins | sample 431651 | NCBI WGS metagenome assembly JFJP01 (sample SAMN02602958, study PRJNA72255) | Microbial mat metagenome, whole genome shotgun sequencing project. | biome: fresh water; feature: sink hole; material: water; isolation source: purple microbial (photo- and chemosynthetic) mats found in... | reverse complement strand
GCTTGGGATTGTTCCGCGTTCCGTGTTCCGGTTTTCGCGGTTCCAGGGGCTTCACCCCTGGCTATGTTGTTTCGCCCTTTCAGGGCTTGGGGAGTGCGCAAAAGCCCTGAAAGGGCGTCACAACAAAGCGAGGGGTGAAGCCCCTCGCGGCGCACGAGGCACGACGCGCGACGCGATGTGTGATGCGCGATGTGTGGTGTGCGATGCGCAGCCATGCCGCAGGCAAAAGCCCTGAAAGGGCGTCACAACAAAGCGAGGGGTGAAGCCCCTCGCGAGGCACGACGCGCGACGCACGAGGCGAGACGCGCGACGCGCGAGGCGAGACGCGCGAGGTACGACGCGCGACGCGATGTGTGATGCGCGATGTGTGATGCGCGATGCGCAGCCATGCCGCAGGCAAAAGCCCTGAAAGGGCGTCACAACAAAGCGAGGGGTGAAGCCCCTCGCGGCGCGCGAACGGGGACTCGCGAATCGGGACTCGCGAATCGGGACTCGCGAACGGGGACTCGCGAACGGGGACTCGCGAATCGGGACTCGCGAACCGGGACTCGCGAACCGGGACTCGCGAACCGGGACTCGCGAACCGGGACTCGCGAACCGCGGCGCGCGACGAGTGATTCGCGAACCGTGGCGACGCGTGCGGATGGATGATTTCGCCCCTTTGGGCCTTGGTTTGCGCGATTGTCGGTGTGGGCGCGTCCCATCGCGACGCGAACGGCATTATTTTCGCCCCACTTCTCTTCAACCGACAATCGCGCAAACCCATGGGACAGTCATTGGTTCAGAATTACCTCCACATCATTTTCAGCACCAAGCACAGGCAGCCGCTGATACTGCCGCCCGTAGAGCAAAAATTGCACGCCTACCTGGCCGGGATATGCAACCGCCTGGAATGCCATTCGATAATCGTGGGTGGCCATACCGACCACATCCACCTCCTATGCAAACTTTCCAAAAATATTGCCCTGTTCAAGCTGGTCGAGGAATTGAAGTCGCATTCCTCGAAATGGATGAAAACCCATGGGGAGTCCTTCCAAAATTTCTATTGGCAAAAGGGCTATGGAGCATTTTCCGTGAATCCATCGGAGGTTGACAAGGTGATTGCTTACATCGCGAACCAGCACGAACACCACGCACGCAAAACGTTTCAAGATGAGTACAGGGCGTTTTTAAGGAAATATCAGGTGGAGTATGACGAACAATATGTCTGGGATTGACGGTCTGTCCCTGCGCGATGGGGCGATGCGATGTATGATGCGCGATGCGCAGCCATGCCGCAGGCAAAAGCCCTGAAAGGGCGTCACAACAAAGCGAGGGGTGAAGCCCCTCGCGAACCGCGGCGCATGTTCGGCGATGCGTGTTCCGTGTTCGTCGTTCCTTCACCCCTGGCTATGTTGTTGCGCCCCTTCGGGGCTTGTGATGCGCCCCTTCGGGGCTTGTGATCGTTCCCGGTTTTCGCGGTTCCAGTTCCAGGGGCTTCACCCCTGGCTATGTTGTTGCGCCCCTTCGGGGGCTTGTAATCGTTCCCGGTTCCGCGGTTCCAGTTCCAGGGGCTTCACCCCTGGCTATGTTGTTGCGCCCCTTCGGGGCTTGCGATTGGGTGTGAGCCCTGAAGGGGCGTCATAATCCCATGCGGTGGATTTCGTGGTTTGATTGCCTCGCTCCTTCGGGGCTCGCGTCGGACGGCGCGCGCTGCCTTTAGTAGCCGTACTTGTCCTTCCAGAGTTGGGCGAGCCATTCGCGGTGGGCCTTTTCGGCGCGGTTCTGGCCGGGCTCGTAGATCGGGGTGCCGGAAAGCTCTTCGGGCAGGAACTCCAGCTCGGCGAAGTTGCCGGGGAAGTCGTGGGCGTAGCGGTATTCCTGGCCGTAGCCGAGCTCCTTCATCAGGCGGGTGGGGGCGTTGCGCAGGGGCAGGGGCACGGGCAGGTCGCCGTGCTGGCGCACCAGCTCCAGGGCCTTGTCGATGGCCAGGTAGCTGGCGTTGCTCTTGGGCGAGCAGGCCAGATAGATGGCGGTCTGCGACAGGGGGATGCGCCCTTCGGGCATGCCGATCTTGGTAACGGCGTCGAAGCAGGCGTTGGCCAGGAGCAGGGCGTTGGGGTTGGCCATGCCGATGTCCTCGCTGGCCAGGATGACCATGCGCCGGGCGATGAACTTGGGGTCCTCGCCACCTGCGATCATTCGGGCCAACCAATAGACGGCGGCGTTGGGGTCGCTGCCGCGTAGGGACTTGATGAAGGCCGAGATGATGTCGTAGTGCATCTCGCCGCCCTTGTCGTAGAGGGCCATTTTCTGCTGCAAGATCCTTTCGACCAGGGCGTTGTCGATGGCCACGGGCTGGCCCTGGGGGGCGTTGGCCACGAGCAGCTCCAGGAGGTTGAGCAGCTTGCGGGCGTCGCCTCCCGAGTGGCGCAGCAGCAGCTCGCTCTCGCGGATTTCGATTTCGCGGGCCTTGAGGAAGCTGTCCTTGGCCAGGGCCACCTGGAGCAGGCGTTCGAGCTGCTGTCGGCCCAGGGGCTGGAGCACATAGACCTGGCAGCGCGAGAGCAGGGCCGGGATGACCTCGAAGGAAGGGTTCTCGGTGGTGGCGCCGATGAGCGTAACTACGCCCTGCTCGACGGCGGCCAGCAGCGAATCTTGCTGGGCCTTGCTGAAGCGGTGTATCTCGTCGATGAACAGGATGGGGTTGGGGCGGTCGAAAAAGCGCTGGGCGCGGGCCTTGTCGAGGGTCTCGCGCACGTCCTTGACGCCGGAGTTGACGGCGCTCAGGGCGTGGAAGGGGCGGTCCTGCTTCTGGGCGATGATGCGGGCCAGGGTCGTCTTGCCCACGCCGGGCGGGCCCCAGAGGATGAAGGAGGGCAGGCGGTTCGACTCGATGGCCTCGCGCAGGACGGCGCCGGGCCCGACCAGGTGCTCCTGGCCGAGGTAGTCGTCGAGGTTGCGCGGGCGGAGCCTTTCGGCCAGGGGCTGGTTGCTCAACATGGCAGGGCGTTTTTGCGGCCGGAGGATGCTTGGCCGGCCAGGTAGTCCCGAAAGATACGCGGGGGGCGGGAATTTCCCAAAAAAGTCCAAGGGCACGCGGCGCGGAAGCGCTTGCCGGGCCATGCCGCCGCTACGCGTTTTTTCGTATCTTTGAAGATGGGAAGGCTATTCTTAGGGACCGCCTTGCCATGCTGGAAAGTAGTGATGTGGAAAATGGCGGATTCATGGAAACCAACGATAAGAAATCCAAGTTTTACCAGGTTGTTCTCCTGGTTTTTTTCGTGTTGCAACTGGGCACCGCGCTGGCCCTGCTGCTCTATTTCGACATGCCCATCACGGGCGGAGGCTTCGCGCTGGCCTCGCTGCTGGTCGTGGTGGCCTTCGTCCTGGCCCGGCGAGGTCGGCTGACTATGTCGGTCAACCTGGTGGTGCAGGTCTTCTCGCTGCTGTTCGTTCTGCTGTCCATCCTGGGCAAGAGCCGGGGCGAGGGCACGAGCCTGGTCTTCTACATCGCGCCGCGGTTCGGTATCCTGGTGAGCATCCTCCTGCCCTTTTTGGTCTTCGGCACGCAAAACAAGCTGAAACTGGTGTTGACCATCTTGTTCCCGGCCTTGTGTTTCGCCTGCTTCGACTTCTGCCACGACCTGTTTGGGGTGAGCCAGGGCATCAGCTTCCAACTGTCCGACTATCCGCTGGTCATCGCGGGCTCGGCCGTCATGCTGCTGCTCTCGATTTCGATCATCTACTTCATGCAGAAGACCAACGAGGAGTACGAGGCCAAGATCATCGAGCAGCAGAACAGCCTATCGACCTCCCTGGTCAAGATTTCGGACAGCATCCAGTACGCCAAGCGCATCCAGAACTCGCTGCTGCAAGGCGAGGGCCTGCTCGAAGGCTTCTCTTCGGACAGCTTCATCCTGTTCCGGCCCAAGGAGACCGTCAGCGGCGACTTCTACTGGGTGCGCCGCCGGGGCGACAAGCTCTATTGCCTGGCCGCCGACTGCACCGGCCACGGCGTCCCCGGGGCCTTCGTCAGCATGCTGGCCTTCGCCTTCCTCAACGAGGTTTTCAACGAGCCCGGCCTCACGGCCGCCATGATCCTCGAGGGCCTGCGCGACAAGTTCAAGCGGGCCTTCTCGCACGAGGAGAAGCAGCGGCAGGACGGCATGGACGCCGCCCTCTGCGTGATCGACGCCCAGACCAAGACGCTCAACTTCGCCGGGGCGCACAACCCCATGTTCTTCGTCCGCGACGGCGTGCTCACCGAGTTCAAGGCCACGCCCAACAGCATCGGTGTCAACCCCAAGGAAAGGCCTTTCGAGGACACTTTCGTGGACTACCTGCCCGGCGACATCTTCTTCGTCTCCTCCGACGGATTCGCCGACCAGACCGACGCCTTCAACCGCAAGAAGGTCACCAAGCGCCGAATGAAGGAGCTCCTGCTCGAGAATCCCGACGCCAGCATGGCCCAGATGAAGGTCATCCTCGAGGACTTCCTCGACGACTGGATGGGCCACAACCCGCAGGTTGACGACATCCTGGTCATGGGCATCCGGCTTTGAAGACAGCCGCCTCCCAAGGCCGCCGGAAAAGCCGCTTCGTCTCTCTTGGCGGAGGAAATGGCAAGGCCCACGGCAGGACAAAGCGGTGTTCATTGGCCTTGAATTTCAAGAATTTACCCCGAGAATCCGCCCTGTTCCTGTCTTTGGTCTGCCCTTGGGGCCAAGATGGCCGGCGCGGATGGGCATCCTGCCCAAAATCGGATCGAGGGGACATTTCCCGTTAAACCAATCGTGCGGGCAGGCGTCTGAAAAGCCGTGCGCCGGGCTTGCGGATCACTTGCTTTCGCCTTACATATGGGGGAAAGGGCTTTCGCGGCTTTGCCTTCAGCTCTAACATTCTTTCTTCAAACTGAAAAATACACTCCATGAAAAGATACCTGCTTTGGATCACGATTGCTGCCGTCGCGCTCACCGCGGCGAGCTACTGGATATTCTTCAAGGCCAAGCCCCAGAGCTTCAACGCGAACGACCCGGGCTTCCTGCCCTACGTCTCGGGCTTCACCTCGGGCATGGTCTCCAAGAGTGGCACCATCAAGCTGCGGCTTTCGAGCCAGGCGGCCGAGCAGATCGCCCGCGAGGGGCTGGACGACTTGGAGCTGTTCAGCTTCGAGCCCGAGCTGGAGGGCACCTGGCACTGGCTGGACGAGCGCACCCTCGAGTTCCGCCCCGCTGAGCCCCTGGAAGGCGGGCAGACCTACCTGGCGAGCTTCGCCCTGGGCGATCTGCTCGATCTGCCGTCCAACCTCGAGCGCTTCAACTTCAGCTTCCAGGCCCTGGTGCAGCGCATGGATGTCCGCTTCGAGAGCGTGCAGACGGCCAGCAGCGAGGACTTTTCGATGCAGAGCCTCCTGGGCGAGGTGAAGACCACCGACACCGAGAGCGCCGAGCGCGTGGCCAGCGCCCTGACGGCCACGCAAGGAGGCAGGCGCCTGCCCGTGAGCGTGGTCAGCGCCCCCGGCAACACCCGCCACAGCTTCCGCGTGGACAGCGTCCGACGGGGAGCGCAGGACGCGCCCGTCCGCCTGCGCTGGGACGGCGAGGCCATTGAGGCTGAGTCGGAGGGCCAGATGGACTTCGAGGTGCCGCCCCTGGGCGTGTTCAAGCTCCTGAACAGCGCCGTGGTCAACCAGCCCGAGCAGTACGTGCGCCTGGTCTTTTCGGACCCGCTCGACGAGACCCAAGACCTCGAGGGCATGGTGCAGATCATCGGCTCCGACCCGCCCCGCTGTTCGGCCGAGGGCAACGTGCTGAAGATCTACCCCAGCACCCGCCTGCGCGGAACGCAGTCGGTACGCGTCAACGCCGGACTGCTCAACAGCCTGGGCGCCAAGCTGCCCGCCTCGCTCAACCAGCCGATGGACTTCGAGGAGGTGCAGCCCGCCCTGCGTTTCCTGAACAATGGCACCATCCTGCCCAGCTCGCCCTCGGGCCTGGTCTTCCCCTTCGAGGCCGTCAACCTCAAGGCCGTGGACGTGGTCGTCGAGCGCATCTACGAGGAGAACGTCCTCCAGTTCCTGCAAGTCAACGAGCTGGATGGCGACTACGAGATCGAGCGGGTCGGCAAGGTCGTCCTGCGCAAGGTCGTCCGGCTCGACGAGGGCGAGGTGGTGGACTTCAGCCGCTGGAACCGCTTCTACCTCGACCTGGGCGAGTTGATGGAGCCCGAGCCCGGGGCCATTTACCGCATCCACATCGGCTTCCGCATCCACCAGACGGCCTTCGACTGCGCCGACGGGCCCGGCGGCGATTCGCCCTGGGGCAGCCATGCCGACGAAAAGGAGTACTGGGAGGCCTTCAAAAGCTACTTCCACAGCGGCTACAACTATTGGGACGAGAATTTCTGGGAAAACCAGGACAATCCCTGCCACCAGGCTTATTATGGCTATGGCCGGGCCATTGCCCAGAACCTGCTGGCCTCCGACATCGGCCTGCTGGCCAAGTCGGCCGAAGGCGAGCCGCTGCTGGTCTTCGCCAACGATCTGCTCTCGACCGAGCCGCTCTCCGGGGCCACGATCAGGGTCTATGACTTCCAGCGCCAAGTGCTGGCCGAGGCCAAGACCGATTCGGACGGAAAGGCGGTCTTCCAGAAGCTCGAAAAAGCCGCCTTCGTGGTGGCCGAGCACGACGGCCAGTCGGCCTACCTGATCATCCAGACGGGCAATGACCTGAACATGAGCCACTTCGCCGTGGACGGCGTGCGCCAGCAGGAAGGCATGAAGGGATACCTCTACGGCGACCGCGGCGTCTGGCGCCCGGGCGACTCGCTCTTCATTTCTTTCGTGTTGCAGAAGGAAGACGCGTCGGCGGCCCGCGCGCCCCTGGTCTTCGAGTTCCGCAACCCGATGGGGCAAGTGGTGCAGAAGCTGGTGCAGCAGCCCAATGCGCACGGCCTTTACACCTTCCGCCTGCGCACTGCCCCCGACGCGCCCACGGGCGCCTGGGAGGCCCGCGTCGTGGCCGATGGGGCCATGTTCAACCGCTGGTTCCGCATCGAGACCGTCAAGCCCAACCGCTTGAAAATCAACATGGAATTTGCTGGACCAACCCTGAGCGCCGCCACGCCGCGGCCCATCGGCCTCGAAGTCGCCTGGCTGCATGGGGCCGTGGCCCGCAACCTCAAGGCCACGGTTACGGTGGACCTCGAGCCCAGCTCGGCGCCCATCGCCGGCTACGAGGGCTACCGCTTCGAAGACCCCACGGCGGACTTCAGCGCCAGCACCCGCACCGTGTTTGAAGGTGAGCTCGACGAGCAGGGCAAGGCCAGCTTCCTGCCCGAAATCACGCTTGAAAATGCCCCGGGAATGTTGCGCGCCACCTTCACCACCAAGGCCTTCGAGCCTGGCGGCGATTTCAGCATCTGGCAGGAGCAAAGGCTGCTGGCGCCCTTCCAGGCGATGGTCGGCGTCCGCGCGCCCCAGCCGCAAGGCGACAGCTACGCCTTGACCACCGGCAAGCCCCAGCAGTTCGACCTGGCCCTGCTCGACGCCCAGGGCAAGCCCATCGCGGGCGAGCGGCGGGTGCGCGTGCAGTTCTACAAGGTCGAGTGGTCGTGGTGGTGGGAAAGCCATGCCGACCAGGTGGGCAACTTCCGATACAGCGACAACACCCTGCTGGTCAAGGAAGAGGAAGTCGTCCTGCGCGGCGGCAAAGGCAGTTGGCGCGTGGAGGTCCCCAACAACGACTGGGGCCGCTACGTCGTGCTGGTCAAGGACTTGGAAGGCGGGCACATGGCCGGGCAGACCGTCTATTTCGACTGGGACGACTGGCAGAGCCGCCCCGGCGCCGGAGGCGAAGGCGCCGCGGTGCTGAGCTTCAGCGCCGACAAGGACAAGTACGAGGTGGGGCAGGATGTTGAAATCAGCTTCCCTTCGGCCGACAACGGGCGCACCCTGGTCAGCATCGAAAAGGCTGGCAAGGTGCTCAAGGCCTATTGGATCGAGACCGACGCCGGGCAGAGCAGCTTCAAGTTCGAGGCCACGCCCGACATGGCGCCCAACGTCTATGTGAGCCTGACGCATCTGCAGCCGCACGCCCAGACCCTGAACAACCGGCCCATCCGCATGTACGGCACCATCCCGGTGCTGGTCGAAGACCCGGCCACCCACCTCAACCCGGTGCTGACCATGCCCAACGAGCTGCGCAACGAGTCGCGGGTGGAGCTCAAGGTCGCCGAGCGCGACGGCCGCCCGATGGCCTACACGGTCGCGCTGGTTGACGTGGGCCTGCTCGACCTGACCCGCTTCCGCACGCCCGACCCGTGGGCGCACTTCTACGCCAAGGAGGCCCTGACCCTGCGCACCTGGGACCTGTACGACGAGGTCATCGGCGCCTTCGGGGGCGAGATTGAGAACTTCCTGACCATCGGCGGCGACGGCGAGCTGGACCCCAACGCCAACCCCGGCGCCCGGCGCTTCGAGCCGATGGTCCGCTTCATCGGCCCCTTCTTCCTCGAGGCCGGGAAGACCGCCACGCACAGCATCGAGGTGCCCAACTACCTGGGCGCCGTCCGCGCGATGGTCGTGGCCTCGCACCAGGGGCAGTATGGCTCCGCCGAGAAGACCGTGCCCGTGGTGGCGCCCCTGATGGCCCTGGCCAGCCTGCCCCGCGTGCTCGGCCCCGGCGAGAAGGTCCAACTGCCCGTCACGCTCTTCGCCATGAAGGACCACGTCCGGCAGGTCAAGGTCGAAATCCGGCCCAGCGAGCACTTCAACGTCATCGGCGCCAGCAGCCAGCAGGTCAGCTTCAGCGCCAACGGCGAGCAGACCATCTTCTTCGACCTCGAAGTGGAGCAGCTCCTGGGCGTCGGCAAGCTGCAAGTGGTGGCCACCTCCGGCAACGAGCGCTCCACCTTCGACATCGAGCTGGACGTGCGCAACCCCAACAGCCCCACCAACGAATCCGTGGCCAAGGTCCTGGCCAAGGGCGAGTCCTGGGAGTTCGACTACGAGCCGCTGGGCATCGCGGGCACCAACGCCTTTAGCCTCGAGGTCTCCTCGGTTCCGCCCATCAACCTATCCGAAAGGCTGGGCTACTTGACCGCCTACCCGCACGGCTGCCTCGAGCAGGTAACTTCGGCGGCCTTCCCGCAGCTCTTCGTGGGCAAGCTCATGGAGCTTGACGCCGCCACCGCCGACCAGCAGGCGCGCAACGTCCGCGCCGCCATCGAGCGGCTGGCCCGCTTCCAGCTCGCCAACGGCGGCATGGCCTACTGGCCCGGCGCCACCGACGCCGACCCGTGGGGAACTTCCTACGCCACGCACTTCCTGCTCAAGGCCCGCGAAGCCGGATACACCGTGCCCAGTGGCCTGCTCGACAACCTCATGCGCAACCTTTCGGACAGGGCCAAGAACTGGACCGACGACGGCCCCAGCTCGCAGCTCGTCCAGGCCTACCGCCTCTACGCCCTGGCCCTCGCGGGCAAGGCCGAGTCGGGCGCCATGAACAGGCTGCGCGAACTGACGGGCCTCAGCCCCGCTGCCCAATGGAGGCTGGCCGCCGCCTTCGCCCTGAGCGGCAAGGCGCAACTGGCCAAGCAGATGGTGCTGGGCCTGGCCACCACCGTGCCCACCTACACCGAGATGTCCGTGACCTACGGCTCGGACATACGCGACCTGGCCATGATGCTCGAAACGCTCAACCTGCTCAAGATGGAGCGCGAGGCCTTCGGGGTGCTCAAGCAGATTTCGGACGCCCTGGCCTCCGAGCGCTGGCTCAGCACCCAGTCCACCGGCTACGCCTTGCAGGCCGTGGCCCAGCACGTGGGGCAAGGCGTTACCACCGAGCGCCTGCGCTTCGCCTACCAGCAGGGCACCGACGCCTTCCTCAACCACGAGGGCGCCAAGTCCATGGCCCTGGTGGAGCTCGCCTCGGCCGAGCGCGCCCAGCGCCTGCGCGTCAACAACACCAGCGGGGGGATGCTCTTTGTCCGCGTGGTGCGGCATGGCGTGCCCGCCGTCGGCCAGAGCCGCGACCAGGCCTCGAACCTCGAGCTGCGCGTCAGCTACACCACCCTTGAGGGCGAGCCGCTCGACGTGGCCGACATTGAGCAGGGAACCGACTTCTTCGCCCTGGTCAGCGTCCGCAACCCTGGCAGCCGCGGCAACTACTCCGAAATGGCCCTCAGCCAGGTCTTCCCCTCGGGCTGGGAGATCCTCAACAGCCGAATGTTCGGCGGAAGCCTCGAAAATGCAGCATTCGAGTACCAGGACATCCGCGACGACCGCGTCCTGACCTACTTCGACCTGGAAGCTGGGCAGAACAAGACTTTCCGCATACAGCTCAACGCCACCTACCCTGGGCGCTTCTTCCTACCCGCCGTCTATGCCGAGGCCATGTACGACAACGCGGTCGCGGCTAGCAAGGGCGGACAGTGGGTCGAAGTCAGCCCCCCGCCCGTCCGGCAATGACACCTTCGCCCCGGCTGGGCCAAGCGCTCGGCCGGGGCTTGTTTTTTTACCCCTAAACCCCAAAACAGCCTTCTGCCTCATGCACCCTGAAACCCTTTGCGTCCACACGCCCCACGACCCCGCCTGGCCCGGGGTGAACCAGCCCGCTTTCACGGCCTCGGCCTTCCGCTACGGCCCCGAACAGGAAGTGGTCTATCCGCGCTACTCCAACACGCCCGACATGAAAGCCCTGGCCGCCAAGCTCGCCCGGCTCGAGCACGCGCCCGCCGCCTGGCTGTTCAGCTCGGGCATGGCCGCCATTGCCAACACCCTGCTGGCCCTGGTGCGCCCCGGCGAGCACATCCTCTTTTCCGAAGACCTCTACGGCGGCACTTTGAACCTGATAACCAAGGATTTGACCCGACTGGGCATCCAGCACAGCCTGGCCAACGCCACCGACCTCCAACAACTGGAGGACGCTCTTCGACCCAACACCCGGCTGCTCTATGTCGAGACGCCTTCCAACCCGCTGCTCAAGATTCTGGACCTCCGCCGCCTGGCCGACTGGGCCAAGGAGCGCGGCCTGATGACGATGGTGGACAACACCTTCGCCTCGCCCATCAACCAGAACCCGATGCTCCTGGGCTTCGACCTGGTCGTCCACAGCGGCACCAAGTACCTGGGCGGCCACAGCGACCTCATGTTCGGCGTGGTCATGGGCTCGGCCGAGCGGGTGGACACCATCCGCCAGACGGCCATCAACCTGGGAGCCAACCTCAGCGGCCTCGACACCTACATGATCGACCGCAGCCTCAAGACCCTGGCCGTGCGCGTCAAGGTCCACAACCAGAATGCCCGCGCGCTGGCCGGCTTCCTGCTGCGCCACCCCCGCGTCAAGCAGGTGCATTATCCCGGTTTCGAGACCCACCCGATGCACGAGGTCGCCCGGAGCCAGATGGCCGACTTTGGGGGCATGCTGGCCTTCGAGCTGAAAAACCCCGAAGGAGCGGACCGCTTCCTGGCCGCGCTGCGCCATATCGCTCCCGCGTTGAGCCTGGGCGGAGTCGAGAGCCTCATCTCGCAGCCCGCGCGCACCTCGCACTCGCTGCTCAGCCAGGCCCAGCGCGACGCCATGGGCATCACCTTGGGCACCATGCGGTTTTCCGTCGGCCTCGAGCACCCCGACGACCTGATGCAAGACCTCGACCAGGCCCTGCGCCAGGCTGGCTGAACCCGCCCCAAGTCCAACGACCGCCGCCAGGCCTGCTCGGGCCAGAGCAGGCCTGGCGCTTGCCAGATGGCCGAAAATGCGGTTGAAATTCGAATAAATCGTAATTTTGCGCAAAACCAAAAACACCTGGAGCGATGAAATTCGTGGATGTTAAGAACGACATAGCGTTCCGGAAGATCTTCGGGAACGAGAACAAGAAGGAGATCCTGGTCTCGT
>JFJP01020560.1_pt1 | contig 11876 bp, 12 predicted proteins | sample 431651 | NCBI WGS metagenome assembly JFJP01 (sample SAMN02602958, study PRJNA72255) | Microbial mat metagenome, whole genome shotgun sequencing project. | biome: fresh water; feature: sink hole; material: water; isolation source: purple microbial (photo- and chemosynthetic) mats found in... | reverse complement strand
TAGGCCCAGCTCTGGTGCAGCAGGATGCGCGCCTGCGGATCCGCTCGGCGCAGCACCTCGACCAGACGTCCGGCGTAGGGCTGGTAGGAGGTGGCATCATGGCTTTGCAGGCTGTACTGCTGGATGGTGATGGCGTCCCAATCCTCCTTGGCCAGAGCCTGATCGAGGGTCAGGCCGTTGTTGTAGCGTGCCTTGGGGTCGGCTGGATCGCGCTGCGCCGCCTCGTAGCGCTGCCAGTGCTGCGCCAGCCGGCCCCCAGGCATGGCGCAGTGCAGCACGACCAGGTCGCGACCGGCGGCGGCGGCCACGGCCGGCAGCTCGTCCAGGACGTTGCGCGAGAAGCTGTTGCCGATGGCGAGCAGACGCACGCGCTGGCCAGAAGGCTCGGCAGCGGTGATCGCGGCAACCGCCAGGACCATCACCAGCGTATGCATGATACCCGCCCACCACTCGGTGTTTTTCATGGTTTTGCGACCGTCACGCGGGCCACCGCCACGCTGGCCGCCGGCAGGTCGCCGACCAGCTGGCTGCCGTCGAGGCGCAGGTTCCACGCCACCGGGGCGGTCTGCTGGCGCTCGATGTTGTGCGCCGATGGCGCACCGCTCAGCACCTGGGCCTGCACGGCCCCGACGGCGGCGGCGGGCAGGACGATGCGGACCGGCTGCGCCGCGCTGGTTGAACGGTTGAGCAGGGCCACGCGGATGTCCGCGCCCTCCTGCCAGGCCCAGCACGAGACCAGCGGCACGCCGGGCACGGCGGGGAAACGCTCCTCCTTCGTCTTGTTGTTCTGAGCAGGTCGCTTCAGCACCACCTCGGGCAGATCGACGGTGGGCACGCCGGCACCCTGGATCCTCAGCTGGCGGGCGGCGATCGCGCTGTTGGCGAGGGCGACGGCCTGCCAGGCGGCGTGCGGGCGGTCCCAGGTGGCGTGCGAGGCCCAGAAGGCGCCGGTGCGGAAGAGGAAGAAGTTCTGCGGGCCGGCACCGTGTTCGAGGCCGCTGAGGAACATGTCGATGGTGGTCAACGCCCGCGCCAGCGACTTGGCGTCGGATTCGACCTGCGGATCGCTGCCTTTGCCCGGCTCGGGCAGGGGATAGCCCGGTCCGGCCTCGTAGAGCGCGAAGGTGCCCGGCTTGCCCAGGCGCTTGGCCCGTTCGGCGGTCTGCGCCGCTGCCACCTCGGTACGCTCGTGTCGATAGGCGCGCTGGTAGAACATCGCCATGTCCTGCCAACGGTCGCCGGCCGCCGCCGCGTCGAGCCCGGCTCCGACGCCGTCCCAGCCGCCGATGTAGGACGCGTAGCTGGTCAGGCGGGCGCTGGGCGTCCGTTCGGCGGCCTTGGGGCCGAAGCCGGCGGCCGAGACGTTCGTCGCCCAGCCGCCGATCACCGGCACGAAGCGCTCGCGCGCCGAACCCGCGGCGTCGAGGAAGGCGGCGAAGGCCAGTTCGGCGTACTCGCCATAGGTTTCGGGCCGGCCGACGAAGGACTGCACGGCGAAGAGCCGGTTCCAGGTCTCGTTGCCGCAATCGAGGTAGATCCGGGCGAACTGGCTGCTCCATGGCTCGCTGCGGCCACGGGCGGCGCGCAGGCGGCCCATCGGCGTCGAGGCGGCCCCGCACAGGTACTCGGCCAGCTGCCGCCACTCGTCGGGCGTGGCGAAGGTCGGGACGACGATCCACGGCTCGGCGCCGACCTGCTGGCACAGCTCCAGCATCTGGTGCAGATCGCCGGCGGACGGCTTGCCGCTGGTGTCATCCAGCAGCAACGGCCGCTCGAAGGGAGCCTTCAGCGACTCGGCGATGGGCAGGGCCGGACCGGTATTCTCCTGCAGGGCCCAGATGCGGATCGTGCCGGGCTTGCCGGCGGCCAGCTCGCGGACCACCTGGGGATAGAAGGCGAAGGGCGCGAGACCATCCTCGCTGAGCAGCGGATTGTCGATCCACAGGGTGCCGGTCTCGCCGGCGACGATCTCAAGGCGCTCGATCTTCTCCTTGGGCGCGGCACCGGTGAAATGCAGGGTGTGGGCCTTCCAGTCGGCGCCGACCGCGACCTTGGCCGTGCCCATGCTGCCGGCACGCAGCTCGACCGTACCGGTGGCCATCCCCTGCTGGCGCAGCCACACCGTGAAGCTGTAGGTCTTGCCGGCGTTGAGGCGGCGGCCGTTTGGCCAGTTGCTGCCATGCAGGGTGCTGCCGATGGACAGGCCGGGCGTGGCCGCGACGCGCAGCGAGGCGCGGCCACCGCCGAGCGGCACGCTGCTGCGGTCGAGGGCCAGTTCAGCGGTCTGGCCCTTGGGAGCGCCCCAGCCATCGATCATCCGCGACAGCGTCTCGTCGTCGGCCATCAGGCGGTAGCTGCCGGCGGCGATGTCATCGAACTCCTTCTGCACCATGTATGCGTCGCCAGCCTGGATCGCCGGACCATCGCCATCGAGTTCGAAGGCGTTGCGCGCCTCGGGCGGACCGCCGAAGGAACGTCGCACCGTGCCGGTGCGCAGCACGCGGGCGGCGCCGTTCTCGTGGCGATAGATGGTGATGCTGGCTCCATCGAGGAATCCATCACGGTAGCGGTCCCAGCCGCCGGCCCCGCCATCCTTGCCCTTGATGGCGGCGTGGACCAGCTCGCTGGCCGAGCCGCCGGTGGCGACGCCGCGGAAGCGCAGCACCATCGGTTCGATGTTGGGGGTCGGGCTCCACTGGTTGGTCATCGGATGGGCCAGCGACCAGGCCCGCGGCGCGTCCACCTCGAGGTTGGTGCCGATACGCAGTGCATCCTCGCGCAGCGTGCCGCCGATGGAGAACACGGCATCCGCCGCCGGCAGGACGGCGGCGAGGGCGAGCAGCAGGGCGGATGTCTGAAGCATGGTGATGGTCTCCTGGTGCGGCTGGACCGCGGCATTCCAGGCCTCAGTCTAGGCACCGGAGTCTCCGTCGCCATGTCCGGTCAGGTCCAACGCATATCCAAGCAGGACAACCGCCGGGTCCTCTATGCGCATGACTGGAACGCCCGTACCGAGGATCGACTGCTGCATGTACAGGTGCTGGCCCACCGCTTCGCCAAACGTCCCGGCGTGACCCGCTTCCGGCCAACGGCCGGCTACCACCACGCGGTCTGCTTCCATCAGGCCGTCCGCCTGGCGCACGGCGGCACGGTGATCCCGGTGCCGGCCGATCATCTGGTGCTGTGGAGCCATGCCGATCCGCCGATCTGGTACGGCAGCACCGTCGCGCCCTGGCCCCTCTCCTGGTTCCAGGTGCGAGGACAGCTTTGGAAGGCGCTGCTGCAGGAGATCGGACTGCCCCTGCTCACCCCGCTTCCGCTGCCGGGACCGTCGGCCATGCATCGCTGCATCGTCGGCCTACACCACGAACTGATCTCGTACCAGGCCGCCGACCCCGAGATCCTCGCCGCCCATATCGGCGTCCTGCTGCGCGAGGTGCGCCGCTGCCGCGGCAGCGGCGCACAGGCGATCCCCGAGAACCGCCTGCAGTGGGCGCGCCTGCATCTCGAGCAGCACCTCGACCGCACGGTCTCCCTGGCCGAGTTGGCCCGCGACCAGGGGCTGAGCCCGCGCCATCTCGCCCGCCGCTTCGTCGCCGCCTGGGGCATGACCCCCGACACCTACCACCAGCGTCTGCGCGCCGATTACGCCATCGGCCTGCTGGAACGCGCCGATCTGCCTCTCGCCGAGGTGGCGCAGCGCCTCGGCTACGCCACGGCCTTCGCCTTCTCCAAGGCGTTCAAGCGCTGGAGCGGCCTCAGCCCCCATGGTTACCGCTGCCGTCGTCGGTCTCCCCGACGGCGCTGAAACCCGGCCGAGGCCCTGGCGGGGTCCCAGGTCGCAGCGCCATTCAGAACCTGACGGTCAGTATCCTACATTCGACATGGCGCCCGTCCCATGAAAGCACGGCGCGGTCAAACGAACCGTTGGATTCGCAGGGCATGTTCAACTCCGTGCCGAGCCGCCGCGCCTCCTGGAACACCTGGTTCACTGCGTCGCCGATGCGGTCACGGGAGTCGCCGCGGATGACGGTCCGCAGGTGGACCCGGCCACCCAGCCATTCGACCTGACTGGTGGCGGTGTAATTCGCGTTTCCGGCGATGATGCGCGCCGTCCGGACATCGAGGGCGGCAGCGAAGCGGCGCGCCTCGGCGTCCGATACCGGTACACGTTGCGTCGCGCAGGCGCCCAGGATCACCAGCAATGCCAGGAGTCGTACCACCCCTTCATAGAAAGGCGGATGGCCGGTCGATCAAGGCTGGGCCGCGCGCTCCATAAACTCGGCGAGCAACCGCAGGTAGATGCGGTAGTTCTCCAGCGACACCCCCGGCGGGGTCTGGTGGTCGACCGAGGGGATGAAGCGGCCACGGCGCATGGCCGGTAGCAGGCGTTCGAACTCGGCCCGCATCGCCGCCTCGCCCTTGGGCATGACCATCTTGTCGTAGTGGCCGATGAACAGCATGTCGGGATGATTGCGCTGCAGCACCTCGATGTCGACACCGGCCTGGCGCTCCAGCGGGAGGATGCCCTCGACGCCGGCGGCGGCGAACCACGGGGCGCAGCGGGTGATGTCACCATCGCTGTCCACGATGACGCGGATGCCGCGCCGCTGCAATTCCGGCACCACGCGCCGGTAATATGGCAGCAGGAACGTGTCGAAGGACTTCTTCGACAGCATCGGACCGTGGTTGTAGGAGAGATCCTCGGCGAAGGTGACGAAGTCAAGCGTGCCCAGGCCGTCCAGTTCGTCGAGGAAGCGCACCACCCACGAGGCCAGACGGTCGTTGATGCGGTGCAACAGCTCGGGCTCGTCGTAGAACGACATGAGATGCCGTTCGATGCCGAGGATCTCTCGCGCGCCCCAGAAGAAGCCGGGCAAGGTCGCCCACACCGCAGCCTCGCCGGCGGCCTGCTGGGCGAACGAGGCCGTGAAGCCTGCGCGATCGACCGGCCAGGCGCCGACGAAGGGCTCGACCGCGTCGTAGGACGGGGCCGTCGCCAGGATCCCGGCACCATGGTGCGGCGGCTTCCATGGGCAGTCCCAATGCACGGCGCAGCACCAGTGCTGGCGCCAGCAGTCGAGACCGAAGTGACGATAGAGTTCGTAGCGGTCGGTCGTCTGCAGGCCTTCACGCTGCCAGCGCGAGGTCGTCTCCCCCCACCAGGTTGCCCATTCGACCATCGGCAGGCGGTCGACCGGCCGGCCCGAGCAGACGGCGTGGAAGCGTTCGGCAACGGACATGGCGGCAGTGGCGGGCATGGGCGTGGTCTCCGCCCTGATGGTAGCCGCAGCCGGGGATCGGGTTTGTCCCTACGTGCCGTCCGACCCGGCTGGCTGTGCGCGGTAGCGGGCCGGCGGCACGCCGAACATGGCCTTGAACCGCCGGCCGAAGTGGCCGAGATCCTTGAACCCGCAGGCTATCGCTACCTCGACCACCGGCTCGTCGCCGCCACGCAGGCGCAAGGCGGCCTCCTGCAGTCGCAGGTCCATGAGATAGGCCATCGGCGTTCGACCGGCATAGGCGAGGAAGCGGCGCGAGCAGTGGAAGCGCGACAGCCCGACTGCCGCAGCCAGGTCGTCGACGCCCACCTCGTCGGCGAGGTGCTCGGCGAGCCAGGTACTGGCCCGTTCCATTTCCGGATCGGCGTCCGCCGGTCCGCGCACCCCGGTGGACTGCAACTGGCGAGCGACCAGCACCAGCAGCTCGCGCAGCATCGCTTCGAGCATGGCGTGATGCCCGGGCCGGGCCGCCTGCTGCTCGTCCCACATGCGCAGCAGCAGTCCGTCAAGCGGCGACGGATCATCCAGCGAGCAGGCGAGCAGGCGGTTGCGGCGGTTGGCGAAGCCGGGATGCACCGGGATCAGCCGTGCCAGCGCCCCGCGCAGGTCGGCAGGCAAGCTGGGCAGGGCATGGCGTGCCGGATCGAGATAGATGTTCCACAGCGACACCGCCGTGCCGCCGGTGTCGATGCGGTGCGGGACGTCCCACTGCACCACCGCCAGCGAACCGGCCTGCTCGGCGAAGCGCTGGTCGCCGATGTCGTGATGGCAGCGTCCGCTCACCAGGAAGCTGGCATAGAGCACATCGTGAGCATTGAACGGCGAATCGCCGCCGACCGCGGCGAAAGCGGGGAAGCGCTGAACCGCCACGCCGATAGCGGCGAGGGTCGGCCATCGTTCGCGCAACCGGTGCCGATTCAGCACGCGCCACTCCACGATGACCGGCCTTCAAGCATGTGCATGGACCACGACCCCATCGTCCCGTGGCTGCGCTGCTGGCAACAAGCGCCGGCTCCGACCGCATCCTGGTGCGCGACATGGAAAACCCCGGGCGTTACCCCGGGGTTTTCATTGGCGGACAGGGAGGGAGGATGCCCCATCCGTGTTCGTTGTTCGTAATTCCTTATATGTCAGTTCATTACAAAATCAAGCCGGCTCCTGAAAACGGCATACTGCCCAAGCCAGACCACTGGCAGCCGACCGTGACTCCGGACGTCCCAACGGCTATCAGAGTTCGACAACTACTCGACCCCCTGCCAGACGATGCCCCCAATCGGGTGGACCCGAACCGCTCTCCCACGCGACGCGGACTTGCGGGGTCACTTGCGGGGTCACTTGCGGGGTCACTTGTCTCCAGCCGCCTCAACGGCTAGTTGTAACCATGTCGACGACTGACCAACCCCAGGCCGGGCCCACCAGTGACGTGGTTGCGCCCCAACCGGCAGACCCCGAACCACTCACCCAGGCGGACGTCCTGCGGGCACAGGGTGTGGTGCGGAACATCAAAGACGGCCAGGTGCTTGCCGAGACCCTGCGAGGCCTGCTGGCCAACAACCCGACGGTCATGGCGACCATCGGGCTGCGCGGCAAGACCCGATCGTACATCGGCAGTCTGGCCACGTCGGCCTGGCATGCCGCCACGGATCTGACGGGTGCCGAGCATGCACCGTTCCTGCGTGCTCTCGCCGTGCAGGCACCACCGCCTCTGCCGCAGGGTCCGTTGGGCAAAGCGGATCGCGTCCTGATGTCCATGATGGGTGAAGCGCCCGCCGAGCACCTGGAATGGATACGCCGACTGTTCGTCCGGGTCCTGCAGCAGCTTGGCGCACCACCGGCTGCCGGGGCCGTCGATCCCGAACTCGACGACGTGCTGCGGCATCCGGTGCAGTCGCAGGACACACCTCCAGACTTGGACGAGCACACCGACGGTTTCCTGAATCTGCCTCGTCCTCCTGTCCCGCAGCGGCAGCTGCCTCCTCCGATCCCGCTGGCCGACGTGCGGACCTATCTGGTGCCGATGGCCGAGCTCTGCGCGCGGCTGACTGACCAACGCCTGCGTCAGGATATCTGGGCCGACTGGTGCCACGACATGGAGCGGACGGCCCCAAGCTTGGCCACGAAGACCTACGGCCAACTCCATCCGACGTGGCAGGACCGCCTGCCCGTCCCGCATGCCACGTCCATGGCGGATCAACCACAGACGACCGAGCCCTGGCAGCCGGTGGAGCGAGCCGCTCATCTGGTCGGCTACTCCACCGGGGCGCTCCGGAACATCATACCGCAGTTGAAGGAACTCGACCCGACGTGCGTTCGGAAAACGGATGACGGTCTGGAGTGCCATGTCCCGACACTCCGGACGCTCAAGGAGTCAAAGCGGATCATCTCCCCGGCGACGTGGCGGCGCATGCATCCCCCACCCAGCACGCCAACGTCCTGATCCACCAACACCAGCATGTCCCGACAAGGTGCACGATGTCGTAGGACTCTATCTGAATCCCCCAGACCAGGCCCTGGCCCTCTGCGTCGATGAGAACTCGCAGATCCTGGCCTTGGCTCAGGATCAGGCCGTTGGCTGCACCCACCGCCACCTCGATCGACCCTCAGGAGCGTTGGCATCGAGATCGCCATTGTGGGGGGGTGCCGGGGCCTCCCGGGGCCTCCCAGGCGCCACTGGCGTCAGGCCGGACGCACCAGAAAGTCACCGCGGTGCCCCAAGCCTACATCATTGCCGGCCCCAATGGCGCCGGAAAGACGACCTTCGCCCGGGAATTCCTGCCCGATGACGCCGGTTGCACAACCTTCATCAACGCCGACCTGATCGCCGCCGGCCTGTCGCCCTTGCGCCCCGAGGCCGCTGCTTTCGCCGCCATGCGCCTGATGGCGGAGATGATGCACGCCTGCGTCCGCGACGGCCGGGATTTCGCCATCGAGACCACCCTCGCCGGCCGGACCTATGCCGGCCTCATCCGCTCCTGGCGCGCCGCCGGGTATGACGTGCGCATCGTCTTCCTGCGCCTGATGCTGGTGGAGCAGGCTATCGATCGCGTCGCCCAGCGCGTACGCCTTGGCGGGCACCACGTGCCCGAGGACATCGTACGCCGCCGCTTCGACCAGGGCTGGCGGCATTTCAACGACCTCTATCGCCGCTTGGCGACGTCCTGGACGGTCTATGATGCATCGGGAGAAGCACCGGTGCTCATCGAGCAGGGAGTCGGGTCATGATCTCGCCAGCGAACACGGGAGCGATGGACAAGGTGGGACCGGCGCTGCTACGCGCCGCGCAACGAGCGCGTGAACTGGCCCGGCGCAACGGGGTCCACCTGGTGGTCTGCCGCAACGGGAAGGTCGTCCACGTGCCGCCGGAGGAAATAGAGGATCTCCCCGGGCAGGCGGCGCTTTTGACCCGACGCTGAATCGTGGCGGAGCGTGCGCCCGCCGCCGCCGCCAGTTGATAATCATGCGCTGAGTCGCAACCCATCCCGTGGGATCGCGTGCGCGTGCGGGCTATCAGGTGGCGGCCAGATCAACCTGGATGGATATGGCATCGCCGAAGCGCCCCTTCCCGAGTTGCTGACTGTTCGGTGTCAGCCCACGATCGGCTGCAACCGGCGGCTCTGCCGCTCGAAGCAGCGCATCGCCCGGCCCAGCCGCTGGGGATCATCCCACGACGTGCGCCCGGTCTCGTCGAGGACGGCGCAGGCGTCGCGAATGACGCGGGCGTGGGCGGCGAGGGGGCGCAAGCGTGCCTGCAGCCAAGCCGTTGGCGTGTCGAAGAGATCCGGGGCAATCGGCGCGGCGTCGGCGGTGAACTGATCGTTCTTCAGCACGGCGACGCAGAGCAGCAGGGCGAGTTTGACGGCACGCGCCTCGGCCGCCTCGCGCTGGGAGAGCGGGCGGCCATCCAGGGGAATCCGCCAGGGGCGCAGACGCCGATGGCGCCGAACCAAACCTGGAGCCCGTCTGCTCATGGGACGCTCGCGGCTTCGTGACGGCTGGCCTGATGCACCGCCGCCTCCAGGCGCTGGAGGTCCCGGTGCAGCCGGTTCCGTTCCGGATGGTCTGCTGCGAGCACGGCCAACCCGACCGCGGCGGTGGCGTAGCGCCGCAGCGCCCGCTCCAACCGCCCACCCGCGAGGGCGACGCGACCGCCCAGGATATCGATCTCGACGACCAGGGCCGGCCGATCATCGGGTGGGCACGTCGGGTGGTCGCAGCGAGCCAGGATCTGGCGTGCCAGATCGTCAGCCTCGAGTGCCACAGCGATCCGCAGCAAGCGGACCCATTCCGTGCGGATACGGGGCGTCGGCTGCGGCATGTCGCGCAGCAGCGATGCGACTGCCCGCTGCAGCCGGCTGGTTACGCCGCGGTTGACCGTGCCGTTGCTCAGGGTGCAACTCTCCAGCCACGCCACGTCGAGGCGGTATTGGATGGATGCTGGCGGGGGAGCACGGTGCTCCGCTCGCTCTAGCCACCGGCGGATCGCAACCGCATCGCTGCCGCGACGGAGGCGGATCGCCTGCTCCAGATCGCTGATGCCGATGGCCAGGCACAGCGCATGCCGCGCGGTGCTCAGACGCCGCGCGCGGTGTCGGGCTGTGCGGGCCTGCTGCCACCGATGCCGGGCATCGGCGGCTGCGCCGATCAGGAACCAGGCGTATGCCTGCTCATGGTGGCTGGCGCCTGATGCGGGAGTGGTCAGCGGCTGGCAGATGGCCTCGACCTGCGCCCACTGGCCCCGCATGCGGGCGACGATCGCGCCGAGGAACGCGGCTTGGGTGGGCGTGGTCGTCGGGTCGTCCACGATCCGCTCCAGGTCGCGCAGCACCGGCCACTCCTCGCGGAGCGCCGGATCGGACCGAGCGGCCCGGATCATGTCGCCGGGAGCCTCAGGCACGGGTCGCGACCCGCGACGCGCGCCGGCGAGCGCAGCCGCTGCCGCGATATGGGAAGCCGGTCGGGATGCGGCGGACCCCGCAGTTGAGGAAAGCCTCCGGGATCGAACGCCCCCCGCCGATCGACCAATCATCGTCCTCGGTCTCCCAGGCCAGGAGCCAGAGGCGGCCACGGCGGGAGAGGGTGTAGGCGCGTTTGGTGCGGGGGCAGGTCCACGTGCAGACGGTGCGGGGTTTGGCGGTGGTGGTGGCGGTTGGCATAGATGGCTCCGGTCGCGCAGTCTACCGATCGGCTGGGCGACTGTCCAGAACGGCTGAGAACGCACCATGAACGAGGCCGTGGCGCGCGCATCGATGGGTTTCTACCGTCGTCCGAGATGGGTCAGAATACATCCCATGCTGTCGACTCCTGGCGAACGTGACATGCACCGGCGTCGAGCGGTCCACAGCCTGCCATGGTGACGCGGCGCTGACGCGTCACGTATTATGCGTGTCGATAATTAGTGAAATGACGTCATCGCGTATAAAATCAGCGTATTCCACGCATCCCATGTGCGTGGCTGGTGGGCTTATGCATCCCTGGTGCCACGGGTCGAGGTGGAGACCCACCCATGGCCAAGCACCACCCCCAACCCACCCCCATGACGTCGTGGCAGCAGTTCCTAGCCGCCGCCGGACCGGACGCGCTGACCCGCATCGCCCTGGGCATCTGCTCCCGCGCCGCCGTCCCTCGGCGGATCGCCCGCGAGGCGGCCGAGGAGGCGGCGCAGGAGGCGGCCGTCCGCCTGCTCGACCAGCCGTTCGATCGTAAGAACCCCTGGGGCTGGACCTTGTGCATCGTCCGGACCGAGGTGCGCCGGGCCCTGCTTCGCTATTGGCCGCGTCATCACAAGGCCTGCGCGGAGGACGTGGCGCAGATGCCGGCTCCCGAGGCCCCGGTGCCGCTCGAGGTGCTGTCGCTCGAGTCCATCCGCGCCGCTGCCGGGTCGACCTTCCGCTACCTGGAGATGGAAGCGGCCATGCCGGCGGCTGACGCCGCCGCCAAGGGCGCCGCCCTGGGCGTCACCGCCGACGTCTTCCGTACCTTGGTGTGCCGGGCGCGGGTCCGGGTGCGGCGGGCCATGGCGCTCAGGTCGGCGTAGGTGGGCGTCCTGTTCACATCGGGCCCATCGTCGACTCCCCAGCCTGGAGGTTGCACCATGACCGCAGAATCCGATCGCCGTGCGCAGGATGCTCTATCAGCCCGCCGCTCCCCCCCGTCGAACGACTGGTCGGAGCGGGTCATTTCGGCCTGCCAGGGTCTCGCCCTGCCGCCCGTGCCGGCCTCTGCCGGGGAGTCGGCCCAGGCCGAACCGGCCCTGGCCATCCTCGACAGCCTGACGGCACCGCCGGCCCTGACCTCGCGGCAGCGCCAGCAACTCGCCGCCCGGTGCACGGCCTGGCTGGATGCCCAGCCTGGCATCACGCGCGATGCCCTGTGGCAGCGGGTGCCGCGGATCATCGCAGCGCGGGCCAGGACGCTCGCGGAGCTTGCCGATCTCGGCGGATCCTCGCCGAGCGCCCAGCACAGCCTCGATCACCTGTGCAGCCGGGATCCGGTCCGCGCGGCCCTGCTGGCCATCCGCGCGGCCGTGCAGGGGATCAGCGATGTGCCGTGGCCGGTGCGAGCCTGCTTCGTGCCATTGCCTGTCGGCGTGCGGCC
>JFJP01040109.1_pt1 | contig 11879 bp, 12 predicted proteins | sample 431651 | NCBI WGS metagenome assembly JFJP01 (sample SAMN02602958, study PRJNA72255) | Microbial mat metagenome, whole genome shotgun sequencing project. | biome: fresh water; feature: sink hole; material: water; isolation source: purple microbial (photo- and chemosynthetic) mats found in... | reverse complement strand
AAAACAGTAGGGCGGCAATACCTATAAATTCTTTTTAAAACTTTGGTATTTAATAAATTTCTCTATTTCCTCTTCCTCATCTACCCAACTATCGGCTTGTGAATTTAAATCGTATGGCTCTATTCCAAAATTACGAGTAGCAAATACCAACTCTTTAATTTTAGAGGGATCGTCTTCTAACACATTGCCCACAACCACCAAATCTGCCCCAGCTTCAAAGGCTTCTGTTAATTGTTCTGGGGTTTTAATCCCTCCACCTACAACAATTGGAATGTCGGTACCAAAACATACATGTCTAATCATTTCGGGGTCTACAGGCATATTGGCACCACTTCCAGCCTCAAGGTAAACAAGACTCATGCCTAACAATTCGGCTGCCACGGCTGTAGAAAGTGCAATTTCTTTTTTGTCGCGGGGTATAGGTCGTGTATTGGTCATATATTCTACCGAACTCGGTTTTTTTCCATCAATTAAGATATAGCCTGTCGGAATTATTTCAAGACCTGACCTTTTTATAGCTACCGAAGAATTTACATGTTGTCCTATTAAAAACTCTGCATTTCGACCCGACAACAATGACAAATATAACATTGCACTGGCCTTTGTAGACACTTGAGATACATTTCCTGGAAACAAAACAATTTCAGTGCCCAGTTCTTCCTTTAATAATTCAATCAACGAGTCGATTGACAATTGAGTATGACTACCACCAACGAAAATAAAATCTGGGACATCGGCTTTAAGTGCCGCAATAGTACCAGACAGTACGCTGCCCTTACATTTATCGGGGTCAAGCAGCACTGCCAACATTTTGATGTTTTTCTCTCGATTTTCTAAAATCTTTTTGTACGTGTTATTCATTGTAAAATAGTGTTATTAATCTCTGCAATACACCAACGTGTATTCAGGCGAATAAATATAAAATAGTGTGTATAGTGTGTCATGTTCAATATGTTGAGCCCTAATTTCGCCTTCATCTTTAACTTCAAAAGGGAATACTCTCAACTGGTTTGCAAAATCAATCGCTTTTTTTCCTATAATTTTGTACAGCGCTTCTTTGGCAGACCAAGCCAACTGCAATTGTGCTAAATTATTTCCGTCAGACAAATCTTGCTGTTCAATTTTACTTAAAAATCGCGTGTAAATATTCTTAATTTTGGATGTAGGACATTCAATATCCACGCCTACCAAGCGTGTAGGATGTGCCATTACAGCTATCCACTTATTACTATGAGAAATACTAATTTGAAAACTTTTATCAGCCACATAAGGCTTGCCATCTAATGTGTAACAAATCATCACCTCTTTATTAAGCAATAATCGCAGAGCCAATCGCACTCCTAAATACTCTCTTTTTCGTTTATCAGATGTTATTTTCTCATATTCAGTTGTATCCTGTCCTTCAATTTTCCATTTTTTGTATAATTCTTCAACACTTTCGGTAAGCTCCATTACCAACAATTTGGCATCTTCAAACTGTAATGAAAATTCTGATTTTACATTTGACATACAAAAATTCACAACTATGTATTGGTTTCTTTAATCATCTTATTTCCACTCAAAACTCTCCATCAATCGTATCATATCTTCACGAATATAATTGGACATGGGGGCAATAGAATCCTTGTTGGGGACATTATCAAAATAAAGTGCTGCTCGAAAAAAATGTTTTGTACTGTCGGTCAATATAAATTGTAAAGAAGAAGCAGTATTTCCTTTTAAATCATATAAAACACCATGAACATTCCTCAACTCATTTACAAACACTTTTTCGCCAATTCCATCTGCTTTAACACTGTGTTTGTACACAATCTTTCGAGCATCTTCCAATAGTTCAATTAGGTTACCATCAATACGTTTATAACTGCAATAAACACTGGCATTTAACAGAGGATAATTTAAATCTATCCAATAAGGTTCATCCTTTGTTTTTCTATCAATTACTTTAACGTTAGTAGGCAAATCAAACTTGTAAGGCAAACCGAGGGTGTCTACATTTCTATAAATTGGTGGAGGCAAATTGACTCTAAAATAGCCATAAGGTTTAGGAATAGGCGTTTCGCCACATGCCCAACATGAAGCAACAATAAGTACTACAAAAAAAAATCTTGAAATATGAAGTGACATTATTATGACTGAAATTTGAAAATAAATAAATAAATAAATAACAACGAACAAACTCATTCTTCCGCTTCAACAAAGTCATCTTTGATATAAAGTTTAATTTTTTTAATCCGGCGATTGTCGGCTGCTAAAATTTCAAACACATATCTACTGTACCCAATACGTTCACCTTTTACTGGAAAATCGCCTTTTAATTCTAAAATAAGACCAGCTAGTGTTTCCACTTCGCTCGTTAATTCAACAAAATCGGCCTCATCAATTTCAGCAATTTTGAAAAAATCATTCAAAAGAATTTTAGCTTCAAAAACAAAGGTATGATTATCTATTTTAGTAAACATCACCTCCTCATCATCATACTCATCACTAATATCACCCACAATTTCTTCCAATATATCTTCGAGCGTAACAAGCCCTGAGGTTCCTCCGTATTCGTCAACAACAATGGCCAAGTGAATCTTATTTTCTTGAAATTCATTCAATAAGTCATCAATCTTCTTGGTTTCGGGCACGTAGTACGCTGGGCGAACTAAACTTTGCCACCTAAAATTGGCAGGCTTATCCAAATGAGGCAATAAGTCTTTGCCATAAAGCAATCCTTTTATATTATCGCGCGTACCGCTGTAAACTGGAATTCTTGAATAGCCCGATTTAATAATCATGTCGATAATCTGCCGATAATTCATTTTAATATCCAAATCGACAATATCCACACGCGATGTCATAATTTCTACTACCTGAATATTCCCAAACTTTATTATACCTTCCAATATATCTGTATCTTCGTCCTTGCTATTAGAAGTAAGTTCCAAAGCGTGCGACAATTCGTCCAACGATATATCAGAGCGACTATGCTTGGCCAAACGATTGTTGACAGAAGATGTGGAATTTACTAGAAAGCTAACAAAAGGACTTAAAATTTTCTCTAAAAATGATAAGGTTGAGACCGTGTAAAACGCCACCTTTTTGGAGTATTGTGCTGCATATACTTTTGGCACAATTTCGGCAAAAATCAAAATTACAAAGGTTATGATAATGGTTTGAAAAACAAAACCCACCATTTTAGCATCAGCAAAATTAAAAACAGAAGAAGTAAAGTAACTAAGCAACAGAATGATAGATATATTTACAAAATTACTTCCAATAAGTATAGTCGCCAAAAGTCGTTGAGGCATTTTCAACAAGCGAAGTATACTCTTATCCTTTTTTATATCACTATCTTCAAGTTCGTTCATAATTTGTGGTCCCAACGAAAAAAATGCCACTTCGCTAGCAGAAATTAATGCCGAACAAAACAATAAAAAAATACTCAAAAGGAGTGTAACAATTGCAGGTATGGCTATTGGGTAAACTGTGATGGCTCCAAAGATGGAGAAAAGTAAGTCCGTTTTCAATTAAATATATTTTAATAAATAACTTAAAGTGTAAAATCAATTACTTACTCAAAAGTAGTCATTGATTTTAGATTTATGGAAATGATTATCTGAAATAGATAACATTGGTGTTTTACAAATTTTGGCAGTTTAGTCTATTGGTTTACTTAACTGACACAATTTTGTCTACTACAAATTTATTTACACCGCGCCAAGGGAGTATGCCTAAATACTCTTTGTAGTGCAATTCCAATTGCTTACCGCTACATTTCATAAGCGAATCGGCAATTAATTCATCTTCTACGGAAAATGCAAATTCGTAAGATTGTATTGACCCCACTGTTTGAGATCTAAAACCGGATTGAATAACCTTACCTTCGTAGGTTTTAAAAACATAACCTTTGCGGACAAAATAATTGAGTTCACCTGCTTTTACACCTTCACCAAAAACAAAATAGAATTTGAAATAAATAAATATAACAAACAAAGTGGCAATGATAAACGTTCCAATAACAAAGGCTTTTTTAATTGCAGGAGTCATAATAATTCGATGAGTTAGCTATTCAAAAAAAAAAATACACAACTGCAATAAGTCAAAATAGAAAAAAATATTTCGTTGAATTATAATTCCTATATCCTATTTTTCAAATAAAATGCAAATATAAAACTATTTTTCAGTTCAACGGAAATAATTATTGAAAAAGAAATGATTGTTCCGTTAAAAAAACTATCTTTACCGCTCAGAAACAAAGTTTAAAGTAAGAAATTAACTACTTTATTATTAATTTGTGAACTTACAAAATATAAATTATTATGGAAGACAAATTGGTTACTTTAGCAATCCGCACTTATCAGCGTGCACAAATGATTAAGACGGTTTTAGAAGAAAATGGTATTGAAACGGCGATTCACAATTTAAATCTTGAGCATCCAGAAATGGCTGTTGGAGTGCGAGTTAGAATCAAGGAAAGCGACTTACCACGGGCTTTAAAAATTGTAGAAGAAATGGAAAATGCTTGGGAGAGAACAGACGAAAAACCCAAAACAGCCATTCAAAAAGTACTTATCCCCATCGATTTTTCGGATCAAGTACCCAAAGCAATTGATTTTGCGTTTCACTTTGCCGAAGTTCTAAATGCTGAAGTTGTATTTCTGTATGTTTATTTTAGCCCTGCATTTACCATTTCTTCGTCCAACGACATGAGTACCTATAGTATTAGCGACAGCGAACTGTTGCGACGTATGATAAACTCGGCCAAAGCAGACGTAGAAAACATGACCAATTTAATAACTAGACGCATAGAAAACGGTGAAATTCCTACTGTTCCATTTCGGTTTGAGTTAAAAGAAGGAATCCCTGAAGATCAGATTCTAGATTATTGTAAAAAACACAAACCCGACTTGGTAGTGATGGGTACACATGGAAAAAAACTTTCGAACGAACTAATTGGCAGCGTTACCGCCGAAGTGATGGAAGCTTGCGTTTCACCTGTTTTTGCTGTGCCTATGCAAATGCAACTACAATCACCTGAAAATGTAGAACGGGTGGCGTTCCTTACCAATTTTGATCAAAAAGATTTAATTGCCATCGACCGTGCCATTTCTCTTTTTAAATCGGAAAAGCTTGAACTATTTTTCATTCATGCATCAGACAAAAACGAAGCTTGGACAGAAGTAATGCTTGCTGGAATAAAAACTTATTTTTCAAATCATTATCCTAATTTACTGACCAATTACGCTATGCTTGGTGCAACCGACAATTTAGAATTGTTAGATAACTTTATGGCAAATAATAAAATAAACGTTTTAGCTTTCAACACTAAAAAACGAAACATTTTTGCTCGGTTGTTTCACCCCGGATTGGCTTATAAATTGGTATTGCATTCTGATACTCCACTTTTTGTAACCCATGTTTAAAGGAAGAGTATTGTCCCTCTGCATTAAAACTAATAGAATTGTAACAACATTAAAAAAACTCCAATTAGAGACATATCTAAAGGGAGTTTTTTTATTTATGGGGCTCTGTGTAGGCTTTACAAAGCATAAAAATCAGAATTTAGAAATATCAAATAACGAATTGAATATTATTACTACTATTTCTAATCAATTTCGTTTGGCAATAGCTATAAATTGTGTAAATTTGCCGCTTGTATAAAAAAATAGTCCAAAATGAATAAAATTATCAGTAAAGAGTATTTCTCTGCCAATGTAATAAAGTTTGAAGTGGAAGCGCCTTTAATTGCAAAATCGAGAAAAGCTGGTCACTTTGTAATGGTAAAGGTTGGTTTAAAAGGCGAACGCATTCCATTAACTATTGCAGATGCCGATTTGCAAAAGGGAACTATCACATTGGTGGTTCAAAAAATGGGAGTTTCATCGTCCAAATTGTGTGCATTGGAAGAAGGCGAATACATTACCGATATGGTGGGACCACTTGGCAAAGCCACTCATATTGAAAACTTTGGAACAGTAATTTGTGCGTGTGGCGGTGTAGGTACAGCACCAATGATGCCAATTGTGGCAGCCCTAAAAAAAGCGGGTAACCGTGTAATTACGGTCATTGCAGCCCGCACCAAAGACCTGATTATTTTAGAAGAACAAATGCGTTTGAATTCTGATGAAGTGATAGTGATGACCGATGATGGTTCGTATGGAAAACAAGGGCTAGTTACTAATGGTGTAGAATCGGTTATAAATCGTGAAAAAGTAGATTTATGCGTAACCATTGGACCTGCCATCATGATGAAATTTGTAAGTAAGCTCACAAAACAATATGAAGTACCTACACTTGCTTCGCTGAATACAATAATGGTAGATGGCACCGGCATGTGCGGCGCATGTCGTGTGAGCGTAGGTGGAAAAACAAAATTTGTATGCGTGGATGGACCAGAATTTGATGCGCACTTGGTCGATTTTGATGAAATGCTCATGCGCCTTGGTGGATACAAGGATATTGAGCGTGAAGAAAACGCACATTATCAATCAACAGTGGGCACAAAAGCCCCCTAACCTCCGAAGGGAGAATTCAGACCAAGTAAGTATTTTTCTACTAGATAAATAAGTATCAAAACTAAAATAACTCTTATTCCCCCCTTGGGGGGTTAGGGGGCTAAAATATAACAATGGACATAACCGAAGAAAGAGCTCAATCCTGGCGCGTAGAATTACGCAATGCTATGAAAGCCAAAGAACGTACAGAAGTACCTCGGGTGCACATGCCCGAATTGGATGCAGAATATCGCAGTCACAATAGAGTTGAAGAGGTAAATTTAGGGCTAACGCCCGATATGGCCATGCTAGAAGCTCGGAGATGCTTAGACTGTGCCAACCCTACTTGTATGGAAGGCTGCCCAGTGGGTATCCATATTCCAACGTTTATTAAACACATCGAAAAAGGCGAGTTTCTTGAAGCTGCCAAAACATTGAAAGAAACCTCAGCGCTACCAGCAGTATGCGGTCGTGTATGTCCGCAAGAGAAACAATGCGAAGAGCGTTGTGTACATTTGAAGATGAAAAAAGAATCGGTTGCCATTGGACATTTGGAACGTTTTGCTGCCGACTACGAACGTGAAAGTGGTACTATCTCAGTGCCAAAAGTAGCACCTGCCAATGATATAAAAATAGCAGTAGTTGGGTCTGGCCCTGCAGGATTAGCTTTTGCCGGCGATATGGCGAAGCTAGGCTATGAAGTGGTGGTTTTTGAGGCGCTACACGAGATTGGCGGCGTATTAAAATATGGCATTCCCGAATTTCGACTGCCAAATGAGATTGTGGATGTAGAAATACAGAATCTACAATCCATGGGCGTTCATTTTGTAACCAATTGTGTAGTTGGCAAAACCATTAGCATCAAAGATTTAGAGGATGATGGTTTCAAGGGTATTTTTGTGGCAAGTGGAGCTGGATTGCCACGTTTTATGAACATAAAAGGAGAAAACTTGGTGGGTGTAATGTCTTCTAACGAATACCTAACCCGCGTAAACCTAATGGATGCTGCCAGTCCTGACTCTGACACACCAGTATTTTTAGGCAAGAAAGTGGCTGTAATTGGTGGTGGAAACACTGCTATGGATTCAATTCGTACTGCAAAAAGACTTGGCGCCGAGCGTGCCATGATTGTGTATCGAAGGTCGGAACAAGAAATGCCAGCTCGGTTGGAAGAGGTAAAACACGCCAAAGAAGAGGGCATTGAATTTTGGACTCTGCATAATCCAATTGAATATAAAGGTAACGAGCAAGGTCGCGTAACGCATATTGTATTGCAAGTAATGGAGCTGGGAGAGCCAGATTCTTCGGGTCGTCGTTCGCCGATAGAAGTGGAAGGAAAAACTGAGGTGATAGAGGTAGATGAGGTGATTGTAAGCGTTGGCGTTTCGCCAAATCCGCTAATCCCGCAATCTGTTGAAGGCTTAGAAGTAACTAAATGGGGCACAGTGGTAGTAAACCAAGATACTATGCAATCGGCAGTGCCAATTATTTTTGCTGGTGGAGATATTGTTCGCGGTGGTGCCACTGTAATTCTTGCCATGGGCGATGGTCGTCGTGCAGCAAAAGCAATGGATGAATGGATTAATAAGCATTAAGTTTGAAAAAGAAATAAAAAACAACTTCTGCTTAGAGGATTAAAAAAAAGTGGTTGCAATAAAATTGCAACCACTTTTTTTTTGAACATCAGCTCTATCAAATTTCAAGCCTTTTCTCCGTCCACCAATTCAGGCTCAAGTTCTGAAGCTTCAGCCATTATTTCAGGAGCATTTTCTTTATTCTTGTTTTTCTTTTTCTTTTGCGATTTCAACACCTCATTTACTTTCCATTCCACAAAAAGTTGATGTATTATGCCATCAATAAGCCCTACTTTGGGAACAATAAGATGCTTAGCTCCAACACTTTTGGCCACATCTATATAAATATCAGCCGCATAAGTAATTACGTCTGCACGGTCAGGTTTCAGTTTATACTTCTCTATCAACTCATCTACCGAATATTGCTTAAGTGTTTCATTAAGAGCCTCGAGAGCAGTTACAGTTAGTTTTCTATCCTTGCGCACTTGAGCCAAAGCATTCAATTTAATGATATTTCCACCCGAACCAATAATATCATTAATCAGATACTGCTCCTTTAGTTCTGCCAAATCGGCATGCAGCAAATCATATTCCTCGTCATTCACTTTATCATTAAGCAATCTGACTGTTCCAATATTATATGATTTTGATTTAACAAGTTCACCACTAGCTATCAAGCTAATTTCAGTACTTCCACCACCCACATCCACAAAAATATAGTTCAGGTCCTTGTTTAGTTTGTCTGCAAAATGACTTTCGTAAATTATGCTAGATTCTTCCTGCCCGTCAATTATTTCAATTTTCAGACCTGTCTCCTTCATAACCTCTTTGGCTATATCTTTAGAATTTTTAGCATCGCGCATAGCAGATGTTGCACAAGCCCTGTACTCTGTAACTTCATACGCTTTAATCAAATGCTTAAAAGCTTTCATCAATCGTATTAATTGCTTTGCTTTTTCGTCAGGGATTTTGCCCGAAACAAAAGACTCTTGCCCCAACCGCAATGGGAAACGTATCATTACTTGCTTGCTGTAAGTTTCTGTTGGGTCGGTAGGCGACACGCTCATAATTAAAAGTCTAATGGCATTAGAACCTATGTCTATTGCTGCAAATTTGATACTATCCATGTAATTACTGGTTTGTAAGGGTTAATAAATTAAATTTATCAATTAGTATATCTTTGAATATTTATTCAGCTACATCAACTTCAAGTTCTCTTTTGTAACTCTCTTTGTATGATTTATATAGTTCCTGCTGAGAGCTTAGAGTTTCGCCCTCTTTGGAGTTCTGTAGTTCATTTTTACCAGAACCATCCACAATTCGTGCTTTAAGATTATCATTAAGCCCAAATTCAATTACTTTTTTCAGTTGTTTTTTTAGTTCTTCGTCATAAATTGGTGTATATACTTCAATTCTGTTGTCCAAATTTCGCTCCATCCAATCAGCAGAACCAAGGTAGTAAAGTTCGTCACCACCATTACCAAAAATCATTATACGTGAATGTTCAAGATAGCGGTCAATAATTCCATAGGCATGAATATTTTCGCTCAATTTAGACACACCTGTTACCAAAGAACAGTTTCCACGCACTAAAAGTTTAATAATAACACCCGCATTTGAAGCTTGATAAAGTTTTTCAATAATTTTGTCATCTACAATATGATTAATTTTACAATAAATATAGGCTGGGAGTCCTTTGTGTGCATTATCTATTTCACGTCTTATTAAGCTAATAATTTTTTTTCGCATAAAAATAGGCGAAACAATAAGTTCTTTAAATACAGGATTTAAGTACGGGTGCTCCAAGAAATTAAACACTGTTTCTACTTCATCTACTATTGATTTACGAGCAGTCATAAGCGTAAAATCGGTGTAAACCATAGCAGTTCCTTCGTGAAAATTTCCCGTACCAATGCAGGCAATATTTCCATTTCGTGCAGCAATAAAAGCAAGTTTAGAATGTACCTTAAGACCATCAACACCAAAAAGAACTTTAATACCTGCATCTTGCATTTTTTTAGCCCAATTGATATTTGAAGCTTCATCAAACCGTGCTAGTAACTCTACCGATGCAGTTACTTTTTTACCATTCATGGCAGCACATATAAGTGCTTTTATCACTTTCGAGTTTTTGGCCAACCGGTAAATACTTATTTTTATAGCTTTTACATCGGGGTTGATGGCAGCCTCGCGCAATAACCGAATAAAATAATCGAAGCTATGATAAGGATAATGAGAGTATTGATCTTTGCTTCGAATAAGCGAGATAAGACTTATGGCATTTTCAAACGCTGGTATTGGAATAGGAGGTTGTGGAGTAAACTTTAAATCGGGACGCTTAATCTTTGGGAACGACATTAAGTCCTTTAAATTGTGATAGCGCGCACCGCCTACATGAGCATCCTCTTTTTCTATTTTAAGTAACTTTTCTATAAATTTCAGCAAGTCATTTGGTATTTGCCTATCGTACACAAACCTAATGGGAACGCCTGACTTACGACTTTTAACTCCTTTAGACACCTTATCTACCACACCTTGATGGGCAGTATTGTCAATATCCATTTCGGCATCCCTGGTAAACTTAATGTTGTAAGCCTCATAGCTATCATAATTGAGAGATGCAAAAATTCGTGGCAAACAAAATCTGATTACATCGTCCATAAACATAATACAGGTTTTATTGTCTACTTTGGGAAGGAGCAAAAAACGGGTAAGTTCGGCCGATGGAATTTCTATAAGTGCATATTCTTTTCTCTTTTTCTTTTCTTTTTTTTCAGAATCTTTAATTTTCACAGCCAAATACGTACTCTTATCGTTCAACTCTGGCTCTTCAGTCATCCGCGATACAAGTATTGGAAACAGCGAATTCATAAGTACATCTTTGTAAAAGGTATCCACAAATTCTACTTGTTCTTCATTCAACTGCAACTCGTTGGTAATAAAGATATTTTCTTTTTCTAATTCCGATATGAGCAAATAAAATATACTTTCAAAGTCTTTTGAATAAATTTGATTTAATTTCAACACAGATTTTAAAACAGCTTTATTGTAGCTTTTTTCGGTTCTTAAATTTCTTTCAATTTCTATGGAACGCCGTAAAGTGGCAACACGCACTTGAAAAAACTCGTCGAGATTACTAGAATAAATACCTAAAAAATTGAGTCGTTCAAGCAAAGGAATGGCTTGATTGGCGGCCTCATCAAGGATCCGTCTATTAAAGTACATCCAGCTTATATCGCGGTTTACTGAGTGATTTTTGTTATTAATTTGGTGTTTCATTCTATATTAAAAATAAAGTTTATGAGTGCTGAATATCATTCAAATATTAGAAACTTCAAAGGTATCCATTCAATATTTCAAAACCGTTACAAATATATTAATAAAAATTGGATAATGATTCTCAAGATGAGTATTCAACTATAAGCCAATCATATTTAACAAGTATATTCCTGTGAAAATAAAAAAATCTGTGACACTACACATTTGAAATGCGAATGACACATAAGCATAAGATAATCCTCTCAAATAAAAATAGTTACTATCATTTCATCGTTTTAATCACATTGTAATTTGATTTAAATTTGAATGTAATGCTTTGTTAGTTATTTTGCAGAAAACGAGAAATAACTATACAAAATGAAAAAAGTATTACTTAATTTATTATTCTTCACAATGACATTATCACAACAGATAACCGCTGAAACCCCTGTTTCAACCTTTAAAACAACAAGTAACGATCTTAAAATTCTTAGTTGGAATATCTATATGCTTCCTTACATAAGTATTTTTAATCAAAATGGTGAAAGAGCAAAAGCTATAGTAT
>JFJP01005876.1_pt1 | contig 11881 bp, 11 predicted proteins | sample 431651 | NCBI WGS metagenome assembly JFJP01 (sample SAMN02602958, study PRJNA72255) | Microbial mat metagenome, whole genome shotgun sequencing project. | biome: fresh water; feature: sink hole; material: water; isolation source: purple microbial (photo- and chemosynthetic) mats found in... | reverse complement strand
CGTTGGTCAAACGAGGTGTTCGCCAGCAGGTGATCACGCCAATTGACGCGCCCGAGCATTTTCAATTGGAAGCGGTCGTGGAACGAAGCGCGCGCAAGCAGGCAAAAGACAGTCCGTTAATCCGGGCGCTGGGGCTGGCACATTATTGGCAGAGGTTGCTGGACGAGGGTAAGTACCGGTCGCTGACGGAAATTGCCGCATTGGAAGGCATCGATCTCGGTCAGGCAAGCCGGACAGCACAATTAGCTCGACTGGCTCCCGAAATTGTTCAATCTTGTCTGTCAGATGGTCGTAGCGGTCCAAATTTGGAGCAGTTGGCTCGGGTATGTCTTGCTGGCAGTTGGGATGATCAATCGTCACTCATTCCAAATAGACCGCGCGGTCGGCAATAGTTTCAGAAACCGGTAAGTGTGCTCTTCGCGTCTTTCTGCCACAAACCAGCCACTCAGCCGGAGCCCGAAATGTCAGCCATGTGGCGGGGATTCCACGAATCAGTGCACCCGTCATTGGTTAGCAGCGGTCCTGGAATATCGTTCAGTCGACAGGCTGGACTTCATCACGAAGCAATCATTTACCAGCTACAACGAATCACCCCCCGGCTAAGTGGCCGACAGTTCGCGGGCGCTGCAGCTGTCACAAATAGTACGTACCCAACGCCCTTGGTGCGGTTTCCCAGACCGACCGCAAATCTGGCATATACGCAAGCTTTCTTTCTCATCTTTCAAAATTTGTGCCCGCAGTTCATTTGACAGCTGGCCATTGACATAGAAGCGCAAGCCCCCCATCTTTTCTTTAATCTGACCGATACGTGGCCAGCTTTCCACAGCCACTCCCTGGACACGCAAAAATTCAATTTCGTTTTCACATGCATGACTCAAGCGGTCAACCAGGGCAAACCAGCCATCGCCGCATTCGATACCCCACTTATCAAATGGTGCTGTGTCATCCACCAATCGATCGTGAAAATCTGGAAACATTTCCGCCAAAACAAGACGTTTTCCTGGCTTTCTGAATAGCTTTGGGTAACGCTTGAATATTGTTGCTTGTAATTCAGGTTTCATCGAACCACTTAAAAAGTTTCCGCCCATCGCTCCCAGAATCCTGGCTCATCGTGGGCTGTGTTTTTCTTGGCCAGTTCGAGTGGGCAACAGCACAAATCTGCTTCGGGGTAACGCATGCTGCCGTCAGGTAACTCAAGAAACGTCTGTAAAGACTGAAACGCAGGCAGCTCGTTGTCGAATGGCACATCAACATAGATTTGCCCTCTGTAGCCTCCCATCTGATCAACATCAGCGAACGAGCCACAACACTGCCAGCCAATGCCTTGTGTGTTCAGCCAGTCAATGACGTGTTGACGTACGGGCCGTGCTTTCCAATCAAAATCAAAGAAGTCAATGCAAGCTTCGTCATTCGGTTTGTCAGACACAGGCGGATGAAACTCGACGTACAAAACGTCGCGCTTCTTTTGACGTGCAATGGCATCAATATGCTCAATCAGCATGGGCATGGTAGCTCCAGGTAGTGCCTATTGCAGTGGGCAGCTTTATTGCAAAACGGAGGTAGTATCAATCCTCGTCGGAGTCACAGCCAGCCGGTCCATCAGTTGCAGTCGAGCCTCAAACGCAGCCAATCGATTGGCATAGGGCTCCGGCAAACTTTGCTCGGTAATGTCTTCAATACCCAACCACGATGCGAACCTGCTGGTGGACACTTCACCGCACTCAACCAGTTCCTGCGCAATCTGCATAAAGACCGCGCTGTTCTCATTTAGTAGCTCCTTGGCTCGGGCATATTGCTCAACAAGAATGGCTTCAATACAAGGGTTGGTCATGGCGACGTCTGTATTCATGTTTTCGTTGCTCATTTGTACTGTGTCCGTTTTGCTCAAACGATTGTCAAAGCCGTGTTGGCGCACAAATTTTGAGGCTGTTGCCGTTACTTTTTCCAGATCACTTTTTGCACCCGTTGTGCTTGCATCCTCACCAAAAACCATCACTTCAGCAGCGCGACCGGCCAGTCCAACGCATATTTTGTCCAGACAGTTTTGCCGCGACATAACGCGCATTGGGGCAAAACTGGCATAACCGCCGTCAAACGACGCGACGTTGATTTTGAGCTCTTGAGGCGGTTGGCGAAACAGCAATCCGTAAAGCAAACCATGTCCCGCCTCATGCACCGCCAGTAGGGCGCGAAAATTCGGGTCAGTGCGCTGCTTGAGTTGGTTGAGTTCAAACCTGACTGGGTAGGAAACACTGTGGTTTCCGAATCGAACCCACAAATTTTGCCTAGCTTGATCCAAAGTCACCAACGGTCGATCATGGGTCGTTGCACCCTGCTCAATTGCCCACAGTGTTGCATTGACCAATGGGGCGCTCAGGATCGCGTGGATGGACGAAAACAGCGGGCGCGTTCCTTGTGATGGGAAAACAGCATTGCTGTAGATTTCAGTTTTTATTTGGGGGTCAAGTTCAAACCGAAGTTGCGATGTCTGCTCGATATCGTGCAAATAATTGGCGCACGATTTCTCAATGAGCTTTTGGTAAGTGGCGCGGCTGAAGCTGGGGTAAATCACATGCTCGTTGCCAAGGCGGGCAATTTGCTCTGGCTTGAAGCGAGTATTCAACGCCTTTTTGACATCAATGATTGAGAGTTTTTTTGTTAGTGCATGAAAGATATCGGCATCAGTGTCGCAGTCTTGTACGCTTTTGGCGGTGTCTTCATACATTTCATCCAGATTGCCCGACACGAAAATTAGCAGTTTGCTGTAGTCGGTCTCCCACGCCGAGGATTGCTGGCGAAACGCGTGAAGATGCGACTGCACATGGTCAGCCGTCCACGCCATGATGTCCATCAACGGCTCTTTGAGTTTTAGGCAACGTTTAAGTGCACGCGCTTCATAGGGCTTGAGTTTGAAGTTGAGTGGTACGGTGTCGCTGTCCCCAGGCTTCTCACGCTCTTGGTCGTAATGCGAATCTGCCAGCGTGTATTCGATGTCGCTCATGAAGGACAGCGCTGGCGGCAGCCGCCCGTCAGACAGCAGGGTCCACACATCCTGGTAGCGTTCAACTTTCACGTCTTCACCTTTGGCGCTGACGGTACGAAAGCGTTGAAACTCGTCCAACACCAGGATACCCGGCGCACCCTCCTTGATGCCCGAGTCGGCCAACATGCCTGAGATACTGTTGGAGCGATAGCCAGATCCGTTGCTGAAGCCGTCCATCTGCACTTCAACAAAGCGGTCATAGAAACCCAACTTTTGGGCGATGGATCGTGTCAGTTGCGTTTTTCCGGTGCCAGTCAGTCCCCATAGACAGATGATGACCGGCCGGTTAATCAAGTCTGGCAATACATACCAGGCGCGCATGGATTCAATGACACGGTCAATGGCATCGTCAATGCCAAAAAGTTCAATTTTCAGTTCCCCAGCCAACTTGGCTAGTTGTGCGCTGCTTTCAGTGATGCGCGCATGCAGCGAAGAAGACAAACCTTGTTCGATGAGTGGCGCGATGTTCGGGCTGATTGGATTGAGCATTTGAACCTCTTTTTGCTGTTGTGAGATTCAATTGTCTTGATATGTGCGTCAATTTGTGACGCACATATTACCCATCAAAGTCCAACACAATCACTGAAAAATCATCCGTACCGCCCGCACGGCGAGATGCTTTACAGGCATTTAACAAATCATCTTCTCCATGGTTGACCAACAGATTGGCAATTTGCGTGTCGCTCAAAACCTCATTGAGCCCATCGCTGCACAGCAACAGACGCTCGCCAGGCTGCATTGCATGGCTGACAACGTAGACCTTGAAATCATCAAACTCGGCATCGGCGATGAACTGGGACGTGAGTCCGCGCATGAAACTGGCAGCAGTTTCGGACTGCGCTTGCGTAATTTCACCATCGTCGATCAAATCGTTCAGGAAACTATGGTCGCGACTCAAAAGTTGCACATTAGGTGCACTGGCATCACCCGCAAACAAATACGCCCTCGAATCACCGACATTGAAAATGGTGGCTGCATTGCCAAAGATGCGCACCCCTACCAGCGTCGATGCCAAGCCATAAAGTGCGGTGTTGGCACTGAGCGCGACATAGTCTTGCTGCATCAGTTGAAGCAACGCAGACAGGGATGCATTGGTCGGAGCCGTGACCAGGCGGGTGCGGAGCAGCTCCAACAAGCTACGACTGGCGGTACTTGGAAGCGTGCCACTGGATACGCCGTCCGCTACTGCAAAATAGCGTGGTGATGATGCATCAACAGTGCCACTCTCGCGTACTCGGCCTTGATGGACTTTGCCATCGAGCAGCACGGCATCTTCGTTGTGGGCTTTGCCGATGCCGCGTTGGCTGAAGGCGTTAAAGGCTATCTGCATCGGCCATTCCACTCGCGCCATTCCGTCCACCTAAAGACTCTTCAGGAGCACATTCTTCATTGCTTTGTCGTGCTCAGTAATACTTACTGTATCCCAGCGCGCGGATTTCATCATTAGGTGCTGCTTCACGCTATCCATGATATTGTTTTGGTAGTATTCCTTTTTTGCCTCAGGCATGAAGTTGCTAAGGCGTGAATTCTTGCTGTGGCTGATCAAGCATAGGTTGCCGAATAGATTCAGTGTTTCGGGCGGCAATGAAGCATGCCCTTGCATGGGATTTTGTGGATAGTAGTGCTCTACCGAACTGCGAAAGGTGAACTCGTAGGCATTAATTTTGCTGTCAATTTTTCCGTTTTCAAGCCAAAGCAGGTAGTCCAAATAATTGAACACAAGATTGTTTTGAATATTTCCGAATGACAGTTGGAACAGCAGATCATCGTCAGAAAAATCTTCGCGACGTGCATGACACGCGCTCTTATTCTCATAAATAATTTCGAAATACTCTTTTCCACCGTTCGGCGCTAAAAACCGGTCAAAAACAAACGCTTTCGCCACTGATTCCAAATGACCCAAGTATGCCGGGGCCAATTTGTCTTTAGCGTAATACAGGGCGGCGTTCAGCCAATGTTTGTACACCAGAGTAGGAGTCGAAACATGGAAAGCGGACAAAAGCATGAGGATCCGCCGGTTCGTATCGTCATCACTGAAAGTATTCACGTAGCTTCCACGGCCTGACCCTTCGTTCCACTTGAAGCGTTTCAGACTCCAGCCATCATTTTCCTTTATGTAAACTCTCTTGATCACATAACGATCGAAAAGGTATTTGCACTTTAGCAGGCCGAAGGTGAAGCCCTTTACTCTTTCAATGCGATCTTCAGGTTTGAGTAGGTGATCTTCAAATATTGGTAGGAGCCTCTTGTCATCAAGGGGAATGTCCTCTTTTTTCAAAATCCGCAACACATGTAAGAGGAAATTGGGGAAATTAATTACCGTGTTGAAGCGCTCCGGTGATTCATCGTCCTTGTCCTTCTTGCTCACGACAAATTGGGCTTGCTCAATGATTTCATTGAGAGTTAAGGCGGTACTCGACCTTGAACCAGTATCAACAGGTGCCTGCAACGCCTTTTTTAGTCCATCGAAACCACTAACCTGTAATTTGCTCCAGTCCCTCTCGCCAAAGATCGCGTTGCGTTGTGTTTGAGTAAATCCCATCTGCACATACTTTTCCATGTTGGTGCAGGCTTCCCATACTTCGTGAAGACAGTTTTTACTTTCCTCACGATCCTTCTCTTCGTCGATTTCGTTAAGTACCTCCAACATCCGGGACTTAAGAATCTCGTGCTTTTCCAGTTGTTCACCACGGCTGTTCATGATTTCGAAATAATGATTCAAATCAGTGTCTTGGGGCACCTTGACCCGCATGATTTGGACTTTCTCAAACAAGAAACTAGAGAAACTTTTCCAAGCGAGATTATTCGCCTTGAACTTATGAGTACGTTCATATTCTTTGAGCTTTAGCGGCAATATCTTTTGGATAAGCTGATAGCCATTGAGAATGGAAGTGTTGATATCATTCATCCCAAGTTTCACTGGAGATTCGTCCTCGAATCTTCCCTCAAAGATCGCTTCAAATGTCCTGCGCGAATGTTCCCGGCTTTCAAAGTGAATCCTAAGATTCTTATACCATGCGAAATCGCCTTCATCGATATTCTTGCGATTCTTGAGATACGAGGCCAGCAGGGAGAGTGTCGTCAACCTTTGCTGTCCATCGATTGTTTCGTAAACAGTTGGTTGGGAATCGGGCCGTTCATATACGACTAAGGTACCAATGTAGTAATTTTTTCCTTCAGGAAGGTAATCGATGATGTCCTGAATCAACTGCGTTATCTCACCCTCGTCCCAGGCAAAATTTCGCTGATACATAGGAATAATGTAATTCACGCCTTCTTCGTTCAATAGCTGTTTGATGGAAAGCTGCAGGGGAATGTTGCTACTCATAAATACCCCATTTCCTTGAAGAGAGTCTCGATCTCTTCGGCTTTTTTCGATGATTTGTTTGGATCGATGGTCGGCAGACTAAAATTGATAAAGTCACTTGGCCGACTAGATTCCTTGATTAGCCAAAAAAGATTGTTGTTTTCCAATACATGGTTGTCCATGCTTGCGAGTTGAACTACCTGCATTTTGATACGCAGGCTGTATGCCCATATGAATATCTTCTCGATGGCCCGGGACATTTCCACATTACCGAATTTATCTATGTAATAGATTAGTAGGCAATCGAGAATTGTGCGTACGTAGAGATCTCCAGTGCGGTTTCGCCCGGGGTAAGTATTGATCGTAATAATTATTTTTTTTTGCATAACCATCTAGACTCTCATTTCCAATAAGCTCATAGAAGCGCTTCGATCCTTTTTTGATCCGAGAAATTTTCTCTTGATAATGGGCTGTCATCTCAAAGAACCGGCGGCCATTAATAATTATCTGATCCAAATGAAAGGGAAATCCCAGCGTGATGGCATCGATCCTTCGTTCATATTGTTGGTTGTAGTGATCGACAAAATGGTGGGCCATCCGAAGTTGTTGAACATACGGAAAATGGGCAACTGTCTCGATATTGACGCCCTTGAACATGGGCGTGTCATCTTTACCAAAGTAACGAGCCGAAGTCCCCCTAGACCAGTTACGGATGCGATACAAGTACTGTGAAAAGAGTGATGCCAGCTCATCGGTTTGGATACTTTCCCAACAGGCGACTGTGCTGGCTTTCAACTGCTCGTCACCTCGGCCGAATTCACGTAAATGATATGCCTTGAGCAGGTCGTGTGGTTCCAGGTCCCTTCCTCGCGCATTCTGCGAGTCGAAAAACTGGAAGGCTTCTGAGACATCAGTAAGTGAGAATGTCACCACCTCGCATTTATTCAACAAAAAGTCAATAATATCTTCTGTAAAGTCCGAGCGGAAGACGATTCGTGAAATTTCGCGAAAGTTGTTTTGAATATTAAACTTTGAAACCTCATTTACAAAGCTTGGGTTCGGCATCACCCTCGCAAGCGTTTCTAATTGTTCATTCAGGTCTGATCGTTCGAGTTTTTTTATACGAATTTTTTTGATTAGGGCTTGAACGGTCAACACCAAGCTGATGGTTCGTTGCTGACCGTCGACAATGTTTCTTTTAGAAGCATCGACTTGGTGAAACACAATTGTTCCGAGGCGGTAAGATGATTTATCCTTGTGCGTTGCAATATCGGCGAACAATTGATTGATGTTCTTGCCCGTCCATTTGTATGGGCGCTGATATTGGGGAATCGCGAGGCCTGGCTCAGCAAGCAGCGCCCTGACGCTTATGATTTTTCTGGGCAGCTCAACAAACTCCGTAGTTCGGGCGATGGGCGCGGATTCTGTCGTCATAATTTTTTACACTCATTCTTCCATCAAATAGGTCTCACGCATTCTTACTTGTCCGAAGCGATGGTTTGTCGGTGCACGTCTCTCACCGCATCCCCAAATCCCTGCAACCACCAGTCGAGCATAGCCGTGTCCATCACCGTCGCCGTAATCTCATACGAGTCATCCAGTTCCACTACCTGTTGATCGACCGATAGCGGGCATTCCACAACGTGTAGCCCGGCACCTTTCTCAATCCGCAAACTCAGGCGAATCTGCGTGCCGTCGCCGTAGCCAAAACGCCCATCGTCGTCGAATTGCTTGAGGTCGAAGTCTTTGGGGCGCTCAAATGTCAGCATTGAAGGCTTGGCCGAGAGCATCCGATGCAGGGCTAGGCATCTTTCGTCGTCATAGCCTTCGTACCGGCAGACAAGATACATGCGCGGCCCCTGCTGGGCCAATCCCAGTGGCATGACTTTGGATGTCGTTGTTAGACCTGCCGCATTTTTGTATTGCACATCCAGCCATTGGTTGCTATACAACGCATTGCTAACCTGCTCAAAAACACCAGCATCCACCTTGGGTGGCAACAGCGGTTGACTGGTGCTGACCACGCGCACCTTGTCCAGCCATTCGCGTTCAAGGTGGTTGCTTTCAGTGTCGTCCAGACGACCACGTGCCTGGCTGAAGAACCCTTCCATGGACTTCATCAGTCTGGCAGGCAGCAAGCTGCCAAGCTGTTGCTCTGCCAGCGTTAGCAGCAAAGATTCCTGCGGACTCAGCGCACCTGTGGTGATCCCCTTTGCAGATTCTTTCCAACGATATCGGAAAGGCTTGCTACTTTCATCACGCTCGATGTCCAGCGCCTTGAAGTCGGGGTCAGACAATGTTTCGAGCAGGCGCTGGATGGTTCGCAGTTCCCGCGTGTACTTGGTGTCGGTGTCAATCAACTTCTGCCGCAGCTCCGAAGCGGTGACGGCCCGGTCTTTTCGGATGCGCTTCAATAATTCAAGCGTGAGCTGCAATGTTTCCAACGAATCAGGGCGCTTTGACATGATAGTGGCCAGTTAGAGTTTCAATTCAGTGCGGCCTGCAAACACTTGCCACAGGCGCACCATGGCATAGGTGTCCAGCTTGCAGTAGGCCAGCAGTTGCCTCTTGATTTGGTTCTTCCGCTCTAAGGTGGTGCTGGGGTGAATAGCTTCCAGAAAAGCTTCCATAGCCGTGCCGCCATCTTGCACGCCATCCAGCGCGTCGTAGCGCAGTTCGGGCACCACGGCGGGCAACACCTTTTTGATGCTCCAACTTCCCTGTTGACTGGGGTGGTAGTAGCGTTCTCTGGCGATGGGCAGTAAATCAACTACGCGGGCATTGATGGCCAGCAGTTCGTCGCTCAAACCCGGATAACGCGTGGCAAGCTCGCAGATACGTGATGTCTCAAACGCAGCGTTATAGACATAAACCGGGCCACTGGTATCGCAGCTTTCGATCAAAGCCTTAGCAAATGGCTCAGATGGATCACCGCCGGAGAGATCAAGAAACTCGGTGTGGTCAAGCTGACCAGATTCAGACAGGGTGTGCAGGCTGAACTGGAATGTGTTTTGCTGGTATGGCCGCGTCCCTTTCCAAATGGGTACTGCAAACTGGATGGTCTCAAAGTCCAAAAAATAGGCGGGCAACGGGTGCATGGCCAAATCGGCGGCTGCACCTTCGGCATCAAAGTAAACCGTATTGACCAAGGTGTGTGCCTTTACCCGCAGTTGTCTGGGATTGAGAAGATCATCATCCACATCGGACAGTTCAATCACGCCCTGTGCCGCCAGTGCTTTCGCTTTGGCACCAAAGTACGGCAGCCAGTGGATGGGGTACTGTGCTTTGGGCGCATTTCGGCTGCAGTAGTCATAAAAACCGCAGGCATAAGGGGTGTCGCAATGCGATCCTGTTTCTATAGCGGGTTCTGCAAGATTGGCAGCCGTTTGCTGTGCTTTTCCTATCCAGTCTTTGACCTCTTCGGTGCGCGAGAAGGCTTCTGCTGTCAGATCGGCCTCGACCAAGAGTCCGCTGTAGTCATCATTACCTGGGTAAGTCCAAGAACTGTCAATGTGCGCCAACGCAATGCTGTGCAACGCAACGCCTGCCGACTGGGCCACAAAGGCTTGTATCGCCACGTCGTCGCGGTGATAGTCCTTGACGCTGGTAGATGATTTGACTTCTACCATGTGCCAAACCTTTTTGCCTTCAACAAGCTCTGGCAGCATGACATCGGCAAATGCCAACGCGCCACCGGCACAGAACCCAGCCTCAAAAATGGGTTGACTGAGCTTGACTAACTGCTCGCTGCGCTCAAACGCTTGTTTGAAACCTTCGCTTTGCACGTCAATCAGGGCACCCAGGTTTTTCGGGTCATAAATTTGTCGGGCAATGTCGCCGACCTGATGGCCTATTTGAAAGCTGGTTTCGGTGGCCGCCGAATCCTCGCGCAAGTCAGGCCTTTGAATCTCCAGCCACAGGCGCTTAGGACACTGGCGCAAGGCCAGTAGTTTTGATTTTGAAAAATTACGCACCTCGCATCCTCTCGTAGATATTTTTTAGTCTATGACCCATCCAGCCTCCAGCAATGCATCCACACATTCAAACCGGCGCTGGTCGTCATTCTGTAGGCCATACAAAATGAAACAGCCTTTGCATAGATCATCGTAGGTTGCAAAGGCAAAGCCCAGCGTGGCGTGTTTGAAATGCAGTCGACCATCTTGTGTTACGGGTAACTGCTCAAGGGCTACACGGGTTTGCCGCTGCAAGGCTGCGGACCAGTTGAAGTGTGATGTCATCGTTTACGTTGAAGAATTGACTTAATTGTCGCGGCCCCTACGTCATATCGCGTCGCACAGATGCGGATACTTGAAGAATCGACCACGCAATTACTGGAAAACCATGAAATTCATCGACGTTTACTACACCTCAAAACAGGTTTCCTGCCCAGACAGTTCATCACCGAGCCCACGCAAGCCTGAGTGGGCCGTGAAGGAATGGCTGTATCGGAAGCTGCCTGTGCGTGTGATCGAACCTGCTGCAGCAACGCGCGATCAAATCGCCTTGGCGCATCACCCACGTTATGTCGATGGCATTCTGAGTTGTGAATTGATGAACGGGTTTCGGGGGCTGCAAAAAGAGGTGGCGCTATCTTTACCCTGGACCTGTGGTTCATTTTTATCAGCGGCACGGGCGGCACTGGAAAACGGTCTGGTTGCTTGCTCACCCACGTCTGGATTTCACCACGCTGGCTTGAAAACCGCCTTTGGCTACTGTACGTTCAATGGTTTGATGGTGGCTGCCCTCAATTTGCATGCAGAGGGAAAAGTGCAGCGGGTTGGAATTCTTGACTGTGATCAGCACTTTGGTGATGGCACAGAAGAGATCATCGCTGCAAAACAGCTTGGCTGGATCCGCCACGTTTCCAAGGAACGCAGTGATCCAGAAGATGCCGAACCATTTTTGGATCAGTTGCCACGAGTGATGCGGAGCTTTTCTGATTGTGATTTGCTGATGTACCAAGCGGGTGCTGACCAGCATGTGGATGATCCGTTGGGTGGATTTCTCACCACCGAACAACTTGCAAGACGTGACCAAATCGTGTTCTCTGAGGCCAAGGCCATGGAAATTCCGGTGGTTTGGAATCTGGCCGGTGGCTATCAGGAGCCCGTTCATGAAGTTCTCAAAATTCACAATGCCACTATGCGGGCGTGCATTGACGCTTACCTTTAAATATCCAAAATGTTAATGGTCAGAGTTGCCAACCGGATTTGAATGGCCGCTGCACTTTCCATGTCATTCATGCGAAATGGTTGGCTTTGCGAGGCACGTCAATAACGTGTGGCCATGGTGGAAAAACGCACCAAATTAAGGCATTCTCTGTTCTCTGTCGCTACCGCCCACCAATCTCCAATTACAAAACACCCCCGCATAAGTGGTTGATTTCATTGAAGGTGGTCTCTTGAATAGTCAAGAGACAAACAGAGAACAGAGAGAGAAAACGCGGGTTTTTACGCCAAAAACGCCCGAAATGACGCAATTTCAGGAGCAGAACACTCAAGAGGCAGTTGCCGTAAGTGTTTGAAAACGTT
>JFJP01027486.1_pt1 | contig 11882 bp, 8 predicted proteins | sample 431651 | NCBI WGS metagenome assembly JFJP01 (sample SAMN02602958, study PRJNA72255) | Microbial mat metagenome, whole genome shotgun sequencing project. | biome: fresh water; feature: sink hole; material: water; isolation source: purple microbial (photo- and chemosynthetic) mats found in... | reverse complement strand
AAATAGGTGTTTATCTTATGATATTCCCCAGAAGTCCTTTCTAATTGCTGGAAACGCTCGATTTCTTTACGAATCCTCTCTTTTGAAGCAGGGTCCTCTATAAGCTCCAATTTATCCATATATTTCTTCCAAGGGGGCTGTAAAGGACCATTGCCTTGTAAAGGATCAGCATTTTCTTTTGATTTTTTCTCGGAAGAGTAGTTTATCAGGTCGAGACACATACGGGCTTTGTTCATTAATTCCAATTTTCGCAGATTGTCCTCTACGAGCTTAAAGTTCCTATTGACGATTTCGAGACTTTCCCAGATTTTCTCCAGTTTTCTTCTGATGAAAAGGACTCTTAGGATCAAAGAGCGAGACTCTAAGAAGATCTGAGAGGTTAAAGGGATATCTTCCTTTAAATATCGCCCGATTCTATCGAATTCTGCAATTATTTTTATCAGTAATTCATCCACTTTCTCATGTGAAAGGTCCTCTTTGCGATCGAAAAGGAAAGAAGAACTCTCGAAACTGCCGATTTTATCGTAGTTTAAATAGGTTTTTATGATGTTTATTAGGGAATAAATACGGCTTAATTCGTTATTCATTGGAAAAGGACTCTTTGGGGTCTCAGAGCTTAAGACGACGATAGAGGAATCAGGGGATTTTTCTAATGAATCTAAGTCTTTATAAGGGATACAAGTAGCGAGAATCCCATCAGTATTTATTTGAATTTCAACCACTTTTACACGAAATCCCTTTTCTTTCAGTTTCAATATCGCATTTACATTGGTTTTCTTCACGATTTCCTCGTTATTTTTATCAGTATTTTCCCTGATTTTCTTCTGTTTTCTCAGCTCTTTTTTCAGTGTTTTGTTCACACTTTTGTCGAGAATCATCCCTACTCGGTAGATCTTATTGGAATCGCCGGATTGGTTAAAAAAAGCGATATCATAGTCCAGATTGCTCTCAGTGAGGTTACCCATGTCAAAGGTCACATTGGTCCCGTTCTTTGCTAAAGCCGATTGTCCAGAGGAGAAAAACGCGTAGGTTTTCTTTGGAAGGGAGGCTTCTTCAGGAGAAAGCTCGAATTTGCGGCTTTCTAAAGAAAAAGTCTCTAATTTCACTTGGAAATCCTCTTGATTTGAATAATCCTGGGGGTTTTGTGAAGAATTTCCGGAATTTGAAGGATTTTGGGATGAAAAGGAGGGATTCGAAGAGTTTTCTGTTGAATTGCAGGGATTTATAGGGTTTTTCGGGTCTATGGGTTTATTTGTGGAGGATGATAAATATCGTGATTTCCATATCAGGGATTGTGAGAATATAGGTGATTCCTGGTGTTTATTACTGAAAAGACTATAAGGATTTAGAGGTAAAGGAGATGGTAATTTCTTCAGGAAAAGCGATGAAAGCTTAAATTTTCTTAGCATTTTTTTTTTTTTATGTTTTTTAAATGAAAATCTTGAGTTTTTTGCTCTAAAAACCCTTTTGAATTTAATCAAATTTTGATTATTATCGAAAAAAATCTTATGTTTTTTTTCAATTTATCGCCAAATATCAAGCTTCCTCATGTATTACCAAAGGACCCAGCCTTCGATTTAACAATACTCCTCTCTAATAATGAGGAATTCCTTGTACAAAAGGCGTTAATTTCTGAATATTCTAAGTATTTTCAGCAATTATCCTCATTAAAAGGCCTTACAAATATCGTCTTATCCCCGGAACTGGGTAATTCTAGCCTAATTTCCCGTATTTTCCATGCGATTTATGGCGATATCGTTACTTTTCAGGTAGAAGAGCTTCAGGAATTGGACCGAATTCTGGACAATTTGGACTGTAAACGCATAAAGGACCTTTTGAAAAATCGTTTAAAAGATGAGATTTTAAAGACCGATTCCTTTACGTTTTTCTTCACAGTTTTCGACCATTTTGCGATACGAGACCACAAGAAATTCTGCAAGGAATCGCTGAGAAGACTGAACGAATTGAACTTTTTCAAAGGAATTTCACAAGAAATCGAGAGATTTGAAAGGAATTTACTGATGAATTTGCGGCTTTTATCAGAAAGAGGGATTATAAAGCTTTTGGCTCTTTTATTGCAAGATCAGATGAGACAGAGAAATGGCGATAAAGCTCGTGAGGAATTATGTGAGATTTTAAAAGAAATCGTGGGTTTTTATGCAGGAGAATTGCTAAAAAAACCAGAAAAAGCTCAGAGTTTATATCAGGATTTGCTGTTAGAAGTAAGCCCTTTAGAGAAGAAATATTGTGATAAAGACGTTATCAGTACTTTACAAAAGGAAATATCGCAATTAAAGAAGGCTAATCAGAGCTTAAATAGCCAAATACAAGGGTTAAGAGCTAAAGAAAGTGAAAATAAGGGGAAATTTGGCTTATTATTCAAAAGAATTGAGAGATTGGAAATCGCATTAAAGATCGAAGGGGAAGAGGACCATAAGGAAAAGAAAGAAATAAGCCATTTAGGCAATAAATTCGAGGAATATCTCATGAATGAGGAAAATAAGAAGAAAAAACCGGTTTTACAGAAGAAAAAACCAAATGAAGAAATTAAAGAGAATTCAGGGAAAAAACTGATTAATAATAATGTGAATAATCAGCCGAATGGCGATAAAAATCAAATGAATAATGGTGAAAATCAGCGAATTACCGATAAAAAGCTGAAAAGCAGTTTCGGGGCTTTTAACAATGAAAACTCATTGAACTTACTGATCGATTTTCTCAGTAAAACTCAGGAAATTTACAAAGAAAAACCCCTTGTTTTCAATCGAGTTTATGAAGGTTCTAAGCAAAAATTCCTTTTGAAAAAACTGGTCGATTTATGCAAAACAGGCCTTTTGAAAGAGGGAGTTCTTTTGCTGATAAGAACCGATTGTGATAAAACAATAGGAGCCTTTTTTTCGAAAGGATTTGAGGCAAATATAATAAAAGACGATAAATCCTTTATTTTCACGATAAATCCATTCAGAGTTTTCTTGCTAAAAGAAGAATTTAAAGGGAAAAACGTGGTGTTTTTCAATGAAGAATCGATCAGAATCGGAGAGGATTTAATGGTGTTTAATGAAGGAAATAAGAGCATGAATAGCATGGATTTAGGACATTATTATAGCGATTATGAAGAAATCGCCAATAATAACGGCAATAATAGCGGAAAAGTCTTTTTTTTACTGAAGGAATTGATGGTTTTAGGGATAAAAACGATAGGTTGATGATAAAATCGAAGAAAATCGAAAAAATGGCTATAATTCAATGATAAAATATAGAAAAAATCGATGTTTATTTGATTTTTTATTGGTAAATTTTTGAAAAAAATCATTATTTATTGATAAAATTCTTCGAGAAAAAACTCAGTAAATTCCTCTAAACTAAACTGATGTCATTTAAGGCAAAAACCTTGAAAAAACACCTTTTTTTCTTCAATGAACCATCATAAAAGACGCAAATGAATTATCGTCGTTTTTATCGAGAAAAAACTGTTTTTTGAACCTTTTTCGCTTAAAATTGACTTTTTGTAAGATTTCATCAATATTGTTATGAATGAAAAAAACCCGGAAATTCATCATTTTTTCGAAATTTCTTTCAAAAACACCCAAGTTTTGCTCATAAATATCGCTATTTTTTCTTAAGGGATTTCCCTTTGTAATTATTGGCAATTTGTCGCAGATTTCTAATAAACTTTCCTCAGAACTATCCTCTTCATTGGTTTTTAGCTTAATTTCTTCATTTTTCATCAGAAATTTCTCAGGTAAATTCCTCAGTTTCATCACAAAATTCAAAGCTTTTTGCTTTTTATCACGTTTTCTTTTGAATTTTCGGCGAATTTGAGGCTTAGAATCATTAAATTTAGCGATAATTACGGACTTTTCACTTAGAATTCGCTCCAAAACACAGTTGAATTTCAAGTGATTTTTATCGGAACAAGTATCGCATTTTAATGAAAGATCATCATTAAATTCTCCATTTATCAGTATTTTCTCCTTTATCTCGCAATATTTCTCATAATCTTCACTATTTTCCTTTAAAATCCTCAAAAAATCATCTTTTCTTATCGACAATAAAGTGCTGAATCCTTTGGATTTCGCTGATGTTTCTCGCATTTCATGAGAAAAAAGCGAAATTTCTCCAAAAAACCCATTATTTATGATATTCTTGAGGATTTTCTCTTTTTTCGGGCTTTGTAAAAAAAGTTCGATTTCGCCTTTTAACACAATAAAAAGTCTCGAAACTTCAGAATCTCCTTCTTTATAGATCAAATCCTCAGGAAAATACTGAATTTCACTCATTTCATTAGCGAGCTTCTTCAATGAATTTTCTGAGAAATTCTTTGAAAAAATCCTGATTTTTTTCAGAAGAAATAGGTTTTTTTTTATTAAAAACAAGTCTTTCAGGGGTTTCGACAGGCAATTCGCTATTTTTTCATTTGAATTATGCAGTTTTTCTTCTGAAAACCTCGTTTCGATGAAATTTTTGATCTTTTTGGCTGGTTTTTCATCTATGTTATTTCTTTGTGAAAACTCGAGGAATTCATTGAAAAATTGGAGGAAATCGGCTTTTTCCTTAATAAAATCCTTTAGAATAATCACTAAATTCATTAGAATGTATGCGAAAATCGCTGTTGAACTATAAAAAACAATGATGCAAAAGACTTTTTCTAAAGGATTTATAGGTAAATTATTGTCAAATCCGTTTTTATTGAGGATTCCAACAATAAAATATAGGGATTCTACATAGCGAATAGTCCATTTTTCATTTGAAATTCCTTTGAATTCGAGCCAATTTCTCGCTGTTTCTGTGTTGAAAAAGCCGATAAAATGCCATAAACAGGCGAAAATATGAGAGAAATAAAGGACTTTTATCGTAAGGAGGAAAATATTGAAGAAAATCGAAGAATTCCGTGATTTTATCCCAAATTCTTCAAAAGATTTCAACAAAATTCTCAGGTTTTTTATGCGAAAAATGAAGAAAAAACTCAATAAATCAGTGTAAATATTGGGTTTTATCGCGAAAAAGCTCAGTAAAATATAAAGAATACTGAGAAAATCCTGAAGAAAATCCTTTAGAAAAAGCTGGTTTTTCCTGAAAAAACCCGAAAAAATATCAATGAAAAACAGTGAAATTGAAAGAAATATCGTAAAATTCACAAAAGGAATCATCGATTTTTCGAGAAAATTCAATGCGAAACCCAATTGCAAAGGGATCAAAACAAAGTAAATAGCAGTATTTATCAATAAAAAGATCTGAAAAATCTTATTTAAAGCCAAAAATTCGAGTTTTAATTGAATTTTCTTCATTATTTTCCCAAAAATCTTGATATTATTCATTAAATTTTCCTTTAAATTCATTTGATTTTTCTCGAAATAGCTATTGTCTCCAATAAGGTTTATCATCGTTTTATTTGAATTCTCCTTAGTTTTCTTCATTTTTTCTCTTAAAATCTCAATAAACCTCTTAACAATCATCATTTTCTTTAGTGAATTCCTTTTTTTTTTATCAATTTGTCTATGACAGCTTTTTCTTATGAGGAGTTCACGAGAACTCGAGTTCGGTTTTGAACAGTCTTCTTTGATTTTCTGTTGTATAGACTTTCGTTTGGGGGGGGTTAAGTCTCTTAAAGAAGTATCAGATTTCGAGTTTTGATTACAAAGGAATTTCGTTGAATTGTAAGGCATCTTTTGTAGTTTTTGTGATAAATCCACTATTTCATCAGAATCGCAACAGAAAAAGGGAAGGGGCTTATTCATGAAGTGAATGGGCTCCTCGACTAGAAATAAAGGTTATAATGAAGGAAATAGGGAGGGTTTAAGGACTTTGGAGGTTATTTCGGGTATAGAGTTTCATTGTGAAAAAGTAATGTTTTTGGACAAAAACCTAGGTTTTTGAAAAAATGAAATAAAAATTATTAAATGATAGGAAATCTTGATTTTTACGGTAAAAATTAAGTTTATTTGAAATTATTGAATTTTTATCAATAAAATGATTTAATTTATAGAAAAAAAACTCAAAATTTTTTTAATAAAAAATAACCGAAAAAAATTTATCATATTTTTCCATTTTTCTTGCAAAAAACCCCCAAATTTTTATTAAAAAAAATGACCAAAACCGACGAAGAAAAAAAAATTCGAGAATCTAAAAAGAAGCAAAGATTAGAGAAATTCGCAAATGGTGCGAATTACAGTAATCGTTTGATCCGGAGTTTCAACAACCTGAAAAAGCGTGAAAACAAGACAGAAATCAAGCAATTGCGATCAACGAATAATGTTCGGAAGGACCTTTTGATTGCCAATTCCATTAAGACTAAAGGTGATTTCTCAATAAAAAAGCCGATTACTGCTACAATATGGACTGCGGACAAAGGGAATTTAGAATTTGTGCCTTTTTTACAAGAAAGAGATGGTATGGGAAAACTGATATCCCATGTATAGATTTTTTTATACATATATAAATTGGATTTTTCCTTAGGAAATCGATGACAAAAGAAAGGTGAAGATTATAAGATTGAATACAAAGCCTGCACATAGAGAGAAGGACTTTTCGAACAGTATTGACTTAAAGGTAATATATACACCAGAAATTTCTTCAATAATTCAAGGTTTTCTGTATAGCAAAGCTTGACACATATTGTTTACAAGGATGTTATCGACACTAATGGGGTAAAAGAGGGAGGAGTCAATGCAAATGTCATAACAGGGGGTTCCTTTTGTAACGGCTTGCCAGATGTGATAAATTACGGCAAATTTGAAATACAGAAGAGATATGAGCCTTTTTATAAAGAAAGAGAGACTTTTTATAATAAAACGGCTTGTTCGTTCAGACAAGGAGCAATATCGCAAGAATTCAAAAGACCAAAGGTTTTTATCATTAAATTTATCGAATTTATTAGTATTTTCTTCCATTGAATCAATTTATTAGCCTCCAACGCCTTGTATAGGCTCATACGACTACTCCACTTCCTCAATCTTCAAGAAGATCACTAAAGACTGCATCTTTCCACTAGAGCATCCTCCCCCCACCCATCAACCTTCCTCTTCTACTATGATGAATTTATCAGATATTTATCAGAAACTTGGCACCCATCGCAAATTAATCGAGGATTTTGGAAAACAAATAGGAAGAAGCCAGTCCTTATTGAAATGGGCTCCGGCTATACATGAGATGGAGAAAATGAAAGTAAAGAAAAAAGAACAGGAATTCAAGGAAATTGACAGTAAAGACCTTGAAAGAGACTATCATTTTAATAGATACTTGCAGAAGAAATACTCAATAAAAAGCTTCAGTAATTTTTATCATGATATTCTTATCAAAATACTGAGTTTTTAACAATTTGCTTGAGATTTTTATCGATATTTTTACTTTTTTTCAGTATATTGAGGTTTTTATGAAGAAATTGAGATTTTTTATCAATTTAGTACCACCGACGACTCAGGATCTGAAGAAAAGTGTGCCTATGTCTCGAGACGATTTCAAGGAAAAAACAACAAGATTAATGTATTTTTTATCATTGTTTTTTATAAAGGAAATCTGGTTATTTTCTTAGACAAAAATACGATTTCAAGGCTTCTATGCCAGAATTCAAAAGGATTTTCAAGGTTCAGCTATGAAATAAAGGAAAATAATCAAATTTTATCTTTAAATATCATAAAAAATCCTTTTAAAAACCTTCGGTTTTTTCTTCAGTTTTTTCAAAAGTCTTGTATTTCTCCATCATTAGCTTTAAAAAAAAAACGATTTTTTATCACAAAAATTATGATATTTTCTTACAGCCTTATGTTTCCTATATAATTTCGTGATTAATCCCATTAAATCCACATCTAAACAAGCCAAAAACCTTTAAAAATACTTTTTTTAAGAAGAAAAACCAGTTTTTTTCCTCGCCTGATCATCCTCAGAGACCATTTTCCTGTTTATCGCCTTATAGAATAGGTACCCTCCAGCCAGAAACAAGCCAAAAATCATATAATCATGCAAAAGATCAGTTTTTTTCCTGAGATATTTCTTCTGTTTTTTTAAGAACATTTTTGTATAAAAAATGGAATTTTTGGAGTTTTTCCAATTTTCTTTAAAAATAGTGGAATTTAACAAAAAAGCAGTTTTTTTAATTTTTAGCTTTAATATTAAATCCTTTATAATTCTTCTTTATGTTTACTGTCCTCTTCCTTCAGTTCTTCTTCTCCTTCTTCTTTTTCCTTCTGATCCTTCACAGCGTCCATATCTTCAAACCCCAGAATCTCATCAGTTAACACATCCGCCTCAATGATATCTGGCAGTAAATCCTCAGGACTCCCCTCTCCACAAAGAATATTCAAGCATTCTATCATAAATTAATTTTTCAATAAAACTGGAAAAAACACTACTGCTAAATTACCTTTAATATCTATAAAGCTCATTTTTTCTCCTTCTTTCTGCAGTATTTCCAAGAACCTTTCCTTAGTAATTCCTCCTTTCACTTCTTTATTCTCTTCCGACCCGCTGATGGTATTTATCGCCTCCTCGATCTGGTTCTTCACGATACTGTACGCAGGTCTATGGTTTACAAAAAGCCTTACAAACATGTTCAAATCCAGCTCCTTTATATATTGCTGATTCTCGTATTTCGAGTATTTTATCTCATTATTCATGTTTTCGATCTCTTGAAGGCTTGGATAATACCCTAAAGCCCTCATCATTTCTGAAATAGATTCCAAAGGGACTTTACCATCAAGTTTACGAGCTTTTGTCGTGTGCTCGTCTTTGGCCCGGATTTGAGAATAATAAAAGAAATCCTTCAGATCACGATAGGTCTGACCACTCGGACCACCCTCCAAGAAATAGGGATATGGATCTTCCTCACCGTAGATTTCTTTATCTATTTAAAAAGGAAAATTGCAAAAAATGCAAAAAAAGTAAAAAATGTAAAAAATGTGAAAAATGTCTTAAAATTTTAAAAAAAACTGTTTTTAAAATAATTACTAAAGAAATTCTTCTCCAGTGCCGCGACATCAATATACCATATATTAATAGCTAAATCATCCGATCCGCTCGTAAACAGATATTTCCCATCAGAAGTCGCCGAAATCGCGGTTATTCTATCGGGATGTGCTATCAATCCCATCGTATTATTCGGGTTTCCTTCCAGTGGTAACTTAATGATCCCCACAATTTTCTCCTTTGTGCTATAAGCCAGATAATTATCAGTATATTGTGATTTAACGCTAGTCGGGTTCAAAACCAGCATTTTATTGATGGGATGTCCATAAGAAGGTCCCAAACATGTTTTTTTACAGACTTTAACGATAAAATTTAACAATAAAATTTATAAATTTATCATTAAAATTCCCTCAAAAATTTTAAAAAATCGCAATTTTTACTTTTCGATCCATTGGGCATAATCTGCCACAGTCTGACCTTATATTCATCATTAACAGTGAGCAAACAGTCCTCTTTATATATATTGATGGGATACCAGACACAGCTGCTTGGATTGGCTTCCTGTTCAATCTGCGTAACGGACACGACTCTGAGTCCATCTTGTGAGCTATTATGCACATCGTACTCAATGAGTTTCTTGTCCTCTGCAATGGAAAAAAGTCTTAATTTTATATCTCCTTTATCGTTAAGTGACTCTCCAAATGAAATACTCCTTATGGGCAGTAAATGAGCCCTTACTTTTCCTGAGAAAACCCATTCTTTCGGCTGTGTGGGATCTCCATATTTATGATCGATTTTAAATAAACACACTGATAAGTCCTCATTCATCGTAGCTAAATGCTTCGAATCGCTCGCATAGACCTGATAATTAATTTTCGGCTTCGCTTTATTGTCGTTTTCATAGATAAGGAGGTAAGTTCCTTGCCATTCAGGCTTCTCATAGTCGTAGATATAGAAATAGAGACTGCCGATTCGAGTCGCTACGCTAAGATACTTCCCATCAGGACTATAATCAATGCATGTAGGGGTCTCACTGGCGTCAAAAGTCCTTAATAACTGTAAAGTATTGCCTTTTTCGTGGAAGTCCCATTCATAAATTGAGCCGTTTTCGCAAGTTATCGCCAAAAGGTTCGAATTAGGCCTCACAGAGATCCAGATAATCGGCGATACGATAGATTTCATGAGCAAAATCCCCTTTTTGTTATCCTTGTCGATCTCCTCAAAGAGATTGCCTTTAAGTATGGTGATCTTGGCCTCGAGGTCCACGACGATGAACTCCGGACAGTCGAAAGGCTCGTTTTCTTTATCGTCTTTGTCAAGTCCTTTGCTTGCAAGCTTCATAGATTGGCTTCGATCATGTGAAGGGTCATTTGAGAAGGAAAGACTCGTTATCGAAGTAATATCAATATCTTCAAACCATGATATTATACGATATTGGAAGTCATAAAAACGAATAGAGCCATTAGAAGCACCGACTACGAGATAGGGACCCTGTATCTTGAGAATATTGATAGAAGCAGTGCCTTTCTTCTGGGCCGTTTCAGATTTATTTGAAGTATTCATCAGATTTACCAACTTTATCTTACGACGCTCTTCAGGCTGAGAGAAGTTCTCCATGATTAAACTGATGTCCCAAACCACGATATGGCCGTCGTGACAACCGGTCACCGCTTGGGCTGTGCCAGGGATGAAGACAGTTTGAGTGAAGTACTTCTTGATGGGAAGGGGACTATAGAACTCGAAACCCACAACGTTTAACTCCCAACTCCAGAACATTAAACGCCTATTTAGAAATTTAGGTGGTGTTTTTTGGTTTTTTTAAAAAAAATATAACTTTTTTCCTGTTGTGCAGAACTCTTTTGTATTGGTTTGATTGAAGATGATATGGTATTGGTAATCATGTATCCTGGGGTCTAGAACGCAGATGACATTTGGCTTCTTCTCCTGTGTCCAATCCCACAATGAAACAGTCTGTAGATTATCACTAGTCTCCTATTTAATTATCATAATTCTTGCGATTATATGAGAAATTAATAAAGAACTTCTCTGCTGATTGTAACGATATACTGTCCATCAGGAGTGATATCGAGAGACTCAGTGCCAAAAGGATGTGGACTTTCATGATAAAACCCAATAAAAATCAAATGAATTTCTTATATTTCTTACTCGAATATCGTTTTTTTAGGGGTCCCAGTCTTCGCGTCCCATATAACGAGCATTGAATCAGGTCCTTTATCAGCAGTTACCAACAGGTCCTCATCAACACAAAAGGCTGTTGCTGTGATTCTATTGCACTTATAAATAAAATTAAAGGAATTAATGAAGAATTAATGAAGAATTAATGAAGAAATAATGAAGAAAATCAAAAGGAATTAGCGAAGGAAAAACAATGGAAATACATGGCCTTGTAATAAACGCTGGGTATTGTTGCCGTAATCGTATATAACTCCTGTATGGGCTGAGGCGTAGAACACCTCACGACGATTCTTATTCGTGAGATTATGGACGCCGTTCACGAGACTGTAGTTAAAACCGATCGTCCATTTCAAATTCTAAGGAAAATAAAGTTTTAAGAGAAATAATGGGTTTTTAGCAAAAAATGGGGCTTTTTGGAAAAAATTGGGTTTTTAAGAAAATTTATGGAGTTTTTCAAGGAATTTATGGAGTTTTTTAAGGAATTTAAAGGGGTTTGTGTACAAGAGCGTTTAAGCCTTCAGAATCCTCAACGGTTTCGTTAAGAAGGAGGGATTTTGAATCATTTTGATCTTTTTGTGCCAGCATTTGCTTTGAAATTTGTAACAGAAGAGGATTTTATATTAAATAATTTTTAAAAAAAAAATTTCTTTTAAAAAAATTGAGTTTTTAAAAAAAAAATTTCCAATAAAAAATCGACTTTTTTCAAGCCAAAAATATAATTTCATATTTTTCTTACAAATCTTAAGATTTTCTCATTATTTAACAAAATCCATAAAAAGCCCCTC
>JFJP01006291.1_pt1 | contig 11882 bp, 9 predicted proteins | sample 431651 | NCBI WGS metagenome assembly JFJP01 (sample SAMN02602958, study PRJNA72255) | Microbial mat metagenome, whole genome shotgun sequencing project. | biome: fresh water; feature: sink hole; material: water; isolation source: purple microbial (photo- and chemosynthetic) mats found in... | reverse complement strand
ACCGGTGCATTGACCGGCAGCAGAACCACCGGGTGCACCTACACCGGGCAGATCAGCTTGCGGCCAGAGAGCAAGGCGGTGGTGAATGTGGCCATTGCCGAGACTTGTGTGGGAAGCGTCACGCAGCTCGCCGGGGTGGGTGCCTTGAGTTCCAATAAAACGCAGCTCGGGCTGGTGATGACTACGGCAGGCGATGCCAGCGGGGTGGCGGTGAATCTGGCTCGGCAGTGAAACCAAGGCCGGCAAGGCGAGTAATGGCAGCGTTTAGTGTTCGTGCCATCTCCCTGAAGGAATTTGCCTTAGTCTGATCGTTAAAAAAACTACAGCAGCCGGGCGCTGCGCAGGGTCCGCAATTCGTCCATCAATTCCGACAGCGGCACATGTTCCAGGCAGCCCGCCATGGGAAAGCGCTGGCTGGCGCTGCTGACCACCACACGGCGGGTGGCACCCACATCGTCACATGCAATGTGGTAGCCCTTGCTGACGCTGGGCGCGCTGGAGCGCTTGATCTCGACTGCCCAGAGTGCGCCACCGGGCAGCTCCAGCGCGGTGCGGTAGTAGCTGAACTGGGTGGTGGGTGGCGCACAGGCCAGCAGGTTTTCAATGACCCAACCCTCCCAGCTGCCACCCGCTACCGGGTGCGAGAGCAGGTCACCCTGTGTGGCTAATTCCAATTCCATTTCAATAGTGCATTAATTATCTTTATTTTTCCCTATGATAGTTCTACGAAATTAATGTCGCTTTGAAATGGAAAGCGAATTAAAAGTTTTCTACGCAAAAATTTTAAACTTGATAGCATGATTCTTTTGCATGACAAAGGCTACAGGCGCGACACTCGTAAAAGATACGTAGGAAATTGCTGATGAAAAGCTTATCGAGTGCAACTCTTCCAAACAATAATATTTATTATGTCAGTACAATAATGTTTATATGAACGGCGACACTCTTGTTTCTTGGATTGGCAGGACAGACTTGCGGGCTGCTTCTGGCAATGAGAACGCGGGTCTCGGCCCCATCGCGCAAGCCGCCAGTGCCCATCCGTATGAGGCCATCCACCTCCTGAGTGACTTTGATGTGGCAGATGCGAAAAATTTTGGCAAATGGCTAGCTTCGCAGGTCAACTCAAAGATTCACCTTCATCCCGCCAAGTTGGCTTCTCCGACACACTTCGGGGAAATCTACCAGCAGGCCGTAGCCGTACTTGACAAACTCAAGAAAGAAAACGCGAACGTAACGTGCCACCTGAGTCCGGGCACGCCAGCGATGCAGTCGATCTGGATTCTGCTTGCAAAGACGACGCATCCGGCCCGCCTGATCCAATCCTCCCCTGAGGCTGGGGTCGAAGAAGCCATCATCCCTTTCGACATATCGGCCGAATTCGTTCCGCAACTCCTGCTGCAGACCGACATGCGGCTGGCCGAACTCGCCCAAGGAACGGCAAATGAGAACGCCAGTTTCTCCGACATCATTTACCGCAGTGCGTCGATGAAGCGGGTTGTTGATCAGGCGCAGCGTGTCGCCCCTCGCTACATACCGGTGTTGATTGAAGGCGAAAGCGGTACCGGGAAGGAACTGATGGCCCGCGCGATACATCGGTCAAGCCGAAGGGCGGGCGGCCCGTTCATCCCCGTGAATTGCGGTGCCATTCCCGAAGAATTGGTCGAATCCGAATTCTTCGGCCACAAGAAAGGCGCATTCACGGGTGCAGCCAACGACCGCAAAGGTCATTTTGAGTTGGCCGGTGGAGGGACGCTTTTTCTGGATGAGGTCGGCGAGCTACCCAAGTCCGTTCAAGTCAAACTACTGCGGACTTTGCAAGAAGGCATTGTCACCCCAGTTGGCACAAGCGAGGAGCGCAAGGTCGATGTCCGCATCATCGCGGCAACCAACCGAACACTGATTGATGAGGTCGTGGCCGGTCGATTCCGGGAGGATCTGTTCTACCGACTTGCAGTGGCGATTATCAAGTTGCCGCCGTTGCGGGAGCGTGCCGGCGACATTTCATTGTTGATTGACTCGTTGTTTCAGCATGTCAATGAGGAAGCCTCGAGACTTGGATTGAAGCATAAGAAATTATCTGCTTCCGCAAAGAATATTATGCTTCAGCATCGATGGCCCGGAAACGTACGCGAACTATTCAACACGTTACAGCGGGCTTCATCATGGTCAGACGAAGAAAGCGTATCGGCCGAGTCCATGCGTGATGCAATTCTGGTCGCCCGCCCATCAGATCAAGGCCAGGCAGACATCTTGGGCAAGCCTATCGGGGAAGGCGTTGTGCTGGAAGATGTGCTAGCGCAGGTCGCTAGACATTACATTCAACTTGCCTTGGCACATTCACATAACAACAAGACACAAGCTGCGTCCCTGTTGGGCCTGGGAAGCTATCAAACGCTGACGAATTGGATGAAACGCTATGGCCTCGATGTGTGAAAGCCCACGTTCTTACCCTCTTGAAATGAGTTGGCATGCTCGTTGCTCAATGCTGTCGACTTCAACACACAATAGGAACGATCGGTGGCGACATGGGATGGGCCAAATATCAAGAAGACAACGTCAGCCGCAATTGGCAATACGCCAAATCGCAGGTGAAGATGGGACACATGGGAATTGAACACAAACAGCCAGATACTGGCAACGGCAGGGGCATCGAAAAGCTTGACCAACTTCGCCGACGCCTATCGGAAAATCCATTTGACCGTCAAGCGCAACGGGATTTCCATAAGGAAAAGGCGCGCTTGGAGAAGTTAGGCATCAGCCCGGGTGAGATTTTTGGAGTCATTCATGGGGATGTCCGGCGGGAACAAGCAGTCCCGTCAAACAATGACATTGCAAAAGGGAGTCAACAGATGATAAAAGACTTTACGGTAGCGGCCGCCCGGCCTTTGCCCGTGATCGTGCTGGCAGATGTAAGTGGAAGCATGTCAGCAGACGGCAAGATCGAAACCCTCAACCGATCTCTTCGGGAAATGATTGTTTCCTTTGCCAATGAAGACGATCTTCGGGCGGAAGTACACGTCGGGGTGATTACATTTGGTGGAAGCAAGGCTGAGTCAAAGCACGATCTTGCGCCCGCCTCCAAGCTTGCATGGGATGACCTCAAGGCCTCAGGCAAAACCCCGCTTGGATCAGCCCTAGCCTTGGCCACGACCTGGCTTGAGGATAAGAACATAGTTCCCTCTAGGGCATACATGCCTACTCTGGTCCTCCTGTCAGATGGTCAACCTGACAAGGGAGATTCTTGGAAGCAGGAATTGGAGAGGCTGCTTGGATCGCAGCGGGGAGCTAAGGCCCAGCGCTTGGCGTTGGCAATAGGGCTCGGTGCAGATGAAAGCGTCCTTAAGGCTTTCATCGCAAATCCTGAAGTTCCAGTCTTGCATGCAAAAGACGCCGCGCAAATTTCGCGCTTCTTCCGCTTTGTGACCATGAGCGTCTGCTCTAGGCTAGCAAGCGTCAATCCAGACATTCCAGCGGCACCAGAAGGGTTCAATCTTGATAACTTTGAAGACTTCTGAGAGTGGTGCATCAGCCGGTGAGTTTTCAATACTCGGCGTGAGCGTGGCGGGCCCAGAGCATGTCAGGCTTAGTCAACCGAACCAAGACGCTTGGACGTACCGCAAGGTGGGCGGCAGCCTCATGGCCGCTGTGGCAGATGGATTAGGCTCGGCGCGTCATGGAGACTTGGGGGCGAAGGCCGCCTGCACAGCTGCCGTGGAGGCGTTCCGAATAGCTCATCGAACCGGAGAAAAGCCCTCGTGGTACACGCTTGCTGTTTTGAGAGCCGTATGGCATCAACTTGTTGCACACCTGGGCGCTGAGCATTGCGGGTCTACATGCCTTGCATGCTTCGTTGATCCGTATGGTGCGGTATTTGCTGCCCAGGCTGGAGACGGCATTGTCGCCGTCAGGCATGCGGATGGCAACGTGAACATCATGTCTAGTAAGGACAAGTCTTTCCAAAACTCGACGGAGACTCTCTCGTCGCTAGGCGCGAAAGATTGGTCGATTCTTTTGGACACCTTGTCGCCGGGAGATGCGGTCTTCATGGCGACTGACGGCATCGCCGATGACCTTGAGCCGCCAAAGATTGGCGACTTCATCGCCCACCTCTTGGCAGACTACTTGCCACTTCCGCCACCAATTCGTGCCGCGCGTATTCGCAACGCATTGAGGCAATGGCCGACCCGCCATCACAGAGACGACAAGACGTTCACTCTATTGGTCAGGACATCATGACAAGCATATCTACCGCATTGGGAGCGTCCTACAGCGTCGAATCGCTGCTCGGGAAGGGAGGCCAAGGCACGGTCGTGCGCCTCAAGAGCCAGCAGGGGCTCGCAGCCAAAATCCTGCATATGGGTTCAGAGGTCGAACGTGAGGCCTTGAGAAACCGCATAGCCTTCGTCCGTTCTTTGCCGTTGGATGACCTTCCGGTGTCTATGCCCATCGAAAGCCTGGCGCCTCCTCTTGTTGGCTACACGATGCAACTACTGAGGGATATGGAACCAGCGACTTCTTTGCTTCGCCCGCCCAAGGGTTTGTCCATGAACGTTTCAGAGTGGTACGCAAGCCGTGGCGGTTTGATGCGCCGACTGCGTTTGATGGCCAAGAGTTGTGACACCCTTTCAGAGATTCATGCTCGTGGGCTTTGCTACGGGGACGTTTCACCCCGAAACATGTTCGTCAATGCTGCAGGAGCAGAGGCGCAAGTCTGGTTCATCGACGCTGACAACCTGAAATTCGACAATAGGCTCGACGGCCTGAAGATATACACGCCTGGCTATGGCGCTCCAGAAGTCATTTCAGGTCGCTGCGGCGCCACGACTTTGTCTGACGCCCATTCGATGGCTGTCATCGCTTTTCAGTGCCTGACCTTGCTGCATCCCTTGATGGGTGACATGGTCACAGAAGGAGATCCCGAGTTAGAGGATCAGGCGCTGATGGGCAGGCTACCTTGGATTGAGGACGAAGTTGACCGCAGCAATGTATGTACCCACGGTGTCCCAAGACAAAATGTGCTTTCGCCAAGGCTCAAGACAATCTTCGGCAAATACTTCAAAGAAGGTTTGAACGCGCCTCAAGTTCGGCCAGGCATCGCTGCACTGTCCCAGGCATTGCACTCAGCGGCAGATTTTCTTCTTCCGTGCGGAAGTTGTCATCAATACTTCTACCCGAATAGTGCCACTTGCCCGTGGTGCGACGCGCCTAGAGACATTTTTCTCATCATGCGTTCCAGCCGATGGGAACCATCAAAAATGGCGGAAGTGAGGCTTGGCGCAGGCCGAGATAGTGACTGGCCAAGCACTACTCTGCCAACTTTGGCAATCCCACTGAAAAGGGACTTGACTGTCACCGCTCGGGCCTTGCTCGGCGTCTCTGGAATTGCGGGAAATGTGGCAAAGCTCAAACTGGGCAGCCAGGATGGTGCCAAGATTTCTGTCGAAGCCCTCGACGGCATACAAATGTATGTTGGCGCTGCAAAGTCGCCGAACTTTCGCCCAGTCCAGACCAAGATCGAAATCTCCTGCGGCGCATGGCTTCATACAGGGCCAGCCGACAAGCCGCATCGGGTCCTTCAATTTATCAAGGTCTAGCATGACTCCAGACAAACTCCCCAGCCCACGGCAAGAAACCTGCACGGTCGAAATCGATGCTGGTGAGCCTCTCGCATTACCATTGCTTCACGAAGTTGCTCTGCGCTACGTGCGCGAAACAGATGAAGTGCTGATCGGCTACTCAGCTAAATGGCAGCTTTGCACGCCCCGGCAGGCTTCAAGGGATGCAATGATGGCTCTGCTACAGGCCGATATGCCGCGCGTAGCTGTCATTTCACGCATCGAGTCGCACGGGTCTGAAAAGCAATTTGTCACGCTGCTGCTGTCCGTGTTTCCAAATGTTCTTGACTGGCCGCCTCAGGCGTTTGAAATCGGAGTTGACGACAAGATCGCCACCAAGGTCAGGTCACGGAATTGCCTTGGCGACTCGTCAGCAACTACCGAAAGAGTGATGGCCTGGCTGTCTGAGTCACTCTTGTGCCCTGACCCACAAACAACAGGTTCTTTCCGAGCCGCAATTTCTTATGGCCGGACCAAGTCGCAACGCGAGTCTGCTGTGGCCTCGTTCACGATTTGGGGCGATCGATTTGTCGCCGACGTCGCCTTGCAGCCTGATGGTCGGTTGAGGATTGAAAATTTGGTCAAGGGGCGTCAGAAGGATGATCGCGGACTGTCCCTGCTCCAAGCCCCAATTTCATTTCATGACGCGTCGCAAGCGGCGGCCTTTCGACATGAGGCGCTGAATCAACTCAAGGCAATCACGTCGCAGGCTGACAGCTATTTGGGACTTTGGCGTCGGTACAACGATCTTGAGCGTGAAATCATTCTGAGAAGAGCTCGTGAAGTCGGAATCTTCAGATTTTCGCGATTCGACAGTCGGGCAGGCAGACTGGAATTCACCATCGAGTTGGATGCTGCAAATAGACCCTTGTTCGACAAACTGAACCCTGGCGACGACAACGATTTCGATGCGTCAGAAGTCAGGCCACAAGTCATAGAGCAGCCAAGACCGGATGAACCCTTGCAGCAACAACTCAGGGAGTTGCAACGAATTCACGTAGGCAAGTTGGCCGAAATTGACACGAACAACCAACGTCTTGTGTTCGAGCACGACGATCCAGACCAGGTCATGGACTCGTTGCCTTCCAAGGGATATTTGTACACATCCTTAGGCGGAGATACGCGGCGCCTGCAGAGGCGGGATGATGCCGAGGCTAGGATTAGGTCGGCAGCGAATCCCATGCCACAGTTAGGCCTACTTTTGGAAAACATGCCTGTCACACAAGGCCGATACAAGCGGCACAAACCAATTTCCGCCAAGTCGAGGAAACTGTTTGCTGCTGCTCCGACGCCAAGGCAACTGGAAGCGTTGGACGTGGCACTGAATACGCCCGACATTGCCCTGATTCAAGGCCCTCCCGGCACCGGAAAGACGCAAGTCATTGCAGCGTTGCAGGCCCAACTGGCCGAAATCAATGAGCAGGATGACGCAATGGCTGGTCAAATCCTTCTTACCTCATACCAGCATGACGCTGTCGTACAGGTCGCCAGTCGAACCGAAGTGCATGGCCTGCCAGCCATTAACCTGAGCAGGCGAAAAGGCAAGGCAGTTGGAGACGGATTCGCTGCATGGAGGGCGGAGGCTGCTCAAAGTGTCCGCGGCAGGTTGTCTCAGGTGGATGGTTCCAAGTACATTTCCTTGATGCAGCTTCGCCAGCGTGCATGGGCGTACATGCGCCAACCAGCTAGAGCGGATGATTCCATAAGGTTGCTTTCTGACGTCGAGGTTGCGTCTGAAGATGGATTGCCAGCAGAACTTCGGTCTCGAATTGCCGCTCGTATCAGTGCGCTGCGTCGAATTGCCGTGAACTTGGACGTCGGAGACGACGATAGCCTGCCAGTTCTTAAAGCTGTGCATGGCCTTCGTACCACGCCTGAAGCATTTTCCGACGATGGCGCCGACCAAGCATACAGGGTCTTGTCTCGGGCAAAGCAGGCGGGGATGCTGGATCAGGACGAGTCCAACTTATTGGAAAAAGCAGCCGAATGGAGCTCAGACGATTCGCCTCCGTTCTTGGACGATTTGGGTCGACTCAAGATCAGCCTGTTGGACCGGATCGTATCTTCCAAGGCTAGCAAGCGGACCGATTTCAATGACGAAGCAACTCGGGCATTGCTTACTGAGTCGGTTGTTGAACTGGACCGCATCCTTGGTGAGTCAAAGTCTGGGGCTGCTGCTGTACTGACGGACTACTTGTCCAACCTTGAAAACGATCCGGACAGCATACGTAGCGCCTTGGCCGAATACACGGTCGTTCTGGCAGCCACGTGCCAGCAGGCTGACAGCAAAGAAATTTGGGCTGCAAAGAATGACAGCCCAATATTTGAGACTGTGATCATCGATGAAGCTGCTCGAGCAAATCCTCTGGACCTTCTTATTCCAATGTCGATGGCCAAGAGGCGAATCATCTTAGTTGGGGACCATAGACAGTTGCCGCAAATTCTTGACGAGGAAGTGCAGAGGGCAGTCCAAAGCGACAGCAGCAATCCCGACCTAGATCCGCTCAGGGAAAGTTTGTTCGAGCGACTGTTCCGCAACTTGAAGGAACGTGAAGCACGGGATGGGGTGAAGCGAACTGTTACCTTGGACACACAGTATCGGATGCACCCTAAGCTCGGTGACTTTGTTAGCAACAGTTTTTATGAAGCATTCGGTGACCCGAAGATTAAGCCGGGCAAGGATGAAGCAGCTTTCATGCACGCATTGCCTGGCTATGAAGGCCGTGTTGCCGCGTGGCTTTCCGTTCCGGGAGGACTGGGACGTGAGAAGCGCGCTGGCCATTCTTGGGTCCGTCAATCTGAAGCTGAGATCGTAGCCAAGGAACTTGCACGACTGATCGAATCCAGCCCGGACATGTCAATCGGCATCATCAGTTTCTACGGAGCCCAAATTGCGGAGATTTGGCGGCAACTTGACCTTTTGGAATTTGCAATCCGCGACGCAGAGGGGTACAGGATCATTCCGAAGTATCGATATGCGACCGACCACATGGGCCGTCAGGTGGAGCGCGTCCAGATCGGAACCGTGGACAGTTTCCAAGGTAAGGAATTTGACGTAGTCATCCTGTCGTTGACCCGCTGCAACAACCACGTGACGTCGGCAGACGAAGAAGTATTGCGCCGCAAGTACGGCTTCCTGACTTTGATTAACCGCTTGTGCGTGGCGATGAGTCGCCAGCGTAGGTTGTTAATCGTTGCAGGCGATGAAAAGATGGTGGAAGAAATTCCGGATGGGGTGGCAAGTCTGGCGCCATTGCGCGGATTCCTTGCTTTGAGCAGGAGCAGTTATGGGCGCGTTTAGTAATCCCAGGGGTGTCCTCAATTTCGGCGTTCCATGGAGGACCGAAGGTGTTGACTACGTCCTTTGGCCGGTTTTTGCCTATCGTCTAACTGCCCCCGTACTTCCAGTCCGGCACAAATCCAATCCGCTGGAAAAAGCGGTTCTGGGCCTTGTACGGTCTGGAATAAGCAGTCCAGATGAACTGTCCGAATTATTAGGATTGGCTCCGGAATTGATCCACCTAATGACCCGCAGGTTGGCTGAAGGATATCAACCAGCCCTGGATTCAAAAATGCGTCTTACTGAGTACGGCGGGAAAATTCTTGACGATGCTGATGAAGGCTCGTTGCGGGAGGCGACAGGTTGGATATTTCAGGACCCGTGGACTGGAGAGCTTTGGGATAAGTTTGTCGTCAATCTACCTACAGTGCCTATCGTAGGCGAGAAGAAAATTGGCAGTGGTTATGCGCCGGAGATCGACTTGGGCACTGAAGGAAAGCCCTTTATCTATGTCCCATGGGTCATCGACCCCAAGTCTGTCGCGCATGTCCAGCCACAGGCAGCAGATATCCTGCGGACAGTCAGGTTGCTTGACTCCGACAATGCAGACAATGATGACGAGGGTGCCAAGCAGTTCAAGCAGACAGACATCGGCAAAGTGTCTTACTTAGAATATCAATTCAGGCAGCGGCGATGCTTGGAGTATTGGCGATCCGTTCAGGCCAGGCAAAGAATCAATTCGTATGCGACGCGCGCTGACGTTGCGACTCGCAGCATACCCTTTCATAGCAGAAAGACTTGCAAACCTTCTCGGTCTGCAAAATGTCGATCAAGGCAAGTTAATTGCTGACTTTCACAAAGGCGCAAGCGCGGTGGCAGAAATGGAGATTGCGCACCGCTTTGGAGCCCTTGCCGACAAATTTGACTTGAAGGATAGGCTCGTTGATTTAGCTAGCAAACTGCGAGTTATGCAGGCCGTTGGGGGCGAGGCAGATCCTAAAGGCGAAGGCAAATTGCAAAATTCCTCAAACTTATTCGTGGCGAAAAGTGTTTTCAAATTCTCGAGCGAGACACTGCGGCTGACATAGCAGCACTTGGATATGCAGAAATACCGAGAGCTTTGCTCAGCGTTGACCAGAGCAAGCTAAAACATGCGTTGTTAACCGGTTCAGAGAGTCTCATGCCCTTAACTTTGGCAACTCTCATGTGTGCTGTTGCATCCAGTCTGCATCCAATGACGGTACTAGCGAAGTCTCATTGTGACCTATTGACTGTAATTGCTGCCATCTCTGACGGAAGAAATCCTAGTGCACACGATGATGCGGGGAAAAACACTAATTCACCCACAGTAGCCCGAGCAAGTGATTTAGCGGAAAAGGCCATGGTTTTGGCCGAGACAATCCTGAATGCATTGAATGCAGTCGAAATATCAAGGGAGTGACAAATGGCAACTAGAGCGGTACTTGCGCCTCAGGCCATGGAAAAGAGTGAAGAACTCGGCATGGAAGCTCAAATTTTGATTGGTGACGAAGAATTTGGAAAATTTCCAACTCCAGATGCACCCCACGGATTCACTCTGCCTCAACGCATGATCGAAGCCTATCAAGCAGCTGTCAAAGCCAAGCAAGTATTTGAAACTGAAAAATCAAAGTTGACTGAGAAAGAAAATGAGCTTGAATCCAGGGAAGTGGAAATCAAGTCTAAGGATGCGAATGCAGAAAATGCATTGAGTACCGCCCGAATTCTGACTCAGGAGTTGGAGGTTCGAGAAGGCAAGGTAGCCAAGCGCGAGCAGGATGAGAAGGATGGATTTAAAAGGCTGCTGGAAGACGAACGCACAGGTTGGGCGAAGGAAAAGTCCGCGGCTGAAGAAGAATTGCAACGCCGCAAAGATATTTTGGATTCCGATGAAGCCGACTTCAAGAAGCGCCGCAGAAAGATTGCTCTCGAAGAGGAAATGCTTGCGGAGGACAAGGAAGCTATTCAGACACGTATTGAACTCCGTGCTGCTGCGTTGGCAGCGGCGGACAGACAAGAGTTGTCTGCATGTAAAGCTAGCCTTGCCAGCGCACAATCCATAATCAGCACGCTTCAAACCGATCTTTCGCAACTTCGCTCGGCTCAATGGGCCAATGGCGGCAGCGCAACTACAACGGCTTCCCGGCTGAACGACTTGCAAAAAGCTTATGACCAATTGCAAGAATTGTATGCAGGTTACCCATCTCGGCAAGAGATTGCACGACTCCAAGCTGTGCACAGCGAACTTGATTCGATGCGAGACCAGCTTGACTCATCGATCCGTGAAGTAGGTAGCCTCAAGACACGCTTGAGCCGCATGGCGCAGCAATCGGGCGAATTGGAATCTCTGAGAGACATGAAGGAGTCTACTGAGGCCCAACTCAAAATTGCCCGTGACGAATTGGGAAAACTCAGGAAGCAAATCGAAGGCGAAGAGAACAAAGAGGGCACATTCCCTGCCTTGGTTAAGATCGACAATGACAACGAGTTCTTCCAAAGGGCGCCATCATCGAGCAGTTGGCCCATCGGCACGGGGCTCCAGGCGTTGGTCAAAGGAATGCAGCAGTACTTCAAGCAGGAAGGCTTCGATTACGGCATTCACGACCTAAGGTGCTTCGTCGCTGGCATGGCAATGAGCCGCCTGCACATACTTCAAGGGATTAGCGGCACCGGCAAGACCAGTCTTCCAAGGCTTTTCGCTCGGTTCGCCAACTCTGGCGTCAGCAAGGAAGGCATAAAAATCGTCGAAGTCCAGGCCGGATGGAGGGATCGGCAAGATTTGCTGGGATATTACAACGCCTTCGAGAGGACATACCGGCAAACAGAGTTTCTACGTGCCTTGTATGAGGCAGACACACCAAGATACCAGGATACCCCATACATCATCATTCTCGACGAGATGAACTTGTCTAGGCCAGAGCAGTACTTCGCTGACTTGCTCTCTGCGTTGGAAGGTGATTCAGATAACT
>JFJP01045988.1_pt1 | contig 11884 bp, 8 predicted proteins | sample 431651 | NCBI WGS metagenome assembly JFJP01 (sample SAMN02602958, study PRJNA72255) | Microbial mat metagenome, whole genome shotgun sequencing project. | biome: fresh water; feature: sink hole; material: water; isolation source: purple microbial (photo- and chemosynthetic) mats found in... | reverse complement strand
CTAAAGTGTCGGTTCCGAAAGACAAGATCACCCTTTTAAACATTTTCTGATACTCCGCAAGATGGTTATCTTTTAACTCTTTATATGAAATGGATTCACTTCTCCCAAGTATTTTATCACAGATCTGTTCTGAATTTATTGATCTGTCAAAATCAAGAATGTCAATATTATAATCAGTTGCAGCAGTCAATCTTACAGTAACCTCCTTAGCTTCTTTAACGGCAATTTCATTGCCCTCAGGATCAGTGGTACCATCGGATGTACTAATGCGTAATTCACCTGCGAACTTCATATGCTCCCCTCCCGGACCTGCTTTGGGATCATCCTGATCAACAATCTGACCTGCAAGAATCAATGTATTGTTATTAATAGTTTTAATCACAGCATCCTTTTCCCGTTCCAGGCGGAAGGAGGCATTTATCAGGCCTCTGTCGGGTGAGCTTATATGTACCACAATAATATTCTCAGGTGCTGATACGAATACTTCCTGAATAAACTGCTTCCCATCCACTGTAAAATATGTTGTGGCAATACCTGTATTCAGGTCAAGCTCCCTGGAATAATTTTGTGGTTTGCTTTTCCAATTATAGTCTATTAATAAATCACCTAAAGGCTGGTATGAACGAATCCTTGGGGGTGTTCCCACAAAGTTCTCATCGGCTATCTTTCTGGCTAACCTGAATTGATTCCCGAATATTGCTTTCTGCAATTCAGGCAGAGCCGCAAAAGCATGGGGATTATTATTATTTATTTTACTGCCTGCCCAGATACTCTCTTCATTTAACTGAAGTCTCTCATGTTCAGGATCACCAAAGACCATTGCTCCCAGACGGCCATTACCAACAGGCAACGCTTCGTCCCATACAGCAGCAGGTTGTTTATACCACATTTTAAGAGAGTTTCCAGATTCTTTAGAATGTCTTACGCAAGTGGTAAAAACAAAAATAATCAGGATCGGAGTAAATACAGCATAAAATTTCTTCATAGTAATTTGATTTAAAAGAGAGGAAACAAGATAGGAAAAATCCTTCTTTTATGATAAACAAACAAATTCTGTTTAATGAGTTAAGCTTTGAACCCAAGATAATCACTAAGATATTTAAAATCATCTGTCAGGTTTCCCTCTGAAATGATAGTAGCTCTTCTGATCATTTTGCTCTCGGTACCAGTAAATAGATCATGAAGGACATTATTAATAAGCTGAATACCAAAATCACTGGAAGCATCACGTGGGAGTTCCCCTGGCAGATTATCTATTGACATTACTGTTATATTCGAGGGTCTCACAAAAGCTGGTTCTTCAGCCTCAAGATGAGGATTATATCCATAAAAAGGATCAGAGATTGTCGTCGCCCGCAACGTACATGGTACCGGACCATTTATGTCACAACTTATATCGGCGATAACAGAAATTTTAAAGTCAGGCTTTTTCATGTCTTCCCTTGTAAAGAAAACCGGAGAACGCGGATCCCAGTAATGTCCTGTAATTAGCATATCGGTCACTTTAGTAAATGGGAGGAAAGCAGATTCATACTCAGATGGGTGTTCAGTAAAATGGTTGAAGCTAAATTTTTTGCCCGATTTGTGTTTTGTATAATACTCCGGCCCCATCTGGGTAAAAACAGGCACATCAAATTCTCTTGTCAGAAAATCTTCCGGTTTTACCTGCACAATATTTCCGACACTTAAAGTCTCAATTATTCCTGAGGCAACACGTCCCTCACCTGTAACAAGAATTTTCAGTCCTGGCTTAAGTTCAATCAGCCTTAGACCTGCCCACATTTCATTAAGATCGCGGCATTGATAAGCAGGCTTAAGCTTAAACCTGTTTGTCTTTATACCTCTGGCTCTTAATCCGTTATATGCTCCAACAATACCAGCATATCTCCCAAAAGCAACTACTCTTTGTCCATTTTCAGTTGTAAGGTATTCATAATCAATCAAACTGATTCTTTTTTCAACCATTTCGTTGAACATCGATTGATTTTTTGGTTGCTTTTTTGCCACATGAGCAAAGAAAAGATAGGTTTTCCCTTGTAGAAATGTCCTAGGATCTACCTCTTTGACGCCCATAAGGATATCGCAATCTCTAAGGTCTTCCTTAAGTGGAATATTAAGGTATTCATATTCTTCATCTGAATAGCATCTGTAATCACTAGGTTGAACATAGAACTCAACTGAAGGATACATTTCCTCGAGAGCAATAATCTGCGGCGGGGTTAAAGGAACCCTTCTGTCCGGAGGGTTTTTTGTTTCCCGGAGAATTCCAACTCTTAAAGTCTTTTCCATTGGTTCAGAACTAATACTGACGGAGGTGTGAAGATACAAAATTTAGTCTGAAAGTCCATAAAGTCTGTAAAGTCGAAAGTAAGCTATTTATAAATTACAGACTTTACAGACTTTACAGACTTTACGGACTTTACGGACTTTACGGACTTTATGGACTTTACAGACTTTTTCGTATCTTTGCCCGACATATCACCGGGGCTGACCTGGTTTTGACAGCATGAGGGGTGTTATGTAAGCATGCAGGGTGTGGTGACGCGTTCCTTAAACAGAGTCACAAAACAATAAAAGGCGAAAACAATTACGCTCTCGCAGCATAAGCGAATAACAGTAGCTTAGGCACTTCAGCCGAAAGGCAGAATCTCCCGGCACATGTGCCGGGACGAGACGTTTCCCGGGCGGTCATGCCCTGATCCAACCCGATACGGAGACGCACGCAATCCGGGGCTAGTCTGAAGGTTGTTCCGGCCCGATGGCGAAACAAACAGGAAATAAGGTTCGGTTAGGTTGTTCTGCAGCTGACAGTTCCCGACAATCAAGCAGAAATAAGCATGTAGAAAGCGTATGACTTCCGTGTTTGGACGCGGGTTCGACTCCCGCCAGCTCCACGATCAAGCAGAAAACAACCACCCCCGCAAGGGGGTTTTTGCTTTTAGGAAACCGTTGAAACCTTTTTTCAAAAGGTTTTTGAAAAAGCAAGTTAACCATGCGTAGCATGGTGGTTGTTTTCTATTTGCAGGACTGAAGCCAAGGGACGGTAAGCGTAGCGAACACTCCCTCCAGCTCCACGTTACTCCACTCACACAACGAGTGGAGTTTTTTTTATACATAACTCACACAATTCCAACGATTTTCGCTATCGCTTCAAAAATGCTCCCCCGCCTGTCATAAGCCAAATAACAGGTAAAAAAAGTAGACAATTCTCAACCCCTACTACATTTTACCCCAAAAGAGTTAATAATTGTCAAATCTGATTTCGCTAAACCCCATCCTGACGTGTTTTCAGAAGTAGTCATTTTTAAACTTTTTACTACGAAAAGCAACGTCAAAGTCACTTTCTGGTTTAATAAGACCAAGACAAATTCGAAAAATCTTATACCTGTGTACTTGCGGGTATGGTACGATTATGAACCAAAAAAACAGGCACATTGAATTTATTTCACTATTTCAGAACTTGATATAGTAGAAGCATATAAAACGCAAGGATATATTTCGGATATCTCACACAATTTTTGTATCCCATCTGATACAAAATGATAAAATAATATATCCTGAAGCGCTATTTTTGAGAACTTAATTGGGAAATCAAAGTTATTCAGCCATTTTATTAACTTATAGTCAATTGGAATCTCATATTTGGTGACTCCCAATGCTAACAGAAAACTCCTTGCTTCTTTTGAACCAAAACCCTTAAAACTCCTGTCAACCATATCGGCTAACTTTCTTTCGTCATATTTTGTTAATTCATGTTCTAATGAGCGATTTATTTCTGATTCTAAATCCCAATCAGTTTCAACCAGAAAATCAAAATTTGTAGAAAAATACTTAGGAACTTTTTTCATATACTTCGTAACTCCAAATGTTTGAAAAGCTTCTTGAAATGCTAATTCAATATTGGTGACTTTGAAAAGATATTGGCTACTCAGCAAAAATGGCTTTTTACTGAAAATCTGTTCAATTTTACTTTCTGGATAAGAATCTGTTTCTGAAGACATTAAACAGAGTAACATCGCTCTTAATAAAGAATCCTTATCTATTGCCCTATCAAAATGGTTAATGTTTTTATTTATAATCTTTTCAACATCTGGATTCTTATGTTTCATAACAAAATCCCTGATTTTGTTTATATCTGAATCACTTAATTTCCATATTAATTCCATGACCTAATGTATTAAAGGTTATAGTGACCAGTAGCCACTGGCTGATAAATTATTTCATCGATGCGTATTTTATTAGGACCAGCAGGAATTATCCATTCTATTTCATCACCTACTTTATACCCAATTAATGCAGTTGCGATTGGAGAAAAAATGGATATTTTATTTTCCTTTATGTTGGCCTGATCTGGATATATAAGTTGAAATTGAATCTGTTTATTGGTATTGACGAAACTCGTTTTAATGACTGAATTCATAGTAATTACATTTGATGGTATAGCCTCAGGTTCTAATATTTCTGCTGATTCTAATTCCTGCAGTAGATTCTCGGCTTATTTTTTACTAATAGAATTAAATTGTTTTGCATCTTTTATGCTCTTTTTAATTCTATCATAATCCAATTGTTTACGATAATCTTAACCGTACAATAATTATTAAATCATCAAAAATAAATAAATCATAATTTCTTGTGAATATGCGCTTTGGTGCAGTGAACATACATCTCGGTCAAATATTTATTAAAATTACAACTTTTTTACAAATATTAAAAGTATTACTGACTATATATCAGGTACATATCTGTCAAAAAGATGGATAACTGGAGTTTTAAGATGTAATGAATTTTATTTAACCTATTTAACGATTCAAGTCAAAAGAATCCTTCATATTAACAATTGCTCCAAACAGTAATATAGTCGCAGAACTTATCTGGGATGGGATAATGAAGTGATTTCTACTGGAACATAAAAAAGTTCATTTAAAATGTGTTCTAAAAATAAGAGTATTTCATAAATACCCTTAAATGAATTGTTTGAATATTCCTTAAATATCTATATAATTACTTTTGCTATCCTTCTCTTTTCTCCCTTCGATAACACTACTATATATACTCCTGAGCTAAGGGATGAGATATTAAATACAAGGTTATCACTATCAACTATCTGGCTGGAAACCAGTATGCCCTGCATATTATAGAGTTCAGCTTCCCATGTTACAAAGTAATCCGTCAGAAGAATTTTTATTAAGTCATTGTTTACAATTATTCGCAAAGGCTCAGTTTTCTCAAACGAATCAGTTATTCCAGTCATATTTCCCATGTCTACAATCCAACCTCTGTCTGTTAAATTATTAACATGAGCTAATGCATCTGATGAGGGTTCATAATTCCCTGACAGATCCAGGTAACCATGTGAAAGGCCTGCAACATCAAGAGTATTCAATACATATGCTACCAATGATCCTGTCAAGCCACAATTCTCTAATAAGAGAATGGTTAAATTATTCGCAGTGCCTAAGTCCAGGGAAGTTAACTGACTGCCGGATAAAGATAAACTACCTAAACTTGAGCATCCAGTTATATCAGCACTTGTATAATTGTTATTATAAGAATCAATATATTGTATTACAGAACTATGGCATTCAAACAATCCGGTCTGATTTGTATTCCAGTTTAATAACTCCCGTAATAATGGAAACTGGGTTAAGGGAGGTATGTTAACGGAGATCTTTGGATTGTCTCGTATACAAATATGCCATAATGATTGTCCAATGGAACCCCATTCTATTGAAGTATAATCATTCAATGCACCTCTTAAGTCTTCGAGAGCACTGCAACCGGACAAATCAAGAGAATCAAGATCACAATCCTCGACACAGATTCTTTCAAGTACCGGATGTGAGTCTAGCTTTATTAAGGATAAACTTTGACAGTAGAATAATTCAACAAACTTTAATGCTTCCAACCCCCTGAGATCTAATTCTTTAATCGGGTTATAACTTGCACAAAAATATTGCAGACTGCTTTTTGCCAGGGTCAGGTTATCAAATTCCAGAATATTCTGATTGGCTACCAGGTTAAAACCACCATATCCTCCGTCACCGGCATCATAACCTACATTAATGCCAATTAATGCTGACCAGGGAGTAACTTTCAGATAGTTACGCCTGGATCCACTGCTTCCATAATCCTTAATGGGGGAAGTGGAAGTACTTGTAGTGGAATCATCAAATATCCATTCAATAACAGGTGTCCCGGTGACTTCAATTACAGGTGCAAATATGGCACCATTACTCTGAAAATTAATTACGTCGGGGGGCACTTCAAGTCTTACTTCACCCTCAATGGTTATTACAAGGTGCATTATAAGAATATGTGACATTATCAGCTGATGATTTTATCGTCATGCCTGCCTGCGATACAGTAAAGTCATAATCCCTTGAAACACCTGTTTCCAGAAAGGGAGTTCCAATATTATTTATTACCACTCCATCATGAGTCCAGAAATTTTCATCAGTAACCAATACTGCTCCCAGACCCGGATCAGGCAACCAGTTGCCAATATAAGAAGATAAATTAGAGTAAAAATTTAAATGGCCTGAGGGAGAGATTGATGAAGCATCCTGGGATGTAATGCGGGAGCATCTGATTTCTTGTTTCCATATCATTGCCCACACCCCAAACACAGTACCACCGTTAATTGTAACAAATCCATTTTGGCGATTCATTGTTGACCCATTAGTAATATCCCAATCCAATAACTGGGAATCATCTGACCAGTCATATTCAACTCTGATATGAGTATTATCAATCCATGTTACAACACCATTTAATCCCAGATCAGGATGATCCTGGCCACTCAGAATGGAAGGAACATTCAATAATATTAGTATTGTAAATAAAACTCTACTCATTATATACATTGCAGATATACAAAGATCTTTTTATGCATTTTACAAAATTAATGATCTTATCAATGAACAGATTAAAAACACAAATTTATTTGACGTATGATTAGTATTACTTGATAAATAGTACTGTATCAAGTATCTGATCAATTGTAAATTTCAGAATTTATAATGCATTTAATTTAAAAGTTCCCGTGAATAATGATCATCGTTTTTGCCAATATTGCTGAATATTTATAAAACAGGTGTAATAAAAAAAACATCTGACACCAGCATTAGTTTCATATCTTTAAATTAATCAGCTGTAATTTTATTAATTACAAGATTTATTACATCCTCTCGCTTCTATTTTAAATGGAAAGAAAAACTCCCAGTCATATTTGGCAATCCTTTGTATAAACATAAATAGAAGCTATTATTAAATCAATTAATATATTTGTATAATAACCCGAATATACTGACTAAAACCTATAAAAAAGCCCACAACTAATTCTGGCACTATGCGTGAAATAAAAACTCTTATAACTCTGCTTGCTTTGTGTATTTTATTGGTTATCAATGATACACCTGGTAATGCTATAAATTCCTTTTCTCAAAGTATTATTACAGAAGCCGGATTAATGAATACTCCTGATAATCCATCCAATTCCAGATGGTATTGGGATTTTAATGAATGGAATAACATGGATGGCTGGACACTTCACGATATACTTCATGGAACGGTAACCGGTGGTACTCTATGGATAACAATTCAGAAAGAACAGAAAAAGGAGGTCAGGCCAACCTGGATGGAACAGGTCTGGGGACCACCGTTAAAATATGAACTGTCTTCTCCTAAAGGATTAGGTGTACCTGCTGAGCAGTATAATAAAATAATCATCAGACTTAGAAATTTATCTCCGGAAACTGATGGTTTTGTCCGTTGGAGCACAACCAGGAAACAAGGTGTGGATACCGGTTATATAAGGTATACTATGAAACCAGATTTAAATGAATGGCAAGAAGTTGTTTGCCATATGGATAACAAATGGAACGGGACAATTGACCAGATAAAAATACAACCTGCCAGAATGTGGCAACGGGGAGATATCTGGATAGACTGGATTACAATTACAAATGGAGAAAGAAAAAGTACAACCCCCAGACCGGACGTCTGCAGTGAAAAAGTAATTCCGAAAGTACATTTACCGGGTATTTCACAAAAAGATTTTAATGATGCCTTTAAAGTACTGGATGAATGCATGGTTGTTGATGTCCCAATAAATGGCTTTAACTATCCGTTTATGGCTCCTGGAGGGGCTTATGGGGAGAACTGGTGGCAATTGGATGGCAGTTTAAACCTGGCGGGATCAAAATGGGCTAACCAGAAGTTTGCTGAGGATGTCATACGTGGATTTACCGAAGTACAGGCACAGAATCCCGATGGAAGGATAGACCTTTGGGGAGGTTCCCCTGTACGGGGACAGTTTGCCGAAGTAAGCAGCCTTCCCAGGTACTTTGAAGCAGCATTTGATGTTGCAATGCGCACTAATGATCTCCAGCTCAGGAACATCATTTACCTGTCAATGAAAAAATACCTTGAATACTGGCTTTCTTCAGCAAAAGTTGATAAAAAGACCGGACTTGTGACAGCAGTATTTGAAGAGACACTGGGGAACACAAACCTTAATCAAAACAATGAAGTAATTTATCAGGACCCTAAAATTATTGCGCCAATTGATCTTAATGTAGCAGTTGCAATAGGATGTTATAACACAGCCAGACTTGCTGAATACCTGGGAAAAACGGAAGATGCTGAAAAATATAAGCTTATTTTCGGGCGACTCAGTTCAAGTATTAATCAGCATCTGTGGAGTGATGTAGATAATGTATACTACAATTATAATGTGCCTGAGAACAGGCATTACAAAAGGTTGATATGTTCAACTTTTGATCCTTTGCTTTTGGGTATTGCTCCTCCTGAGCGGGTGGAAAAATTAATCCCGGTATTATTAGATACTTCCCAGTTCTACTGGGGATTAAGACCTGTAACAACTATTGCCCGGACAGAACCCATATATGTAGAAGCAACAGGGTCTTATGATGGTCGGGCATGGCTTGGAGACGTATGGACGCTAAGAAACATTCCAATAATCAACGGTCTGGAAGATGCAGGAAAACATCAGCTAGCAGCTGAGTTGACATGGTCGACAATAAAAACCTTTAATGCAAATTATTGTGAATACGTTGCTCCCGGTACCGGCTCAGGCGAGGGAGTGCAAAGATACGGATGGTCAGCCTCTCAGTATATACAGGCAATTATCGAAAATCTGTTTGGGATCAGTTATAATTCAATTGAGAAGAGACTGAGAATAACACCTCATATTCCGGTTGAACTTATGAACAAGGAAATTGAAATCAGCAATTTACAAATACCTTCGTTAAACGGGCTGGTCCTTGAACTCAGGATCTTGCAGAAAGAAGCGGGGAAAGCAACAATTACAATTAATTTAAAAGGCAAAGTATCTGGTGAAACAGTGGAAATTTGTCTGCCAGAGCCAGTTGTAAACAAAACATCAGTAATAACCAGAAACGGCAGGAAACTTAAACCTATAACTCAATTTGAAGATATAGCAGGAGTCGTTGGAGTAAGAATGGATATGGAAAATAGAGTCGAAGTAGTGTTTGAATAACATACTTTTTTTATATCTCTCATTAATAGCCATTTGCATACCTCAGCAGAGCTTCTAAATTAATTGCACTTTCCCATGGACGATATCTCGTTCCCTGTGGATTGTTATTGTTATAATATTCTGACCACACTCCGGCAGAATCTGTAACAGTTAATGTTTTTCTATACACTGCTTCACAGTTTTTCACACCTGCATCCAGCATTGAATATAGCAGTAAACCATAATCATAGCCTACAGTACGTAAATTTTTTTCTATGCCTGTTGAATCAATTATACAAGAAAGTATGCCTGTTCGCTCAAATTGTCTATATACTTTTTCTATCAATGGCTTCAGTTCTTCCGGTTGAAATAAATCGGAATGCATGTACAATGGTGTCATACTTACAGATACAAGGTTGTATGTGTGTGGTTCTATTCGAGGAAGTGGTCCATATAGCATACATGCAGGACACTGGTACCTGTTATTGATATCCCTCTCGGTCCAGTCAATTCCGGAGAATCCATTCCTTCCGGATACAATACAATCAGGACCTGATCTTTCACATACCCCATGGCGGAACCTCGGAATAGTTGTAAAATCTACTCTCGCAGGATTATTAGTGATTAGTCTGCCGTGCATCCAGAAATTTTTTCTGTAAAGGATTTTTGTATCCTCAAGAACTTTACTTTCCTTTTTGAATTTAGCTGTGGACCATTTATTATGCTTTTTAACCCAATTCAACAATTTTTCACCACCGTCAATAAATAGCATTGTTGCTTCTGCTGAGCCATCGTTTAGTGCAGAGCGTGGAAGGAAACCTCCCGCAACATAAGTTTCATCCCCGTTAAAAGGTAGCATCCCCTGCACCAAATGCTTCTTCTGGACCTGCCAGGACCATTCAAGCATCGGAAATATTAATTCTATAAATTTATCATCCTTTGTTTTCTCCAATAAATCAAATGACTGTATAATGAGGTATCCCGGAGATTCCACTTCATCATTCTCATGTATATGAAATACACCTTCAATACCTATTCCCTGGGCGTTATGAATCTCACCATATTTTTTCCATATATTCCAATAAAATGTGAGAATATTCTTTGCTTCTTCAGAATAACCCAAAGCCAGCAAACCTCTGGAAACACCATATTGATCTCTAACATAACCGAGTGGATAAGGATATCCTGCCATTACTGAGCCTTCGTGTGCCTGCTGAGTTTTTATCATTACCGAAAAGGCATCAATAGTCTCAAGAAGTTTCTTTCTCAATGGTAATGTAAGAGGCAATTGATTTTCAAAATCTATCCTGGCTGATGTATATGTTTTCCACCAGGTTCTTGTACGTTCTAACATTTTACCAGAAGAAAGTAATTGAATTTCTTCACTGTTTTTAAGAACCTGTGGATATTCAGGACCACCTGAAAAACCAAGTTCTGATTCACCAGGATAGAATGTTATGATATATTCATTTCCGGTATTTTCCTTTTGTGTAACCTTAACATTCCCCTGCCATGTTATTTTATGATACAATGGTCGTGTATAAGCATATTTCTGATAAAAAATAGTACCTGAAGGAATCATTAGAAGTAAACTACTCTCATTCAGGTCTGAAACTTCATTTCCTGATTTTGTAATTACCTCGACATATTCTTTCAATTTAAGATCATAACTTAAAGTATCTTCTACTTTGCAGTATCGGATCATACACGGCAATTCAGAGTCTACAAAATCAATCATATTTCCAGATGGTCGTCCTCCCTGGTATACAGTGTGAGTCCAGATTGCTGTTCCATTTTCTCTTGAGGAACCTGTAAATAATTTGTTATTATTTATTATCGTGAGACTTAAAAAAGAAGGAGTAGAATAAGGGGATGGATATAAATTTATAATATCTGTCCCCTTTTCATATACCAGCATTTTCCCATTCCCAAGAGCGTGAACTGACCCATCGTCTCTCTCATTGCCTTTCCATATGATTGAAGATTCATTTACCTGACCATACAGAACTAAAAAATTAAAACTGCCGGTGAAAATAAGTATTAAAGTTGCTGAAAATTTCCAGTTCATAAAAAACAATTAAAAAATTGTCCACTAATTTACCAAAAAACACATAGACAGAATATCTATGTTTCTTTATTTACCTGGATATATAAATCTTCCACCTTTTTACGGGCCCATGGAGTTTTTCGCAGAAACTTAAGACTTGACTGTACACCCGGATTATTATTAAAACAATTGATTTTAATAATCTTACCCAACTCTTCCCATCCATAATGGTTAAACAGGAACTGAACAATTGATTCGAGTGTTATGCCATGTAACGGATCGTTACTCTTTTGTCCACTCATAGGGCGGCGATTTACCTGTGATTTTCTTTTATTTTT
>JFJP01040108.1_pt1 | contig 11884 bp, 4 predicted proteins | sample 431651 | NCBI WGS metagenome assembly JFJP01 (sample SAMN02602958, study PRJNA72255) | Microbial mat metagenome, whole genome shotgun sequencing project. | biome: fresh water; feature: sink hole; material: water; isolation source: purple microbial (photo- and chemosynthetic) mats found in... | reverse complement strand
CGCCGCAAGTTAAAAACAAGGGTGCATTTTCCTGTGTTGGTTTAAAACCTGTCATAGCAAAGAGTGCTATGGTTAAAGCCAATGATCCCCAAAGAAGTAGATTATTTAGATTGCGTGATAACCATTTTTTATGCGCTACTTTTTGAATGTTTTTTTGAATTTGAATCACTTCTTGCTTCACCTTACGCCGCAGCGCGATATAGATGGATAACAGAGAAATGATGGTACCCGATAAAGCACCAATCAACAATGTGGAAAACCTAACATCAACCAACAAATATGTAGTGCGAACTGCGTCTTGCCATGCAACAGCTAATGCTTTAAGAATAACGGTATTGTAAGCTACGCCAAGCAGTGATCCGATGACACCGGAAATAATTGCGATGATCAGTCCTTCAACAAGAAAAAGTTTTTTAATACTTTGTGTGGTAAAGCCTAAAGCTAAAAGCGTTCCTGTTTCGCTGCTGCGGTACTCAATGTTGAGGGCAAACAATAATATGGTCAGCAAAACTCCGGCAGCCAGAATAAAGAAACTTAGGCTAAGGAAAAGCTCGCCGAAATCAACTGCCTCGTTTGCCGATTGCATTCCGGTAGTTTTCACATCAAAAGCTACAAAACCCATTGCAGCAGGCGATAGTTTATTGCGTATCGCAAGTTCGAGTTTGTTGCGCGTAATGTCTTTGGCATCGAAACGTATGGCAGTGTGCGAACCATAGCGATTTTTCCAGAGTTGTTGCGCAATGTTATGGCTAACAAATGCTTTGGGTGTGCCGCTAAACTCACGCCAATAATCTTCATCTTTTTTACGAATCTTTTTCCAATCAATTGGGATTCCGGTTTGCCAGTCGCGGCAATTTTTTGCGTCAGACAATCCGGGAATTACCGGCATCAGTGAGGTATCGGCAGCAATACCGGTTTGCGCAACAACAGCTTTTACCACAAACTTAGTTCGCTCTTCAACTATTTGGCGCAATGCACCTATAATAAAATAGCTAAGTTCGACGGTATCGCCGGTTTGTGCAGCAATATCATCGGCTGTCCATTTATTCAAAACTATTTCGTGGTCGGTGAGCGATAAACCCAGCAGCGATGTGTCTAAAGCAGTGATAAAGGAATATGGTGTTTCTAAGGTTTTGTTTTTGATGGAATTGACAAAATACGTGAAAATGAAACTCGCTTTCACGTTATCAATTTCGTGTGCCGCTTGCACAGCTTGCTGCTCAATAAAAATACGCTCCGAAATTAGTTCGTGTACGCCAAGCTGAACATTGGTGCGAAATATGAGGTTAGCATCTTGCAACGCCCATACCTTATTGAGTGCAGAATTGATACGCTGTAAATCAACCTCAGGTTTGCCCTCAAGGAGTATAACATTTGCTTTGCCTTTCATATCAACCAATTGCGATAATTGTGTATGCGATATAAAAACGTTGGCAGGCGACGACTGATTTGTTTTGAGGCTAAACCGTCCCAGTTGGTTATCGGTAATTATTGCATTTACTGTAAATAATTGCCCCTTGGTAAAATTATTATCGGCAACAAACGGGGCGTTCATTGGAATAATGGAAGGCTGTCCGATCCGAAGAAATAATCTATCGCCAACTTTTAAGTTTAGTTTTTCGGCAACCTTTTCATTCACGGCTACTTCGTCGCTTTGTAAATCAATTTTAGAACCATCGGCAAACTGCCAAAATGATGGCGGCACACCTATTATATCTATTTTGTTGATTCGTATGGTTTGTTTGTCGTTGAGCGCTATACCCTGAAGCTGTAGAATGGATACCACATTCGATTGAATTTCATTACCCAGCCTGTCTGCCAAATCGCTGTTGAAAAATCGCTCGTTTGGCGCTACAATATAGTTTATTTTGCCAAGCCGCAACTTAGTAAGCTGTTGTAAACTATACGTTACCGAGTCGCCTACGATAAGCGCACCGGTCAAAATTGCAGTGCTCAATGCTGCACCTATAAGAATTGATAAGTAGATGGCGCGATAATGCACCAAACTTTTTAGGCTGAGTCGAAACCAAGTAATCATACGCAATTAACAATTAAATAATGAACAAGTAACAATTTTCGATCACCAAACTATCTAAAAAAAAACTTTGGGTTTGTCATTTCTATGTGTACTTAAACATCCGATTATGTGAACATATAGGAATGTAATCCGTACAAAAATAAAAACAAAAATTGATAATTGATAATGAAATATGACCGATAGCTACCTAAATATCATCCAGCATAGTCCCGATGCTATTATTCTGCATTGCAATGATTCTATTTTTTTTGCAAACAATACTTTTATGCAGTTAATGAAGTTAGAATCAATTGATATTGCCGTATCGAAATCGTATTTTGACTTTGTGTATTCCGAATGTGTAAGCCGTGTAAAAGCAAAAATTACTGCATTATCGAGCCACACAACACCAATTATCCGTTACAATGGTAGGCTGATTGCCCATGATAACACACTAATTTTTGCCGAAATAACCAGCCATTTACAGACATACCACAAAAAAGAAGTTATACAAACCACCATTCGCGATGTAACCGAAAGTAAACTTGCCGAAGAACGGATCGAAGAACAACAGGTATTATTAAGTGCATACAATGAAACAACCGATCAAAAAAAAACAGAGCTTGATCTATTGAAATTAAATACAGCGGTTGAACAGAGTGCAAACATCATTGTGATAACCGATTTGTTTGGTAAGATTGAATATGTAAATCGCAAATTTACGGAGATAACAGGTTATACTTATCAAGAAGCAATTAGCAACTCGCCGCGAATGTTGAAATCGGGTGTGCAAGACAAAAATTTCTATGTTAACTTATGGGCAACCATTAAATCGGGTAATGAGTGGAAGGGAGTATTTTGCAATAAAAAGAAAGACGGCAGTTTTTATTGGGAAGCGGCAACCATCACACCTATAAAGGATAGCAAGGGTAATGTTATAAATTTTCTTGCGATAAAAGAGAATATCACCGAACAAAGGCTGGCAGAACAAGCATTAACCGAAAGTGAAGCGCGCTTCAGAGGTATTTTTGAAAGTGCCAATGCCGGTATTGCATTTGGCGATAAGGAAGGCAAAATAATCTCGGTGAATAAAATATTTGCCACGTTACTTGAATATGAAGCTGCCGAATTGACCGGTTTGCACTTCGGACAATTTACCCACCCCGATGATATTGCTCTCGAATCGGTTTATGTACAAGAACTGATAGAAAATAAACGCGATCAGTATAGACTGGAGAAACGTTACCTGACAAAAAGTAACAAAACTCTGTGGATTGATATCTCAGTTTCGGTAATAAGAGATGAAAAAAAACAACCGGCGTTCTTTGTAGGTGTTGTAATTGATATTAATGAGTTAAAGGTAAGTATTGAAAAGGAACGTGATTTACAAGGAAGACTCATTTTTTTGAGCAAAAGCGCTATTGAGTTTATTACCATACCTGATGAATGGCAAATATACAAGTTTCTCACGCTACATTTCCAGCGATTGATTCCAAATGCTGCTGTGGTGCTTAGTCATTTTATAGAGGATAGTAACAAAGCGCAGATAATTAATTATGCCGGATTAGATACGCAGGATGCCGAACTACCGACACTTTCGAGCGTTCCTTATTTAACCTGGATAATATCAGATGATTTGCGTATCCATTATTTGAATAATAAGTTAAGCCAAGTATCTGAAAATACTAAATTACAGATAATAAATGAACTGCCTACAAATTTTGCGAACACAATAATTATAAAACCAAACCGCTGCAAGGCTTATACCTTATGGATTACCAGCGAGCAACATAGTTTTGCTTATCTCAACATCTTTATTCCCAAAGATCAAGAGATACCAAATCCAGAATTGATTGAAACCTTTGTATATCAAGCAACCGTAGCTTTGCATCGAAAAAAATTAGAAAGCGACCTGATAGCCGCCAAAGAAAAAGCAGAAGCAGCTAATCGTGCCAAGAGTATATTTTTAGCCAACATGTCGCATGAAATCCGTACTCCGATGAATGCCATTATCGGGTTTAGCGACTTGTTATACAGCCAAGAAAAAAACACTGTTTACAAGAGTTATCTCGAATCCATCAAAACAAGTAGCCGTTCCCTCCTGCACCTAATCAACGACATACTCGATCTCTCGAAAATAGAAGCCGGTAGAATGGATATACACAACGAGCCGGTTGATCTATACGCAATTTTAGCCGATGTTAACAATATATTTTTGTTAGAGATTAAACGAAAACAATTAAGCCTCGAATTAAGCATTGACAAACAAGTACCGCAATATTTGTATTTAGATGATCTGCGGATGAGGCAAATATTGATTAATCTGATTAGTAACGGGATAAAATTCACCGAAAAAGGATTTATTGCGCTTAATGTAACGGCTACTGATATTACCAACGATAGCTGTTGCTTGGTTTTCAAAGTAATAGACACTGGAATTGGAATAAGTAAGACTGCACAAAAAAGTATATTCAATGCTTTTACACAACAAGAGCAACAAGACAACCGCAAATATGGAGGTACAGGTTTAGGCTTAACCATCACTAAACGGCTGGTGGAGATGATGCAAGGTACAATATCTGTTGAAAGCCAGCGGGGCGATGGCAGTTGTTTTACTGTGTGTTTGCACGAAGTTAGAATAGCAGGTTCTTTCCCCGAGATTACTACCGATTTGATTAATTACCAAAGCATTATTTTTGATGAATGTACCGTACTTATAGCCGACGATGTGGAAAGCAACCGCAGTTTATTGAAAGGCTATTTTGCTGGATCTCCAATTAAGTTTGTGGAGGTTGAAAATGGAAATCAAGCTATTACTGTAGCTAAAGAATTGAAACCCGATTTAATATTTATGGATATTCATATGCCCGAAGTTGATGGAATAGAAGCCGCTACAATTATTAGGCAGAACATGCAAATGCTACACATACCAATAATTGCAGTAACTGCTTCGGCATTAACAAACGATGACCAAGCTATAATTGCCCAACTGTTCAACAACAAATTAAACAAACCGGTAACCATTGCTGATGTTTATGGATGTGTTATGCAATTTTTGAAATACCGAAAACTTGACGATACGGAAGAGCAATCGCCTTACGATGAAATGGATAGCCTTAGCGATGAAACTGCGCTTATGCTCGAACAGCAACTTTTACCACTGTGGGACGAAGCAATCCGCACATCAAATATTGATGCCATTGAGCTTCTCGCAAAACGGATTGTTGCGTTGAGTAAAGCTGCTGATTTATATATACTTTACAAATATGGTGTTTTGTTATTAGAGTATGCAGCCCACCTCGATATTGAAAAAATAGAAGCCCATTTGCAACAGTTGCCTAAGATGCTGCTTAGAGATTGAGCTATCAACTTCTTCAAAAGTGATAGATTTAATCAGCGCACGGCTTTTTCAATCTATCACTTCCCGAAGAAGTGATAGATTGAAAAAATCAGCGTACCGTTTATCTTATCACTTTCACTTCTGGCGCAAGGTTTTTCAAATTTTGCTTTAGTCCATAAGTAACTTGCTTAACCAATGCGCCTTTAGCATCGAACACGAATAAAATAGAAGTCTGGTTTTCAATCGTTCCTGCTATTTGCAGCTTTAGCGATGCATCGGCATTTATCACAAGCGCTTTCTTCGATTTACCTTCATTGTTAAGAATTATATCAAATTCAAAGTTCTTACCAAGTTCTTGGTTCATAACCAAAATTGATATTTGGTCTTTGCTGATTGAACCAATTGTCTTCACATATTTTTGGTTGTTAGTAGTTTTCAGATAGCTACCTACCATGTATTCTGCCATAATCTGGGTGTGATAGTAGCTGGAGCGAGGATAAAATTCGCGCGGCAAACCCAGATATCCGAAATCGGTGCTCACGGCATCAGTTTCGCTAATGCACCAAGGGTTGACCGAGAAAGCCCCAAATTGCATTCCGATGCCAAACACTTCGGCCATAAACTGCCCACCAAGAAACGATGTGTTACCATATCCCGAAATTTCGCGATCTGGATTTGCATAAGTAACATTCACTTCAGTAAGCCCCCACATCAATTTGGCATCGCCTGTACGGTTGTGTTTTTTGTCGGCTTCGTCCATTATTTGTATAAGAAGTTTGGATTGATTCAAGATATTTTCTGGACCGCAAAAAACCACATCGTCGCGGTTAAACTCCCTGCCATTGGGATACCTGTGAAAATTAAATCCGTCAATCAACCATGCACCATTTTCTTTTAGTCCGCTAATATCCAGTCTGCCACCACAAAGGGCGCGGTATGCTTCTTCGCGTAATTCGCACTCATCGAAAACAAATATTTTAATCGTTGGGTCAACTTTTTTCATTGCAGGAGCAATGCGCATAATGTAACCGTAAATCTGGTCAATGGTATAATCTTTATGAAGCAGTGGTTCGTTTCCGATAGCCCAGAATTTCACTTTTTTATTATCCTGTTTTGTATAATATTCAACTAATTCCGAAGCCTGAATGGCTGTAAAATTGACAGGTACCTGCAAAATTGGTTCGGCGCCAATATTACGAATCGAATCAATGATGGCTGTAAGTCGTTTACGTTCAGGTAAATTGTGGTTATAGCCATTGCCACCAATCCTTATACTTTTGACACCGCTCTCTTTTACTTTCCCCCACAACAAATCCATATAGCCTACACGATTTCCTTCGTCGCCGGTTGCTATCCAATGGTTTTGCCCAAATAGATAAGGGCTTATTTGCTGTGCGTTCGAATCGAGATTCAAACTAAGAATAACAGCTGCTAATAAAACTAATTTTTTCATTTTTAATCCTTTCTGTTTCTAAATGTTTATCTATAAAATTACTATGATAGCTATTGATGGAGCAGCAAATATCACTATGTTTTACTTTTTTCTTGTTAACTATTGTCTTTATATTATGAATTATTGTACACATCAGATTAAGTTTTGGTTAACAAATTTAATTATTTTTGTCGAATCAAAAATTCCTCGCACCTTAAAATAAGATTTGCCCAAAGAAAAGGTTTTGGTACGTTCCGGTTTTATAGTTAGCCTTTTGATTTGCAGGATTTAAACTTGTCAATGGTTTAGTTATTTTGTTACGATTTCTAAGAAAAAATAAACATGATTTTTTGAGATTTAAAAATGATGTTTATATTTGCATCGGGAAACAGAAATAAATATTTAGACAGAAAATGTAGTATGATATTTGCTTTCAACGCAAGTATTTTGTTTATACACCTTAATTTTTCACTTTAATATCCATGTTATGCAATGATTAGCAACGAACTTGGGATACCTATTTTTTTAAATGGTACAGTTTCATCATTCGTGAACTAACATCACTGTAAATATTTGAAGCCCATGAAAAAAACCTGCTTTCTATTGTTTGTATTTTATATTATTTTGCAATTTAAGGTAAGCGGGCAAGAGCCAAGTCCAAGTCAATTTTGGAATTGCCAAACTTACTACAATCCTGCTTTTATAGGTGAGGAGTGCTTCCGTACCACCTTGAACTACCGCCAGATGTGGAGTCAAATCCACGAGGGATATCCATTCACCACTAAATATATCAGTAGCGAATTTCCGTTGCCATTTCAGCGTATATTGAAAGCTGTTGGGTTTAATATAACCGATAACATGGAAGGCGATGGGTCGTTGCGTACACTCTATATTAGCGGAGGATTGTCAGCCCATATACCCATTAGTCGTTCATTTAGTGTAGATTTAGGTGTATTGGCATCCAATATCAGCAAGCAGATAAACTATTCAAAGCTCATTTTTTCCGATCAATATGATAATTACGGTAATTTTAACAACTCATCAACATTTAAGCCTGAATTATTTGATAGGAATGTGAATTTTTGGGACTTTTCGGGAGGTATTCTCGCGAATCATAAAACTTCAGGAAAGTTGGTTCGCATGACCAACTATTTTGGTGTTGCTGTTTACCATGTTAAACAAACTGGAAATGTTGATTTTAGACGCACCGGAATGCCACTACCATTTAAGTTTGTAGTACATGCCAATTCTATCGTGTCGTTACAAAATTGTTCGCTCGAACCGGCAATTGTATTTGAAAAGGAAACACGTATGAATACCTATTTTATTGGTAGCGACTTGGTAAGTACGCCCATGCACACCAACTTTGGCAATAAAAAACGGTTTGGCACGCCAAGTTTTTATGGCGGTTTTTGGTTTCGCAAAAATGAATCGTACTACGGACCAACCATGCAATTCGATGCGCTATCTGTTACCTTTGGATTGCGCAATTATGCTATACCAAACTCAGTAATACGCTTAACTATTGGGTATAGTTATGATTACACGCTCTCAAAGCTCCAGTTATTAAGTGGAGGTAGCCACGAAATTGCGTTACAAGTGATGATGTGCAGCAAAAAAAGCGCTTCAAAATCAGGGAGTGGCAAGAAGCCGATTGAATGTCCGGCATTTGACTAAAATGAATTGTATTGCCCGATGTATTTCTATTTCGTAATAATAAAATCATAAGCAATGAATAGATTTGATAAAAATTCAGCCGTGAGAAAAATACTGCTTTCCCTTATTTTTTTATGTGTTTCGCTTTCTACTTTTTCGCAAATTAGCAAAACAATTTGTGCAAATACATCTACCACAATCGGCGGTGAGTTACCCGGCTCTCCATCTACACATAATTACTTGTGGTCGCCTTCCAACGGTTTAAGTGCCTCTAACATAAAAACCCCCACCGTAACGCTATCTAATAACGCAAGTTACAGTGTTACTGTTACTGATAAAAGTACCTCATCTACAACAAGTCATACCTATACTATAAATGTAACCAAAATAAATAGTCCTGCTTACACCTACACGCCCAATACTCCTGCATGTGAAGGAACAAACATCTCATTTTCAATAACTAATCCCGAACCCAATACTGCCTATAAATGGCAATTCGGTACGCAAGAGGTACGAAGTAATTTCGCGACCAATGCATTCTCCGTTGACGATGGACCAGGTACAGTTGGTGTCCAATTTAAAATTACTGCCACCAGCAGTTCGTGTTCCGAAGAGTTCATACATACCATTCAGGTTAAGCAAAATCCGATTACTGATTTGACTGACAATCTTAAAAATTTTAAAAATTGTCAAGGAGGAGACCTTAATGTACGATTAATATACAAGGGCAAGATTCCAGATAATACTCATTATACAATTGATTGGGGCGATGGTTCTGCTTTTTACGAAGCGGATGTATTTACCAATGAGTTGATGCATACTTACGGTTATGGAATTAGAAACTTAATTTTTAGAGTGGATGGAAATAATGGATGTTCAAACCAACGATCTTACATGGTTGCTAACATCTCAAATCCTGCTGTTGCTGCAACAAGTCCCGGTAATACCACCAGTTGCTCACCATTGCTATTGACTATCCCAATTACCGGTGTAACAAGTAACCACGAGTCAACATATTATGTTGTTGATTATGGCGATGGTACTGATAAGTTAACCTTGAATCATCCACCCCCATCATCAATCTCTCATACCTATCAAAAGACATCCTGCGGAAATTCAACTCCCCAAGGAGATAATCAGTTTTTATTTCAGATAACAGCAATAAATGTGTGTTTGGAAACAACAGCGACATTCAATGGTATAAAAGTTGCTACGTCCCCAACGGCTTCATTCAAAACTGATTCTTTGGGTTGTGTTGACGCTGATCATGCGTTTACTAATACCAGTATTCCCGGTAAAAAGGATGACTGTACTGAATCAGATGCTTTCAAATGGATATGGGGCGATGGTCAAAGTGATTATATCAGCGATAAAGACGTAACACACAAATACACAACCACAGGAAAATTCACAGTACAATTAATTGCTTCGGGGAGTTGTGATGCTGACACCGCCGAATACACCATTTGCATTAACCCAAAGCCTTTGGCAAAATTCACTGTTGATCAAACAATTAATTGTGTACCGTTCACAGTAAAAACTAAAAACGAATCAAATACTTTATTCGCTTGTGATCCATCAATTTACACATGGAACGCAAGCATGGTTAAGAATGAATGTATCCCAAATAACCGTTGGGTTTTCGCGGGTGGAACCAATAAAAAATCCATTGATGCAGCTTTCGAGTTTCAGCTTCACGGCACTTACGAAATTAGGTTGACCGACAAAAATAATTGCGGCACATCCATCTATTCCTTCAATATTACGGCTAAAAGTAAGCCGCAGATTGCATTCAACTCCATTCCCAGCTTTTGTGAAACAGCTAAACTTACACCCACTGCGCAATACAATGCGTGCTATGGTACTTTAGACCCAACGGGTTATCAATGGACTTTTACTGATGGGACGCCAAATATAGTAAATGCTGCAATTCCCGGCACTATCAGTTACAATCTTCACGGCGATTACGAAATATCTGCCAAAGCTAAAAACGAGTGCGATGTCAACACGAATACTACGCAATTTAACATACATCAGCCTGCAATAATTGATGCCGGAAGAGATTCCATCATTTGCAGCAATAGTTTTAAATTTGTCAATTCCAAAGAATTAAATACCAATGGAATTCAATGGACAACTTCGGGAAGTGGCGTGTTTACCGGTGGCTCAACTACTGTTTTGAGCACCTATAAACCATCTAACAGCGATTTAGATGCAGGATATGTTTACTTGCGACTGACCGGACTTGGCAAAGCGCCATGTTCTAATGTTAAGGATTCGATGAGGTTAACGCTCAATTCGGCACCAATAATCGAAACCGGCAAACCTGTTTATACCTGCGAAGGCTCAGCGCTGAAAGTAACTGCTTCGGCTACACGATATAATACTGTAAAATGGACTACTTCGGGGAGCGGCTTTTTTGCCAAGGATAACGAGCTTACTACTTTTTATACACCCTCGTCAACGGATGTAACAAAAGGTGTCGTCTTTCTAACACTCACAGCCACAGCGATTGCACCTTGCGCAGATATTGTACAGGATATCTTGACTGTAAATATTTTTCAAACGCCAACGGCTGCTTTCATCAATACGCAAACTTGTTTGGGGAGTTCCACGCTTATTTCCGATAAATCCACTATAGCCATCGAGCCAATTGTATCGTGGTTATGGGAATTTGGCGAGACTGGTGCAATATCTACCATTCAAAATCCGGTTTATCAATATACAAAGTCCGGTGTGTATGATTTAAAACTCGTAGTTACCGATAAAAATGGTTGTACGGATACCGTAGTTAAAACGATTATGGTTGATTCGCTACCAAAAGCTGGTTTTACAACCAATACGGTTTGTTTAAAAACGCCTACTAAATTTACGGATGTGTCTGAAATACATGGTAGTAAAAACATTCTATCCGAATGGTTTTTCGATGAGGGGACACAGGCAATTGGTAGTGTTGCCTACTTTACTTTTTTAAACCCTGGTAATCACCAAACCAAACTCGTAGTTCAAAATGTAGCTGGCTGCACCGATACCATTGTGCAGCAGGTATTTGTTCGCCCCTTACCCAAACCGGATTTCTCGTTTAGTAGCGCCTGCTTCAACGACAAAACTTATTTCACTGATTTGACTGATCCTACGGATATTAAGCAACGAACTTGGTATTTTGGCGACGGTGATACGCTTTCAGCCAAAGACCCTGAACATTTTTATAAAGCCGTTGACAATTACAATGTGCAATTGCAAGTTACTAATATACACAATTGTACGGAAGCAATAACCCGACATTACAGAGTACACCCGTTGCCGGTTGCCGACATTAAAATTGAAAGTACCTGCTTGAATACTACCACTATTTTTACGGATGATACCAAGCTTGGTGATACCCACCTCACATCATGGAATTGGAGTTTTGGCGATGGAAAAACCTCAACGGAGCAAA
>JFJP01040107.1_pt1 | contig 11884 bp, 9 predicted proteins | sample 431651 | NCBI WGS metagenome assembly JFJP01 (sample SAMN02602958, study PRJNA72255) | Microbial mat metagenome, whole genome shotgun sequencing project. | biome: fresh water; feature: sink hole; material: water; isolation source: purple microbial (photo- and chemosynthetic) mats found in... | reverse complement strand
GATTCATAATACATCCTGTCGAAATCAACACCCATCTTCTTGTACGTTTCTTCAAATCCCTGATAAACCCAGCCGTTCATAGTCTTCCACAACTCAATGGTAGCGGGGTCTCCGGCCTCCCATTTAAGGAGCATTTCACGAGCATCGGCCATCAGGCTTGATTTTTTCTCAGCCTCCTCCCTGCTCACTCCTTTGCCAACAAGAATTTCGATTTCCTTCTTCAGCTCCTGATCGAATCTAACATAATACTTCCCTACGAGATGGTCGCCTTTTATTATTTCGGGGGATATGGGTGTCTCGCCCGATCCGAAACGACTGTATGCCAGCATTGATTTGCAGATATGTATTCCCCGGTCGTTTACCAGGTTTACCTTAACCACCTTGTTGCCATTGGCTTCGAGAATGCGGGCAATAGAAAAGCCCAGAAGGTTATTCCTTATGTGGCCCAGATGAAGCGGCTTGTTTGTATTGGGAGACGAGTATTCAACCATCACATTGCCCTCCGAATCGCCGACCTGGAAATACCCGAAATCGACATCTTCCGATGCTTTTGACAAAAACGAAAGCCAATACTCACGGCTGATCTCAAGGTTCAAAAACCCCTTAATGACATTAAAATCAGCAACCTCCTGAAGTTTATCCTTTAAATACTTACCCAATTCGCTGGCTGTGAGTTCGGGATTTTTTCCCGAAAGACGGAGCAAGGGGAAAACAACCAGGGTAAAATCGCCTTTGAATTCTTTTTTTGTTTTCTGAAGCTGCAGTTGGCTTTTGTCGGTTTCTTTGCCATACAGATCGCTGATGGCCATTTGAAGGCTTGAGATAATTTTATCTTCGAGAGTTCTCATTTGTTGCAGGGATGAAATAATTTGTGTGCAAAGATAACCATCGCTTTAAAAAAGATGCCAGAAACAAAAAAAAAGTGTCATCATTCACATGACGACACTTTAAACTAACTAACCCTAAAACTATCTATGAAAAAAACTACTATTAACTGCCTTAATGCATTTCAATTTTCATGCCAAATAAGATAAGCACTTAACCAATTTATAACAACTATCTAATTTAAATGAACGTGGAGGTTTTATAATCCTTACATTTTCCATATTTCAAACATTCAGTGCTTTCCAAAGGATATAAGAGACTTCCTGGGGTATGCTTGACAGTAATAATTTGAAACATGACTTATATACGGGCAGGATCAATTTTTGTTGTGAAAAACAGCGTTTTTTAACTTTTTTTAACGCTTTGCATTGTTTGGTTTCCGAGAGGAAAATGCTTCATATTAGGAGGACTTGCTTTTAGATTAGCGATTCCCGGAGCGATTGGTGTCTTCAGGGCTTTTGCTTCCCCAATCGGATGGATGAAACATCCATTTCTCAAAGTTTTCATCTTTGTTTGGCTGAACCAGTGGCTCATTGCTGAACCATTTATCGGGCTTTACCATCCATTTTTCCATGAACATTTTTCGATCGCCATAAAAATAGTTCGACTCATCAAGGTTAACCGGTGGAACACCCACTTCATCCTTGGCTTCAAGAACAATGTTAAATCCCAGAAAAGAAAATACTTTTACACTTTTTAAATTATCCTGCAGTTCCTTTTCAACAGTTTGGGTAAAACCATTGAAAGAGCTTAACAGCAGCAGCAAGAAGCTAAAAACTATTATCAAATACTTGATTTCCACATCTCGAAGTTCCATAAGTTGATTATGAATTCCGAATAAATGAACTTTATTGGTATTTGAAGGGGGCATGAGAGTAACTGTTTTTTCTTTTTTCATAGTGACTTAGCAATTCTAACAGATTTCAGACGTTTTTATTGCCTGATTGTTACTGATTTCGGAAAAACTCATGTAATTTAAGCCATTTAAATTCTGAAAGCAATTGAAAAAGCTTCATATTGTATCTTTTATTAATCCATACCCGCCAGATTATGGTGGAGTCATTGATGTTTACTTCAAAATCAAAGCACTTCACAAGGCTGGAATTGCTGTGATTCTGCATATTTTTGAGTACAATCGCCCCCCCTCTCCCGAGCTTAATGCTCTGTGTGAGAGAGTATTTTATTATCCCCGGAAAACAGGCTGGGTATCGCAGTTTACCCTTCTGCCCTATATTGTAAGTTCCAGGAAATCGGATGAGCTCCTTTCAAATCTCGCGAAAGATGATTTCCCCATTTTGTTTGAGGGCCTGCACTGTTGTTTTTATCTTAATCATCCCATCCTGAAACACAAGCAGAAATTGGTCAGGATGCACAATATTGAACACGAGTATTATGCATTCCTTTCCAAATCGAAAACCACATTCAGAAACAGGTTTTATTACCGGGTCGAGAGTTTTAGGCTTGCCCGGTACGAAAAAGTGTTGAAATTTGCCGATACCATTCTGTCCATTTCGATTTCAGATGCAGCATATTTTGAGCGTAAGTATGGAAAAACCACACATATTGGGGCTTTTCATGTGAATGAACGAGTAAGTTGCAAAGAGGGAAAGGGCGATTTTATTCTGATGCACGGAAACCTGGAGGTTGAGGAGAATGAGTCTGCGGTATTGCACTGTATTGAAAATGTTTTCGCTCATATCGATTTCCCTGTTTTTATCGCAGGCAAAAACCCTTCGAATCGCTTAAAAAGAGAAATTAACCTGAGAGAAAATATTACATTGACCGAAAACCCCAATGAGGCACAAATGGACAAGTTGCAGCACGATGCACATATTCACCTTTGCTATACCTTTCAGGCTAGCGGGTTAAAGCTTAAGCTGTTGAACTCGCTGTTCAAGGGCCGATATGTGGTTGCCAACCCTCAGATGACTGAGGGAAGCGGCCTCGAGGAACTTACCGAAACCGGCAGAAGTGATGCCGAAATAATTCAGATAATCAACAGACTCCTTACCTGCGAAATGAATCCGGAAGAAATACAAAAGCGCGAAAAACTTCTCCGAAATTACAGCAATTCTGAAAATGCAGCTAAAATTGCGGGGATAATCCGTTCCTGATTAACTTGTTTCTTTCTTTACTGGTCTTTGTACTCGTTATCCCTTATCAGCACTCCGAAAAGAAATACAATTACCGCAGCAGCTGCCATGATTACCAATACTGAGCCGAACATTTTCCGAATAAGATGATCCAGTTCGATAATGTCCCATATTCCCAAAATGGCAATAACGGCAAAGATCAAAACAAGTCCGGTAAAAAAATAGGCGATGGTTTTTTTGATTGATTTCATGCTTTTTTATTTTTATAAGGCTGAGAGCATATCATAAATGCTTTCGAATACTAAAGTTTCATTAAAACGCTGAATTTTCCAAATTATTCTGTTGTCATTTCGTTCGGCGGTTACCAGAGGGAGAGACTCGCTATTTGTGTCTATCTCGTAACCTGCTCTTTGCAAAGCCTGGCGAGTCCAATGAAGCAGATCAGGTATTTTGCATTTCAGACTGAGTTTACGGGTAAAATGCTTCCTAAGCTCAAAGTCACCAGTGGTTTGGTTTAAAAGAATTTTATCAGACTCAAAAATACCCGCTATGGTTTTATCGAGAATCAGATCTTCAGGAGAGCCATCGTGAATGGCGCTATTATCGATGAGCCAGATTTTATCGCTGAAACGCAAGGCTATGTTAAGATCATGTGTGCTATAAATAACAGTTTTCCCTTTGCGGGTAAGTTCATACAGCAGACTGATAATGTCGTACTTCGATGGAAGATCGAGGAAAGCCGTTGGTTCGTCCAGCACGATTATATCGGTATTTTGTGCAAGAGTGCGTGCAATCATGGCCTTTTGGCGCTCGCCGTCGCTTACCTCAGTCAGCTTCCTATGAGCAAGGTGCACTATCCCCACCTGAACCAGAGCCTCATCTATCAGTGTTTTGTCTTCAGGCAGAAGTTTTCCGATCCAGTTGGTATAGGGAAATCTTCCAAGACTTACCATTTCAATAATCGTCATGGTTTCGGAATATTCCAGACCTGAGGACACATAGGCCAGCAATTGGGCAAAATCATTCGGATGTATTTCCTGAATATTTTGATCCTTGATGAGCACAGACCCGTGCATAAGCTTCTGCAGTCGCACAATGCAGCGAAGCAAGGTGCTTTTTCCCGCCCCGTTTCGGCCAATCAGACCTGTAAGCTCGCCGGCTTTCAATTGTAGGTTTAGGTTTTCGAGGAGAGTACGTTTCCCGCTCCTGCCTGAGAAACCAACCGCTGCCTTGTTAAGGCTTAATATGTGTTTTGAATCGTACATATCAGGCGGCAATAAGCTTTTGCTTTCTGAAGATGATCCAGATGACAACGGGAATTCCCAGAAGGGATGTCACGGCGTTTATGGGCAGTATTGATTCTGAGCCGGGAAGCTGGGAAACGATATCGCTTATGAGCATTACAGAGGCGCCGGCAAAAACAGAGGAAATCAATAGTATCCCCTGTCGTGAGGTTTGGAAAATCATCCGGCAAATGTGAGGAACAGCAATTCCAATAAATCCTATGGGTCCGCAAAAAGCAGTAACAGTTCCTGTCAACAGACTAGTGCTGACAAAAACCAAGGTACGGTACCTGATAATATTGATCCCAAGGGTTTTAGCATGACTTTCGCCCAGCTGTATGGCGTTGGAAGATTTCACAACCAATAGAGCAATAAGCAGGCCCGGGATTATCCCGGTCAGAATCACAGGAATCTGCTCACGGCTAACATTGCTCACGCTGCCCATGGTCCAGATTACAAATGCCTTAAGGGCCGACTCCCCCGAGAAATACTGAAGAATGCTTATAATTGCCGAAATCCCACTGGCAAACATGATGCCCAAAATGAGTAGGGTCATGATATCCCTGACCCGGAAAGAAACCATTAAAATAATGAAGAGAACCAAAGCGGAACCCAACCAAGCAGCTGTTACCAAAAGCCAGCTACCCGAAAGAAAAAAAACGTTTCCTGCAAAATACCCACTAAAACCGAGGACCACCAAAGCTACCCCAAGACTTGCGCCCGAGCTTATCCCAAGCACATAGGGCCCGGCAAGGGGATTTCGGAACACGGTCTGCATCTGCAATCCGCTAACCGAGAGCGCAATGCCAACAAAAACGGCAGTAAGCACCCTGGGCAAACGAAAAACATGAACCGTAAACCATTCTGATGAATGCAGATCGGGTGAAAAAAGCAGGCTTAAAAGCCGGGGAAAAGAAATCTGTGCCGACCCCAAGGACAAATCAATCCAAAACAAAACAAATGAAAGCAGCACTAAAATCGAAATTTTCAGCAGAACTTTGTTTCGTTTAGCGGGATGCAGCAAGGTAGTATTTATTTATCCAGTTCATTTACAAGGTCAACCATCTTCACCATATTTTCATGGATCGAGCGGAAATGCTGTTTTTGTGCAGCGGGACTTTCAAACGCTTCGCGGTGGTTGATCTGACCCAGAATTTCATTTCTGAGTGTTACGATATTGCGAATTGCCTCATCGAATTTCGACTCTTCCATTTCCGAATGAAAATGCTTGTAAGCAAAGGTTTCTGTAAGCAATTCGTAAGAAAGGTAATTGAGATCTTTTTTAAGGTTTCTGATACTGGCCATATAGCTTTTATTTATTAATTTTTGCAAAAATACGAATATTCGACTCTACTCAACCTAAAAAATGAAAAAAAGCTAATCGAGAACTACTTTCATTTCAAATTTCGGTAATAAAAAAGTTTTTCTTCTCCCGCATATAACTCCGGATGGAAAATGCAAATCATATCGCGCAGAACCAGGTCGGGCCTTACCGCGCCCGATTCCCAGAAATCATTTCCCCCGGCAGCGTTAACTCTGAGATTATTGTTAAAAACCTTGCCGTTTTGAAAAGCCGGTACATGTTGAAAACGCTGGTCAACAGCCAGAATTTCGGAACAACTCTCTGCCGTGCCTGTGTTAATCCAAATATCGGCATGTATTGCCTTCTGAAACACCGATTCCAGGTCAAGAGGAATAAAATCGGTATTCCCATTTTCGCTCCATAGATATTGTCCCCCGGCATCTTCAATAAACTTAGCAGCAAACGAATTCCCACCGGCCATAAACCATGTATCTTTCCAGGGTAAACCCACCAGCACCTTGGGCTTTACCATGTCGTTTCCAGCTATTTCATTTTTCCGGGTCTGGTAGTTGCGCTCAACCTCGCTGTAAATGCTGTCTCCCAGCGATTCCCGCTCAAAAAAAGCCGAGAAGAACCTTATCCATTCAGCTTTCCCAAGGGGGTGCCCTTCGAGAAACTCCGATACCAGAACCGATTTAATCCCAGCTTCCTCCAGCCGATTCACAAGGCTGGTAACCGAAGGATCGAGGCCATAAAGGAATACCAGATCGGGTTGTAAAAGTAGGATGCTTTCAAAATCGATATTGGGCGCAAATCCTATATCAAGGCATTTTTTAGTCTCGAGGGAGGAACGGACGATTGAGTCGTTAATAAAATCTTTGCCCGACACTCCGACGATGGATGAACTCTTCCCCAAGGCAGCCAGAAATCCCACATGGGTGGATGAGAAAACCACAACTTTTTCAACAGGTGTTTTAATAACTGTTTTCTTGAGAAGCGAATCGGGCAGGTTTTCCGGATGGGGTGAGAGTATGTATGTGAAACTATTTCCTTTGGACTTCTGCCAGGGATTTTTCACCTCCACCTGCTTGAATCCCGCAAAGCTAATTATTTCAAATCCCTTTGCATAGGAATGCTCGGTTTGGGAGTTTGCAGTTCTTTTTTCAGGGGATGAACAGGAAGTAGCAAGCATCATAAGGCCATAAAAGAATATCCTAAAAGCAAATACGGACTTTTCTCGACTCCTATATTCACGCAGTATCATTTGAACAACCATATATTGTTAACCTTTAGCGGGAGAAGCACTATTTCAGGGGATTTATAACTACCAGACGTTTTCGTTCATAAATTTCTCCTTTTCTGAATTCCAGAATATACATTCCCTGGTTGAAGGATGAAACATTGAAGGAGAGTCTTGTGGATTCCTTAATATTGTATTGGGCCATTTTTTTGCCCGTAAGCGAATAAACGGAAAGGACCCCTCCGGAAATATCCAAACTGTCGGTTTCAAAAGTGACCTGTGAAGAAGCGGGATTGGGGAATACGCTAAAACGGCTGGCATATTGAATTATATTCTGTCCATAGGGATTAAAGCCGACAAGATTTGTTATTCCTGTTGACTCCGGGTCAAGCCAGTGCTTAAGTTGTTTTGAATAATTGGAGTAATAATCCCAGCCCATATGAAACTTCGAATAGTAATCATTTACGGAATTCGAGCAATCTGCCTGTCCCCCGGTAAGGTTACCAACGATAAGCTGATTTTGGTTAAATAAAGGAGAGCCCGACGAACCGCCTTCGGTAGTCCCGGTTTCCCATTTAATAACACGCCAGAAAGCTTGTGGCAGAGATTCGTCATAGAGCCAGTGAAGGTCGAGCGGAATAGGGTTTTGATATTCGGCTGTTACAGGACCGTTGTCGATGCTTATTTTTTTCACATCGCCCTGAGGGTGGTGTATGCACACAACACTGGTTGCCGGAATTTTCGAAACAGACCAGCCCGCATAATAGGGTTTGTGTTCTTCCGGTGGAGTTTCTGATAAGCGCAGCAAACTAAAATCGATGCTGTCGGATGTTGCGAGCAGTTCCGAACCTGCCAGCGAATAGGATGAAGAAATAAACTGCTTTCCACAGGTATCGACTTCGTGCCCAAAATAAAACACGGCAGACTGGGCCTGAGTGACAAAACGTATGCAGTGATTTGCAGTGAGCAAATACGGAATAGTGTCCTGCCTGACATTATTGACAAGAGTACCCGTGCAAAGCTCGGTACTTGAACCCGTTTTGAAAATAATGCGGCATACCGCTTTTTTAACAATCTGCCAATCGTCACCTTCCGTACAGTTAACATCCACATTGCAATCGCCGGAAGCGCCAAAATACCGATCAGATGTGTTGAAAACATCAATATAGGCATGTGACAGGCTGCCTATTTTTAGTTCCCCATAATCGGTGATCCCAGGGCTGATCTGCAGTTCAACAACGAGCTCATCCCCTGAAACGAATGAGGTTGGCAGGCTTTGAGACTCGTTATTGTTTTTTTGGTTGAATCCCCCGAGAAAAGTGCTTTGAGAGGGAGCATAAATAAAGATCATACTTCCGGGTTTGAGCCGATATCGGCTGAAATCGACGTTAACGGCATAGGCACCGGGGGAAGACAGGTGAATCCGCCACACGCGAGTTCCGTCGGGCATTTCGGTCCATTTTCCTGAATTCTCGGGGGAGAAATCAAGACTGTAGTTCCATGCGAAGCGGAAGGGTTTCTTACCTGAAACAGCTTCTTCGGATAAGGATTCGCCGATGGCTTTTTGCAGATCGAAACCGCTGAGAACAATAGGTTTCACGGCCGATTTCATGCTTGAAAAGGGAAATGGCCTTCCTCCCTGGGGAAGTTGGGAGTACAAGGCCGGGAAAACCCAAACCAGGAAAAAAATTAAATATTTTCGAATGAATCCCATCTGCTGCTTCGCTTTTTTCTTTTTGTTTTCCTACTCCTCCCACTCACTAACAAGGTTGTCAATACACACATAGGTGGGTGTATTGATACCCCAGGCGGATTTGTCGGAAGAATCGAATCTAAAAATAAGATATTTTATAGTACCTGCCGCGCTTAGGTTGTAATAAATCCATTCTTTCACTATATAATCCTGTGAGTTATCACTGTAGGTATAGTCGGCAAGCGGGATAGGGTCATCAAATGCAAGCTCGGTTCCTTTATCGTCAACAACGGATATGTATAAATGAAAATAGTCGGGATCGTTGCCTGTTTCCCCGCCGAATTTCTTGGCAATTTCATTGCCGTTTTTCAATGTATGATAAGCATAAGTGGAATTGGTAATAGCGATATTGGTAATCTTTGCAGGAGTAACAAACTCAATAGTGTCGGCTGTAAAGGAATAGAGTACAGCGTATTTCTGAGAAGATCCGGCACCGGAGCCCACTATGGAACTGTATTGGTTGTTATAATTTGGGGTTATTGTATCAGTATGGTTGGAAACTGCAAATCCCGACCAGCTTTCCCATTCGGTATTGTAACTATTTTTAAACTTTGCGTTTCCGCTGGTGAAGCCTCCTGAACCGTCGGATCCATTGTAATACCCATTTTCGTTAAGCACGATTTCCTCAAAGGAAATAGCATCGCTCTTAAGAGTTTTTTCTTCTTTTCCACAGGAGGAAAAGATGATTAAGACCGCAGCTGCAAAGACTGCAAAAGCACTGATTTTTTTCATGATTTTTTTAAATAAAACGTTAATAATGAATTGACTAAACTCAGTAATTCACACGTTCGGGGAAGAAAACAGTTACATTGGGATCTCACTGATCTCCGGCCTTTTTTCCCGAAAGCCTTGAATAATTGCATAATCGGGCAGGTCTTCTGACTTTCCTCATTCCGGAGGCCTTCCCATCCATTTGCATAAAAAGTGCGGACAGTGGCAGAGTTATCTTCGGAAAAACACAAGGATCACAGCAGCGGGTACTGTGCAGGAATCGCGGCATTGAAACCGATCACCTGCTTCCCTCTTCGTCCTGCGGCAGGAATTGCAGCAGGAAACCAGATTATTTTTCAAAAGTAGATAATTAAAATTAGAATTCTTTTGGTGCAACAAAAAAAAGTAGCATTTTTTAAATGCAAGGCATAAGTAAAAAAGAAAGGCTGTTCAGGTAGAACAGCCTTTCCGGGTAAACCTATTCGATCACTTTACCTAACTATAAACTGCTGCTTGAATATTCCCGATTCTGTGTGGAACCTGAGAATATATATTCCGCTGGTCGGCGAGGGCAGACGGATGGTCTGACTGTCAGAATTAGCGGTTTTATTCAGATAAACTACCCTACCCTGGGCATTGATAATTTCGACTTTTGCATTGGCAAATTCCGCAGAATTCATTTCAAGAACAAACTGACCGTTATTGGGATTCGGGTAGATACTAAAGCCCTTGCGATCATTCATATTCAAACCGGTAATAATCACATTGTAGCAATCCGAAACAGCAACACAGCCCTTTTCGGTTACCTCAACAGCGTAGTTGCCGCTTACTGTAGCAGTAAATTCAGCAGAGGTTGCGCCGGATATTGGGGCATTGTTGTTGTCGCAGTCAAGCCATTTGAATGTGGCTCCAACAGCATTTGCTGTTAATACATTCTGGTTCTGATTAACCGAAACATTAACAGCCGTGACTGAAAGGTTTGTTGTTATGGTGCTGTCGCATCCGTAAAGGGTTTTGAGATTGCTTATATGAACCATCGCTTCACCTCCGGAAGTTCCATCGGGGAAAACATAGGTTTCGCCTTCACAAACCGAAACATCCTCCGTAGCGGAATAGCTTTCGCAGTCGTTTATTGCCAAAGCTTTATAGTTTTCGTACATTTCCAAGACCTCTGTTTCGCTGAGGGCGGACTTTAAGACCATAACATTTTCAACCATACCTGTCAGGTACGAAAGTGTCCCAATATTTCCATTCACCCCAAAAACAGGAACGGTACCGGTTTTCACTGTGCCCGTGATGGGATGGCTATCCTTGAGGACTCCATTCAGGTAGATTTTCGCGCTGGTTCCATCATAAACACCGACAACATGGATCCACTGACCGGTTACAAGGTCTGCGTTTGGAATTCCCGGACGTTCAGCACTTGCAGAAGTAACAACTTTAAATCTGAGTTCACTGTTTCCCCTGTCGGCGTAAAGCACATATTCGTCTCCCTGAGAATCGAACAAAGGTCCAAAGGCCATAGGCATTTCAACGGGCAGATAGGTTAGTTTGGTCCAGACAGAGACCGTTACCTTTGAATCGTTGATATCAAATGATGGCGAATTGGCAAATTGAACATATTGTTTTTTTGTACCATCAAACTTCACCGCATTTCCAAGAAAGCCATCAACCACCTCGGGTCCGTTTTTAGCAAAGCCAAGATTTGAGTTGACCGATTTATCGATAACCAGCGTATCAGTTCCTTCGATGGGAAGATCGTTGAATTTATACCAGGCAACAATGTCTGAAGGGGCACTCTCATGATTGAAAACAATCCTTGTATTACTAAGAATTGTATTCGGAACTGTGGCTATATCCCGGATGTTATTTAATGTCAGCTTGTAGGACTGCTCCATAAGTATAGTTGTAGTAAGAAAAACCTTTTTATGATCGAGAGATAACTCAGCATCCAAAACAACAACAGACTGGTCGATAGCATAATTAGAAACAGTTTCTGCTGATGCAGGATCAACTTTCTCGCTGAACTCGATAATAAGATTGGAGGTGTCTCCTCTGGACGTAGAAAACAAAACTACGGGTCTTGTAACATCTGCGGTATTAGTAGCTGAAACCTCATTACTGAACTCCGGACTTAGTAATCCACGGGTGTTTTTTGCCTTAACACGATAATGAAACAGTTGGTTTTCGGTATTAGTCCGGTCTAGATAGGAGGTTACGTTTCCAACGGTAGCAACAAGTGTTGTGGGCAGCGGAGTTATATCCCGGTAGATTTCATATCCCATGATGTTGCTCTCGTAATTCACTGCATCCGACCATGAAAGGCTTACATCCGTTTCGTCACTTACAGCCGAATTCAGTGTTACATTTAATGGGTTCAACGCAACAGGGGCTTGTTTAGCATTGTATTTCATGAGGACTTCCTCGTCAGATAAAGCCCGACTGTAAACTTCAACCTGATCCATGCTCCCTTGAAAATAAGAAGTACCCGCCAAGCCCAGGGTAGCTACCTGCCCGGTTTTTACAGTACCGGTAAGAGGATGAGAGTCTTTCTTTACTCCATTTAAATAGATCATGGCATTCTTACCATCATACACACCCACAATATGTATCCAT
>JFJP01040106.1_pt1 | contig 11885 bp, 14 predicted proteins | sample 431651 | NCBI WGS metagenome assembly JFJP01 (sample SAMN02602958, study PRJNA72255) | Microbial mat metagenome, whole genome shotgun sequencing project. | biome: fresh water; feature: sink hole; material: water; isolation source: purple microbial (photo- and chemosynthetic) mats found in... | reverse complement strand
GGTGATTGATGCGGCCAAGCAATCTGGGGCCAAGAAATTTGCACTGGGTGTGGAACTCAAAGACGGCGCATTCGGTATTTGATCGGACGGCTTAAGATCATAAGAGGAGGCAAGGGTGATTGCCATTAATAAAATAAAGATAAAATTGCTGCCGTCAGGAAAAAAAAAATCCCACAGGTTTCTGACGATAATGATGAGCCTGTCCCTGATGGTGCATTTGATGATCTTCTGGAGTTTTTCTTCTGTCCAGATGTTCAAAACCCATATCGTCCCTGATTTGACATTTGAGAATACAGCAGAACCCCCTTCCCGCATTATCCCGAGACCAAGGTCCACAGCCAGGGAACTATCCGATCTGGATGACATAAAGGATATCCAGAACTTCAAAGTGAGCGCAGGCGCTCCACCTCCAAGCGTCGAAACAACCCGGCCCACCTCTGGTCAACCATTCGGCGGAGCAAGTTTTGCCGGAGCGAGTGCAGGAATATCGGCAGGAAACGAGGGTACCATCAATGTACCGTCTATCCCTGGGGTAGCAGCGGCTGGAAACCCCGGCATGCATATTTCTCAATGGAACCCGGCCAGCATAGGAGATATGGATGTTACGGATTTTTCAAGTTCCAAAACCTATCTGGAACTTGTGAAACTCAAAATAGAGAAAAATAAAAAATACCCGGAAGATGCAAAAAGCAATCATATTGAAGGAATTGTGAGCCTGAAATTCATCATTACACCGGATGGCAATATTAAAAATACAGAAGTTGCAAAAAGTTCCCGGAATAAGATCCTGGATGAAGCTGCCATCAAAGCGCTAAGAGATGCGGCCCCTTTCCCCAAGCCCCCGACAAAATTTTTTAAGGGAGAGGTGCCGTTGCAGATCTCCATCAGCTTTGAGTTGACCTGATTCTATGCTGCAAAACCTACTCTCATCCATTGTCAAATCAGAAGTAATTCTAAAATTACTGTACCGGTATCTGGTCATTGCCGGGTTTTGCCTGCTTTTATGTTTCAACCCTGCAATTGCCGATGAAAAAACGATTACACATTTCCCTGAACGAATCGTGCTGAATCTCACCGAAACACCCTTCAAAAGTCAGGCTGTAACCTGGCGGACGACTCAGAAATCAGGTTCACCCAGGGTTGAGATCATCCCGGTGTCGGAGCTTCTGAATCCGGACAAATCCCCTAAAACCTTTCCGGCCGTGACATCCGTCGTGGAATTGGGAGAAAATACCTTCGCATACCAGCATTCCGTTATTTTCAACGGATTGATGCCGGATATGATCTATGCCTATCGTGTGGGGGATGACCCATGGAGCGAATGGAGCCAGTTCAAAACCGCATCTGAAAAGCCGAATCCCTTTACCTTTCTTTATTTCGGGGATGTCCAGGAACATGTGTTCTCCATGTGTTCGCAGGTTTTCAGGACCGCCTTTCAAAAAGAACCCGAAGCCGGGTTCTGGCTCTTTGCAGGAGACATGGTGAACAATGGCCCGGATGACTCACTGTGGGCCGAGTTTTTTTCAGCTCTCGGCTGGATACCCAGAACCATTTCCCTCATCCCTGTAGCAGGGAACCACGAATACCCGGACCCGAGAAAGACACCCAGGGATGAGCTTCACATCACCCCCCTGTGGCGACCCCAGTTTACCTTGCCGGAAAACGGCCCCAAAGGCCTTGAGGAAACCGTATTCAGCTTTGAGTATCAGGGGGTGTGTTTTGTCATCCTGAACGGGAATGAACAAACGGCAGAACAGGCCCCCTGGCTTGAAACCGTTTTATCCAAAAACCGGCAGCCGTGGACCATTGTGGCCGTTCACCAGCCCGTGTATTCCATCTCTGAACGCAAAAATAAAACCGGGTTCCAGGATCTTTTTGTCCCCATTTTTGACCGATACGGGGTTGATCTTGTCTTGCAGGGCCATGATCATAGCTATGCCCGCACCCTTTCGCTTAAGAATCACCAGCCGGTTTCAGACAAAGAAAAGGGAACGGTTTATATCATTTCCAACAGCGGTCCCAAATTTTATTCGGCAAGTAACCGGAATGATCATCTCATGGCAAAAACCCTGTCCAACAGCATCTGGTTCCAGTCCATCCGGGTGGAGGCCAATGTTTTGAAATATACGGCCTACAATATGCAGAAAGAAATAGTGGATGCCTTTGAAATAAAAAAGTAATCCCCCCTTGTAACAACCCTTTGTTTTAATCGGCGCATTTTTCCAGTTTTACGGCACAGACCTTATAATCCGGTGTTTTGGAAACAGGGTCGAGAAACGTGCCCAGAAGTACATTTGAATTGGCGCTTGCAAAATGGAAATCCATAAACAGCGACCCCGGGGGGACCACATTGCCGACACGGATAGGGGTAATGACTTCTCCCCGCCGTGAAATAACCCTGACCTGGTCTCCGTCTTTAAGACCCATTTGCCCGGCATCAACGGTATTGATCTGGGCGATGGGTTCCGGGAATTCATTGACCAGAGTTTTGCATCGGCCCGTCATGGTACTGGTATTGTAATGGGCATACCTGCGTCCCGTTGTCAGGGTAAAGGGAAACTCTTTATCTGCCTCATCTTTTGATTTCTGATGGTCAATGGCATGAAATTTCCCCTTGCCGCGGGTAAAGGCTCCCTGATGCAGGAACCGGGTGCCGGGGTGTTCTTTGGACGGACAGGGCCACTGGATGCCTTCAACGTCGATCCGGTCATAGGTGAGCCCGCCAAAGCTGGGGGTAAGGGCGGACATTTCATTGAATATTTCTTCTGCAGAATCATATTTCATGGCAATCCCCAGTCTTGTCCCGATTTCGGAAAAAATTTTCCAGTTGGGCAAGGCATCCCCCGGCGGTTCAACAGCTTTGCGTACCCTTTGGACCCGTCGCTCCGTATTGCTGAAGGTGCCGTCCACCTCTGCCCAGCAAGCGCCGGGCAGAACCACATCAGCCATTTCTGCCGTCGCGGTCAGGAAAATATCGTGAACCACCAGGAATTGTGCAGACTCCAACGCACGGCGGACATGGGCCGTATTCGGATCACCTTCAACGGAATTCTCACCAAAAATATACAAGCCTTTTAAGGACCCATCAATAAGCCCGTCCATCATGTCTGGGATCATTTTACCGAGCTGAGGGGATAGTTCAACGCCCCAGGCATCCTGGAATTTTTTCTGAACATACAGATCCGTAACCGACTGGTAGCCGGGGTAGACATTGGGCAGGGCTCCCATGTCACAGGCCCCCTGGACATTGTTCTGGCCTCTTAATGGGTTTACACCGCTGGATACCTTGCCGATCTGGCCGGTGAGCATGGCAAGATTGGCCAGGGTTTTGACATTGTCCACCCCAAAGGAGTGTTCAGTAATGCCAAGGGTATAACAGATACTGGAATTTTTGGATGTGGCATAGAGCCGGGCCGTTTCTTTGATACTCTCAACCGGCACCCCGGTGATGTCCGACACCCGTTCCAGGGTATAGGGCTTAACGGTTTCTTTTAAAATTTCAAAATCCTCGGTACGGGTCGAAATAAATTCTTCGTTGTGCCAATTATTGCTGATGATCTCATTCATGACCCCGTTGATAAAAGCGATGTCCGTACCATAGTTCAACTGGATATGGATATCGGCAAAGGCCGTCAATTGGATCTTTCTCGGGTCGACCACAATGAGTATTGCACCTTTTTCTTTTGCCCTGAACATCCGGTAGGCGATCAAAGGATGCGCCTCCGTCGTATTGGAACCGACCACCAGAAGACAGTCGGCATCTTCGATTTCGGCAATGGAATTGGTCATGGCACCACTTCCGAATGCTGCGGCAAGACCTGCCACGGTGGGGGCATGTCAGAGCCGGGCGCAGTGATCGATATTGTTGGTCTGGAAGGCGGTCCGGCAGAGTTTCTGGCAGAGATAATTCTCTTCATTGGTACTGCGGGCCGAACTGAAAAACCCGATGCTGTTCCCGCCATAGGTATTTTTTATATGTGAAAACCTGGATGTGATGAGTTCAAATGCCTCTTCCCAGGTGGCCGTTTCCAGTTTACCGTTTTTCCGGATCAGGGGATGGGTAAGGCGGTCCGGGCTATGGACGAATTCATGGGCGGTCTGACCCTTGATACACAATTTGCCCTGGTTCATATTTTTTTCTTTTGACGGCATGGTATCCACAAGTTTGCCGTCAAGAACTTCCAGCAGCATCTGACAGCCACAACCGCAATACGGGCAGGTGGTTTTTACACATCGGTAATCCATTTAACAAACATCTCCTTTGTAGAAAATTTCAATCTCCGAACCGGCTTATCTTTTTCCTAAAAAAAAATCCGATTCATATACGTTATGTCTTTAAAAACATAACGATATTCATTAGTATGAGCCCTGCTGTTTGTCAAGTCTATGAATTTAAAATAGGAGGAGGGTTTTTAAACGGCAAATTCGATGGTTTGATAATTATTTGCTGTTATGCAACAGTAGGCCTCAATTTTAAATACGCAGACGTTTTTGGTGTTGGATTCAAACCGTTTTCCGATTTCCTCAAAAGCGTTTTTAAGGCTCATGGCTGCGGATATGGTGATTTCCTTTGAACCTGCAAAGGCAAAGGAGGCGATCCCTAAATAAAACAACGCTGCAGCCAGATAAATTATTCCGGTTTTTTTCATGGTATTCTCCTTTTTTTGATTTTTCTCAGGGGATCAAGGTGTATTTGCGGCCGAACTGTATAAAATGGGGAGTCCCGCCGCCTTCCAGGATGGCGCTGCGCGCACCGGGGATATCCATGACCCTTGTTCCGGCAACCGCATGGATGCCTCGTCTGAAAGCCGGGTCCGGGAGCCATCCGGCCGACGGACCCACCACGCCGATAAACCGGGCGGATGTCACAGTCTCAAGTGCCTCATCAAAATCGCCGACAGCGGCGCTTGATCCTGTAATGATCAGTATATCCACATCTGCCAGGTCTTTGAGATTCCGGCTCATGGCAGGGCCGTGGCCCATGAGCCCCGAAGGCAGGGAGGGGTTATCATCCACAATGATCAGGGAGGAGGCATGTTTTTTCAAAAACGGTATAAACGGGCCGATATTCCCCACCATCCCCACTTTAAGAGGTCCGTCTTCAAAGGGCAGAAGATCCAGAAAATCCCTGTCTGAAAACCTGTATTTTTCCGGTTCTGCATCCATGACGGATTGTGATACTGCATTGATTGCGGCAATCCCCACGCTTTTTTCAAGGGGATTCCGGGAAAGCATCAGCTCTGCCAGCTCAAGAACAGGTTTTTGGGCCAGGGTTCCGGCGCTCTGGTAATGGGCGCAGGAATTGCTGTCGGATCGCGGGGTAAAGCAGACCCCCATGGTATGGTTGTCCAGTTCGACAAAGGTGTATCCCAGAGATATGGCCACCATGCGGACCTTGGGAAGGTTTTTCAGACAGGCGGAACGGGTTTGGACTTCCTCAACAATTTCTTCATTTAATTTTTTCATTCAATTTCTTTATTTTCGGGTTCACTGATTGTTTTAGCTGAACAGAATCACCTCAATTTGCCGGAGGTCTCTCACATACCGGGAACCGGCAAAATAATCCTGGGTAGAGATCAGATCAATACGATCCCGGGTTTCATCCAGGGGTTTTCCATCCCTTTCCGTCAAAACGGCTACGCCGCCGCCGATGGCGGTATTGAATATTTCCTGCCATGAAAAGACCACCTTGAACCCGTCATCGGCTTCAGCCACAAGAAACATTTTTTTTGTGTCATTGTGTTCCTCTTTTAACACATCGGCCTTTTGAAGAATCTTTTCAATCAGAACCCCCTTGCAGCCCTTGATGGTGTCTCTGGGCGTGCCTGTGCCGCACACGATGAACACATCCCGGAATTCTTCGGTTTCCATGGACCGGATATCCGCCATGGTCAGCATCAGGGGTTTCCCAACTCTTCCGGTCACCCGGAGAACGATATCTTTGGATTCTTTTGTCAATTCACCCTCCACAGTTTTAAATTATCCGCTTTTCCCAAAAGAGCAGGCCGGAAACCGGCAGGGTTTGCAATTCAGGCAAAGTCCGCCGTGGCTGAGCCTTGCCAGATCTCTTTGCCCCGGTTTTTCCCCGGCCATGATCCGCGGCAGGATCAGATCGAAAATAGTGATCTTATGATACAGACCACAGGCCGGAAGCCCCATGATGGCCGTGTTTTTATGGTAACCCAGAAGAAACATGGCCCCCGGAAGCACGGCCGCGGAATAATGGATCTCTTCAAATCCTGACTCCTCGATCCCGGCTTTTGTGACATCGTCCGGGTCCACAGACATGCCGCCGGTGGTAATGATGAGATCGGTATCCTTTTCAAGATATTGCCTGATCTGCCGGCTGATCATCTCCCGGTTATCCGGAAGGATGACGGATTCTTCCAGGGTTGCCCCGAGATCCGTTGTCTTCTGTTCGACAATGGCCCGGAACTTATCTTTGATCAGTCCTTTATAGACCTCATTCCCGGTAATAATCAATCTGATTTTCAGGGGATTAAACAGTTTGACGCTGAATATGGGGTAATGTTCTTTTGCAAAATTGACGGCAGCGTCAAGATCGGCTTTCTGAATCACCAGGGGAATCGCCCGTGTTGCGGCCAGACTCTGGTTTGTGGCGACTGCGGTATTTGTATGAATAGAGCCGCACATGACATCCTGGAACATGTTAAAATCCTCCAGAGCCTGGATATTGACTTTGAACAGACCGGGATAGGCGGCCCTCAATTCCAGTTTGCCTTCACTGGGTGACCCGGAAAAGATAACCCCGGGTCCTGAAAGTGCGGATGCAAGTTCAAAAACAGCCCCACAGACTCTTCAACAGGAATGGTCCTGAAGGGCGGAGTTTTGGTGTGTGCCTGCATTTTTTCTTCCTTGTTTATTTTCTTTTTTTTCAACAGGTTGATAATAGGTTCCCACTGCACAGGGTCTGCAGAGGATCCGATCCTTTTTCATGATTTCCCGCTTGTCCCTGATCACCTGCCCACAGTTTTGACAGACTGCCTTGAACCGTGTGGGACCGGGCATATCCGATGCATTGACCGTCACCCGGACTTCCTGAATGGTAAACAGGTCTTCCAGCGGCATTCTTTTATAAGCAAGAAGCTGCTGCTCGTTTTTATCCATGATTTCAGGAGCATACTTTTCCGCCAGATCTCTTGAAGTTTCATTGGATACAATCCTGAACGCTTTACCGGTTTCAAGGTTTACAAAAGTGGCGGCCATGATGCCGTTGTCCACAAATTTCAGCGACCGCCGTCCCAGTTTTGCGCCGGTCACAAAAGAAATCGCATCCGTGGCACACCGGTCCATCTCCACATACACGATCAATTTTTTGATCTGGGACAGTTCTCTCGGGTTATCAAGGCCGATAAGACGACACCCTTCCATGGCCATGCGCACACCCACCACCTGTCCGGGACACAGGTGACCGTGGGCATCTGCCGATCCTTTTAACAGGGTTTCAAAATCTTCCATGAAATTTCTTCCTTTGGTTTTTAAAACCAACCTTATGTTAACCTTAACATAAGGTCAAGAAGAAATTTATTTTTTGATCAAAAGCAATCTGTTCCGGCCTGAATGTAAAAACCATATACATGAAATTTAAAAGAAGGTATAAATGATGACCAAATGAAAGCCTGATTTTTTAAAATAAAGGGATAAATGAAGCTTAAATCCAGCCAGTTCCTTGTTGCCGACGACGGCGGTATCATCATGGGGAAGGGTCGCATGACCATCCTTGAATCCATTGACCGGACCCGTTCCATCAACCAGACGGCCAAGGAACTGAAAATGTCCTATAAAAGTGTGTGGAGCAAGATCAAATCAACGGAACTGAATTTTGGAAAACCCGTGGTTCTTGCCGATAAGATAAAAGGGACGGAACTGACCGATGACGGCAGGGCCCTGCTCGAAAAATACCGGGAACTGAAAGACCGGTGCATCGAGGCCGACGACGTCATTTTTGACGAAATTTTTCCGGACCGGGAATAAGCCCTACCTGAGCCCGGATAAGATCTGGGGCTTTTATTTTTTGTGAGAAAGTTTTCTTTGCTCACTCAGATAAAAATGCCACAGCAGCCTTGCTGCCACAGCTCTCCAGGGCTTCCATGCAGTACTTGCCGTTTTCATCTCTTCCCATGCCGGTTTTTTTTGCAGCCCTCTCAGGCGCTGGAAGGCAACCTCCAGGGCAAGATCTCCTCTTGGCCAGATATCGGTCCGCCCCAAAGCCATCAGAAGATAGATGTCCGCAGTCCACGGCCCGATCCCCTTGACGTTCATCAATTGCGTTTTTGCTTCCCGGTCTTCCAGCTGGCCCAAACCGGGCAAATCAAGACTTCCATCTATAACGGCACAGGCCAGGGCGCGGCCGTACCGGGTTTTTTGCCGGCTGAACCCGGTCTGTTTCAATTTCTCATCATTAAGCTTTAAAAAACTTTCAGGCTCCAGAGGATTTACGGCCTGTTGCAGTTTGGTATAGGTCGCCTTTGCCGAAGCCAGGGACACTTGCTGTTCAAGAATGATGTGGATCAGGGTGTGAAACCCCTCTTCCCTTTCCCAGAGCGGCGGCAGCCCATGGGCAAAAACAATCCCTGCAAAACCTTCATCCTTTTTAATCAGCTCTTCCACACCGGTCATCAGGCTGTGGTGATTTAATTTCTTATTCATCCCCGGCCTTTTTATTGATAAATACAAATTTCATTTCAGGTCAGGTCAGGTCAGGGTTAAAAGAAAATCAGCAATGGAATCAACCTCCGATCTTTGAAAGACCCGAAGGTCTGTATTCCCGATAGGTTCTTCCACCACAATGGCTTTCACAAGTTTGATTCCCTTGAACAGCGGCGGTCTTCCAATGATTTTTCTCCAGATTTCAATTTTCTGGAATGGTCCGCTGATCCATCCTTCTATCAGGACGATATCCACATTTGTATAATAGGTTTCAAGAATTTTTTCAGGAGAAATGCCAAAAGCCTTCGGCAGATAGACAGCGCTTAATTCTTCTGTAATTACAGTTACCGGTGCTGCGCCTGCCGTCCGGTGCCGGAAGGAATCCTTGCCCGGCTTGTCCAGCTCATGGACATGGGCGCTATGTTTCATTGTCCCGACACGGATATTTTTATTGACCAGCTTTTTCACAAGATCAACAATCAATGTGGTTTTCCCGCAGCCTGCATGGCCGACAATGTGGATTGGCGTCATTCTTTGTTTCCTTTGAAACATGTTAGTGTATTTACGCAGCAGTATGTCATAAATAGAGGCTAAAATAAATAAAAATGACTGGGTGGTTAAATGCTCATTTTGTCAAAAAAAATCTGAAGCCCATCTATCCCCTGAACGCAATAATCGGCAATATCGGTATCTTGGTTTGAATGTCTGCTACCGGTCATTGGCGTACATCGCTTTTGCCATAACCTCTCCTCCGGAGAGCAGATCGTTCCAGTTTATGAAATGCGTACGGTTCAGATAGAGCAGCCGGATAATCCCGGTTCTTCCTCTCTGTTTTAAAAGGCTTCCCGTTTCACTGTAAGCCTGGAGCGCAGGCGAAGCCCTCGGCACAAGGCATACATGTCATGAACTTCAGATCATCGGGAGCGGGTACCACCCACAACTGCATTGCCCGACCTCCTATCTTCAGGCCGTGTTTGTTCTGACCGAGGCGCTTTCGTTCCCTGACTCGGCAGTAAAGAAATAGGTTTGTTTGAAGAAAATTATTCTGAATAAGAAAAGAGGCCATCGCATGATCGATTTGAAAAAGGCGCAAAAACTGATTCTGGATGCCACCCCGGTCCTGGGGCGAGAAAGCGTCCCGATTCTTGATTCATTGAACCGGGTCCTGGTCCAGGATATCATGGCGGTCGAGGATCTTCCGGCATCGGATATTTCTGCCATGGACGGCTATGCCGTGCCGCATGCATCCCTACATGGGGTTTCGATTCAAAACCCGGTGCATTTGAGGATCATTGGTGAATCTCCGGCCGGACGGCCTTGCGGATCTATTGTGAAGAAAGGCGAGGCTGTAAGAATCATGACCGGGGGAATGGTCCCCAGAGGTACAGACACCGTTATGAAAGTCGAGGATACAATTGAAAAAGATGGATATGTAATCTGTCATGATGATCCGGGTTATGGTGTCGGTATCCGCTTCCAGGGGGAATCGTTAAAAAAAGGCCAAGTCGTCCTCTGCGCAGGAGATGTGATCGGGCCTTTGGAAATCGGAGCCCTTGCAAGCCTGAGGCGCGCCTATGTCCATGTCCACCGCAAACCAATAGTGGCAATTCTTTCAACAGGAGATGAGCTTTCAGACTTTCATGAACCTTCCCTGCCATCTAAGGCCATGTGTTCGAACCTTTACAGCCTGGCAGCCCTGACTTTGACCACTGGTGCGATGCCCCTTTGCCTCGGCATTGTTCCGGACGATATGAAGGAACTTAAATCCATGCTCGATGAAGCGCTCCATGCGGATGTCATTATTACCTCCGGCGGGACATCAAAAGGGAAATATGATCTGGTCAATAAGGCGGTTACTTCTCTGGGCATGGAGATGAGGTTTTCCAATATATTTGCAAAACCGGGAAAGCCCACCATATTCGGGGTAATTGGCAAGAAAATGATCTTTGGATGTCCGGGGAATCCGTCAGCCACCATGCTTTCCTTTGAACAATTCATAAAACCTGCGCTTTTAAAAATGATGGGACACCGGAATATTACTCAGTCCTTCCGTAACCTAAACGATCCCTTTGCCATCATTGATTCGTTCAATTATGACCAGGGAGGAAATAAAGAACACCATCGGGCACCCCAGATTCCTTTGGGAAAATTATTTTTTGGTACCGGCCGGAATTTTCAAAACCAAGCTCCGGCGATGGAAACACCAGGCCGGTTAAAGATGATTGCCCGATAACAGGAGATTTACGATCAGGTCATGAGAGATTGAATTTATATTGATAAAACATCCAAGCCTTATCGCTTCTTTTTTTCAATCACTATGCGCTCGGCATATTTGTCCAGAAAATGATAGCCTGAACCGCCGGTTGATAAAATCTCCAGCAACCGGTCCGGTTGTGTCACGACCACTCCGCCGGTCACAGTGACACCCCTTTTAAAAAGCGGCTCCGGCAATGAACTTGCCGTAGGACCCATGACCGCAATTTCGGCATCGGGTTTTGCAGCGGCCAGTATGCCTTCCAATGTATGATTGATCAGTGTGACACCCGTAATAATCAAAACATCTGCCTTGTTAATAATCTTGCTTGAACCTTCCGCCGGAATAAAGTGCGGCATTTCGTCCTCCGTCAGCGTTTCCGGTTCCTGCTCAATGACCCACCAGGTCCCCCCGCGGGCTTTCAGGGCCTGTAAGGTCGGGATGAAAGCGCCTACCACGGCCACGGATTTTTCAACCGGCATCCTCACCGCGTCCTGGGCATCCATGTTTTTGGTGATGACATAATCCCCGGTCACGCCGTTTTTCCAGCAGGCAGCGCTCAAGGCATTGAGTGTTGCAATAGCTACGGCGGTTTTGATGGGCTCGTCGGAAGACAATCCGGTGAGGACTTCTTTGACCGGCATTCCATTCAGATGTTCAGGGTTAAAGATTCGTCCTGCCGAACTGGGGCAGCAGACTGCTTTGGGAATACTCTTGATGGGAGTATAACACAGGCCGCCGGCGCCATTGGAAAGTTTAACCCCGGTAAAAAAAAGACCGATAACGGCCTTTTCAATGGTCAGATGGTCAAATGCCTCCCCTGTTTTCTCTTTTACAAGGTCGGCGGTTTCTTCAAGTATTTTCATTCTATCTCCTGTTTGTGAAGCCTTTGCTTCCGGTTTATAAATTTTTGTTGCTCTTTGGTGTAATGGATTTTTTATCGTGTTTCAAGGTGAATTTT
>JFJP01040105.1_pt1 | contig 11885 bp, 9 predicted proteins | sample 431651 | NCBI WGS metagenome assembly JFJP01 (sample SAMN02602958, study PRJNA72255) | Microbial mat metagenome, whole genome shotgun sequencing project. | biome: fresh water; feature: sink hole; material: water; isolation source: purple microbial (photo- and chemosynthetic) mats found in... | reverse complement strand
GCCGATCAAGGGGAGTCGAGGAACGAGACGGACCGCGTTCGCGCCGTCAAAGAGTTTTTGGGTTACTTTTTTGCTCCCAAAAAAGTGACAATTGGCTGTCAATATCGAACTGACGTAATTTTTGTGCCAGTCCAGCAAGTGTTTGTAATACTACGAACCGAATACAAATTCACTTCATCCTCTTATACAACCTTCCTTTTCAAAGCACTCTGTTTAGTATTGAAATTTAGCGAAATACCTATTACCTTCGGAATTCCTTTAATTTTAAAGGATTGCTAGTTAAACCTATCTAACTGCCTAAAATATATTTACCATGATGCAAAAAAGTTCTCCCTGGATTATTTTACTTGTTTCTTTTGTCTTTTTAGGTTCCGAAAGTAACATGGAATCCGGGAAATCAAAGCTATTTCTTTGGTACGATCAACCTGCCTCTAACTGGAACGAAGCATTGCCATTGGGAAATGGAAGCCTGGGAGCAATGGTTTTTGGAGGAATTTCAGAAGAACATTTGCAGTTAAACGAGAATACTTTATATAGTGGCGAACCGGAATTGAGCTACAAGAATGTGGATATTACCAATGATTTTAAAAAGGTAATGGGACTCTTGCAGGATGAAAAGAATGCCGAAGCGGATGAATATATTCGAAAAAACTGGCTGGGAAGGCTTCATGCAAATTACCAACCTGTGGGAGATCTGTTTTTTAAAATGGAGCATCCTGATAATGTGACTTCTTATCGTCGGGAGCTGGATATTGAAAATTCTATCCTACGGATTTCTTACGAATACAATGGTGTAAAATATATCCGGGAGCTATTTGCTTCGCATCCTGATAGTGTTATCGTAGTTAAATTTACCGCCTCCAAGCCAGTTTTGAATATCCGGGCCACTTTCGCCTCAGTTCACCCTACGGCAACCTTTTCAATCGAAAATAACGATTTGGTAATGAAGGGGCAGGCTCCGGGATATAGCTCACGCCGGACGCTGGAGCAAATTGAAGGTTGGGGAAATCAATACAAACATCCTGAATTGTTTACGGCCTCAGGAAAACGAAAATTCGACAAGCAAACATTGTATGCAGAAGAAATAAACGGATTAGGTACTTTTTTCGAATCTAAGCTGAATGCCCGTCTAAAGGATGGGGAAATTTCCGCTGCCAACCAATCGCTGCATATAAAGAATAGCAGCGAAGTTGTATTTATGCTATCAACGGCTACCAGCTTTAACGGGTTTGATAAAAGTCCATCCAAAGAAGGCCGCAATCCGGGAAAACTTGTAACAGGCATCCTAAATAAAGCGACCCAAAAAACCTATGCCGATTTGAAAAAAGCACACCAGGATGATTACAAGGGACTTTTCGACCGGGTTTCTTTAGATATTAAAAGCCCTGTAAAATACGATACGCTTCCAACTGACCGACGAATAATTGCATTTGCCCAAAACAACGATCCCGATCTGGTAGAATTACTTTTTCAATATGGCCGGTATTTGATGATATCGGGTTCCAGGAAAGGAGGGCAGCCCCTTAACCTGCAAGGAATCTGGAACGATATGGTTATTCCCCCCTGGAATGGTGCGTATACCATAAACATAAATACCGAAATGAATTACTGGCCGGCAGAAATAACCAATTTGGCCGAATGCCATGAACCTTTGTTCCGGTTGATTAAAGAAAGTGCCATAACAGGAAGTGAAACGGCAAAACGGATGTATAATAACCGAGGCTGGGTTGCCCATCATAATGTATCAATATGGCGCGAAACATTTCCAAACGATGGCAGCCCTGGGGCATCCTTTTGGAATATGGCAGCCGGCTGGTTGCTGAGTCATATGTGGGAACATTACCAATTCTCGGGAGATTTGAATTTTCTGAAAAATGAAGCTTATCCCCTCATGCGTGGAGCTGCCATGTTTTACTCCGATTGGCTGATCGAAGACAAACAAGGCAACCTGGTAACTGCAGCCAATAATTCACCGGAAAATTCTTTTTATAATACCAAGGGAGAAAAAGCGCAGATTAGCGCTGGTCCAACTATGGATATGGCAATTGTCAGGGAGCTTTTTACACGCACTCTTGAAGCTGCTAAACTATTGAAAACCGACAAAGAATTGATAGCAGAACTTAGCCACAAATTGGCAAAACTTGCTCCCTACCAGATTGGTGCAAAAGGACAAATTCAGGAATGGCAACAGGACTATGCTGAACCGGAGCCCAAACACCGGCATATGTCGCATCTTTACGGATTATACCCCGGAAATCAAATTACAGCTGAAAAACCGGAGTTATTTCAGGCAGCAAAAAACACCTTACTATTACGCGGCGATGAAGCCACCGGCTGGTCGATGGGTTGGAAAATTAATTTATGGGCACGGTTGCTCGATGGAGATCATGCATACGCCATCATCCGTAATTTGTTTAAACCGGTAGATTTTGGAGAAGTCAAATATTCCGGTGGTGGTTTATACAAAAATTTATTTGATGCGCACCCTCCTTTCCAAATCGATGGTAATTTCGGATTCACCGCCGGGATAGCCGAAATGCTCATTCAAAGTCACGAAGGATATATTCATATTTTACCAGCCTTACCGGCTGCATGGCCATCTGGAGAAGTGAACGGGTTAGTAGCCCGGGGAGGATTTGTTGTCGACTTAAAATGGGACAATGGACGTATTCGGAAACTATCTGTCTATTCCCGGTTAGGTGGTAGCTGCCGAATTAAAACCTCCGAAAAAATGAAATGCCGGGAAACGCCCCTGAAGGAAGCTTCAACCCTAAGCAGCAATCCATTATTGACAATCCCTGCTTCGGTTGACTTTATCAATAACTCAAACTCCAGGCTTCCCGACTTGAAAATCCCTTCGGGAAACCTTTATGAATGGAAAACAACGGCCGGGGAAACGTATCATTTTGATTTAATGGAGTAGCTTTTTATGCAAAACCACATGAAGTTTGTGGTTTAGAGAAAAGAAACTTTAAATATAAGGTAATGCAGGTTTTACTTTTTTCAATTTCCTTATGCTGTATTGGCTTTTCTCAGCTGGTATAACTTTAGCCAAAAAATGTTGTTAATAGAATACATACAATACGTTTTATAAACTCAAACATGAAAATTCTATTAACCGGGGCAAATGGATATATAGGAAAGCGTTTGTTACCAAAGCTCATCGCGCAAAATCACTATGTTGTTTGCGCCGTCAGGGATAAAGGCCGGTTTAAAGTCGACGAAAGCTTCAAATCAAATATTGAAGTTATTGAAATGGATATCCTTCAACCCGAAACATTGAAAAATATTCCTTCGGATATTGAAGGTACTTATTATCTGGTGCATTCTATGGCTTCATCGTCGAATAATTTTGATGAAATGGAAGCTGAGTCGGCTCAGAATTTTAAAACAGCAATTGAAAAAACAACTATAAAACACTTGATTTATCTGAGTGGAATCGTAAATGACGAAAAGCTTTCGAAGCATTTAAAATCGCGGAAAAATGTCGAGGATATTTTGTCGTCGGGCAATTATCATTTTACAACCTTGCGGGCAGGAATAATTATTGGATCGGGAAGCGCCTCTTTTGAAATTATCAGGGATTTAGTGGAGAAATTACCGGTAATGCTCACTCCCAAATGGGTATTAACAAAATCGCAGCCAATTGCTATCCGCGATGTACTGCAATACTTGTCTCTCTCGCTGTTTAACGAAAAAACATACGACAAGAGTTTTGATATTGGAGGGCCCGATATATTGACCTATAAAGAAATGCTGCTTCAATTTGCTAAAATCCGGAAACTATCCCGGTATATCCTTACCATTCCGGTTATGACCCCCCGGTTATCTTCATATTGGCTCTATTTTGTTACCGCCATATCGTATAAACTCGCTATAAACTTGGTAAACAGCATGAAAGTAGAGGTTGTTTGTAAAACGAACCTTTTGCCTGAACTTTTAAATGTTGAACCAACAAGTTATTCCGAAGCAATCCGCCTTGCATTTGCAAAAATTGAACTGAATGAGATTGCTTCGAGTTGGAAAGACTCTGTTATCAGCAGTCATTTCGACGCACATTTATCGGCACATATTCAGGTGCCGCAGCATGGTTGTTACAAGGACAGCAGAAGAACTGCAATTACTAACCCCAAATTGACCATTGAAAATATTTGGGCAATTGGTGGCGACACCGGTTGGTATTATGGAGATTGGCTTTGGGGAATCAGAGGTTTTATGGACAAAATGGTGGGCGGGGTTGGACTGAGAAGGGGACGGACAAATAAAACTGAGATAAATGCCGGGGACGCATTGGATTTTTGGCGGGTTATTCTGGCAGATAAAAAATCGGGGAGGTTATTGCTCTTTGCCGAGATGAAGCTTCCTGGCGAGGCCTGGCTGGAATTCTCCGTTGCAGATAATTGGCTAAACCAAACTGCAACATTCCGCCCTTTAGGATTATATGGCCGGATTTATTGGTATTTAATGATGCCGTTTCATGCATTTATTTTCGAAAATATGATGAAACGGATTGGAAAATAATCAATAAACTCATTTTATGCATTTTAACAATCGCATACAATAATAATAGGGAACCTCTCCATCCCAATTTCCAGAAAGGATTTACTGCCTCTTACCTCCTAAACATTAATCCGTTTTTCTTTACAGCGCGTCTATGAATAGCTGACGGTAAAATAAAATTATTATTTTTGCCCGCTATTTTAAAAAGAAAAACTTATACGATGAACAACATTAAATTAGGAAACCCGGCAGTAGTCGGATTAGCCGGATTCGGCTTAACAACCCTTTTATTGCAATTTCATAACATTGGCATTTGTGGCATGGGGCCGGTTGTGGCTATGGGCTTTGTTTTTGGCGGATTAGCTCAGTTAATTGCCGGCCTTATGGAACAAAAAACAGGAAACAATTTTGGTTTTGCAGTTTTTTCGAGTTATGGTGCATTTTGGCTGGGACTTGGCTTTATCTGGATTTTAAACCATCTTGGAGTTTATAATTCGTCCGGAACAGATATTGGCTGGTATTTAGTTGCATGGACTCTATTAACAGTTATATTCTGGATTGGGTCGCTGTTTATTCATTCTGCCATGTCTATAACCTTTACAATCCTACTGTTGGGTTTTATACTTCTGGATTTAGGCCATTTTGGATTCCCGATAATGAATATTATTGCCGGTTATGTGCTGATATTTTGTGCTTTAGGCGCCTGGTATATGATGGCTGCGATTATTCTGAATGAGCTCTCGGGGAAGGAATTGTTGAAGGTTGGCAAACCATGGTTGAAAAAATCTGGCATTTAGATTCGAAACAATAATCTTCTTAATTTATTTTTAACAGCAGTTAAGAAAACCCCGAATTTCCAAAGTTCGGGGTTTTTTATATTCTAGTGATCAGGAATTTCTACTCTCCTCCAATTGCTATAAAATAGATATCTGAATACATCTGCCCCTAAGTAATTCTATACCAGAAAAGTTAATTACAGGAAGTCAATTATCTTTTCATAGGGTATATCTAACCCGGGAAATCATAATAGCATCTATATCAACTTACAAATAGATACCTTATGACGACCAAAATTGCATTCCTTATAATTATTACTCTTTTTACAGTTAATTGCGAAAAGCAAGATCCTGCCGATAAGGTTCTGAATGAAATGTCGGTACAAAAAGGATATAAAAACTGGTATCTGGAAACCTTTCGGTGCGGAGTGTTTGTGCCCCCTTCGTATACCCCGCAAAAGAAATATCCGCTAATACTATTTCTGCATGGACATAGCGATACCACAACCTGGAACATGCGATGGTATAATGAACCTTTTTTAACAAACGATCCATGTATTGTGCTTACTCCAAAATGTCCCATTGAGGAAACCAACGGATGGGGAAATAGCTGGGACCCAAGAGCCAGTCCAATGATGCAAAAAACTTTTCAAATGATTAATCTGGTTAAACAAGCATTAAATGTGGATACCAGCCGGATTTATATCCATGGCACCTCCATGGGCGGAATTGGTACCTATGGCGTTATACAAAAAAATCCTACTTTATTTACGGCCGGTTATTCAGAATGTGGAAGCGGTAATGCTGAAATAGCTCCTATTCTGGCAAAAATTCCTTTTTGGATTTTTCATGGATCGAACGACTATATTGTTTTACCGCAGGGTGATCGAAATATTTATAAAGCAGTTATAGATAATGGCGGTAAACAAATACGGTACACCGAATATCCAGGCGTAGGACACAATGTTTGGGATTATACAAAGAATGAGAACGCGCTTCCATACTGGTTGCTGGCTCAGCGCAAAGGTGTTGTTCATGGCCCACCCGATGCCGTCACAAATTTCAAAGAAACCATTGTTAATTCCCGAAAAATAAAACTGGAATGGGTGAAACCAACTGATACAACAAAAACCGATAACCAGATTTGGTACTACAAAATTTACCGGAACGATGAAGTGATAAATGAAGCCGACTATAGTATTACAAGCATTTACGACACAACGGTTTTGGCAAACAAATCCTACCAGTATAAAATATCGGTTGTAAATTTCTTTTTTAAGGAATCCAAGCAATCACCCGGAATATATTTAATTACAGGTTCAAAGTAAGAAGATAGTTGCAGGTTCCATAATGATGCAGGATACAGGTTGAAATATCAAAATCACACCTGTACCTTGTAACATGAAACTTGCAACGATCTTCCCGTAACATGACATCTTTCATACTCTACCCCTGACGAATTTCATCGTTTCAGCAACCTTGTAGTTCTACCTTTGAGGAAACATTTCTTCAAAGCCATGATAAATTATAATGATACTGCTGTTGCATTTGCTTACCGATCGAATAACGAATTAAGAAAAGCATATTGGTTATACAGTATGATAGCCTCGCCAAAGCTGGTAAAAACCGGAAAGCATTTTATTAATTTTTGCAATTCCACTCATATCCCGGTTGACTGGGCCATAAAACCAACCATTTACCGGCAGTTTTGCGGAGGTGTAACGCTGGATAAATGTATCCCGCTGGCAAATAAACTGGAGAAATATAGTGTAACATCTATTCTCGATTATTCATCCGAAGGTCAGGAAACGGAAGCTGCCTTTCAACATGTTTTAAAGGAAATATCCCAATCGATCGATCTTGCAGTCGAAAATAGAAACATTTCCTTCAGTGTATTTAAGCCATCGGCATTGGCCAGCGAAGAACTTCTTGTAAAGGCAAGCTCAGGCGAAAAGCTAAACAACAAAGAAAATGAAGAGCTGGAAGCTTTTAAAAACCGGTTGGACATTTTATGCAAAAAAGCATTTCTGTCGAATGTGCGACTTCTTATTGATGCCGAAGACCACTCTTACCTGAAAATTGTGGACGATACCACCATCGACCTGATGAAAAAATACAATAAATCGGATGCCATCGTTTTTATAACCCTTCAAATGTACCGTTGGGACCGTGTCGATTTTCTCAAGGAATTAATTCAGAATGCACGCAAGGAAGGATATAAACTGGGAGTAAAGCTGGTTCGCGGAGCCTATATGGAGCGCGAACGGAAAAGGGCGGCCGAGAAAGGGTACCCATCCCCTATCTGTCCTGACAAAGCTGCCAGCGATGCCAGCTACGATCAGGCTCAGAAGCTTTGTATCGAAAATATCGATATCATTTCGTTATTTTCCGGTACCCATAATGAGCAAAGTTGCGAATATCTTGTAAATTTGATGCGGCAAAATAACCTCCAACCGGGGGATAAACGTGTTTTCTTTTCGCAATTGCTTGGAATGAGTGACCATTTAAGTTTTAACCTGGCCAATGCCGGATACAATGTGTCGAAATATATTCCATACGGACCAGTAAAAGAGGTACTACCATACCTTATCCGTAGAGCCGAGGAAAACACCTCTGTTAAGGGGCAAACCGGAAGGGAGTTGCGGCTAATAACCACTGAACTCAACAGACGAAAGCAACAATCATGATTATCGATACTCAAAAAACTTCCATACGTATTCAACTTCAAAAACTCTTATTTTTAGTAATCCTCGTCGTCTTTTTAGTACTTCTATATACACTCGAAATGTTCTATACCCCATTTTTGGGGATAGAACGCTCCGTGTTTGCCTTTATCGCCACTGGCATGTTTGTGGCAGGATATACCTTTAGCTATCTGCGCGACGCCAACTATTTTTACTTTAACAATAACTCTTCCAAGCTTATAATTCGCTACTATTCGCTACGGCCACTCTCAAGTGAGCAGAATTCGCTGGAAATGCTTAAAACCGATTTTCATAAATTTGAAATTACCGAAAAGTTATGGGGGCTTCAAAAATTTCTCATCATTTATAAGCGAAGTGGTCAAAGCGCTGCAAAATACCCTCCCATCAGCATTTCTATATTGAAAAGAAAAGAATTGGAGCGATTAGTGCTCGAACTAAGTGCCATTCACTAATCGTCTCTTTGCGCCTTATGGACGACACTCTTCTCAAATACAAAATTGGTATTAGTCAAATTCCTGGAGTTGGAAGCATTCTGGCAAAAAAACTAATTGCTTACACAGGAAGTATCGAAGCCGTTTTTAAGGAAAAAAAGAAAGCCCTTATCAAAATCCCTGGTATTGGAGAAACACTTGCCGATTTAATTGTCAAACACCAAACCCTTGAAAATGCAGAGAAAGAAATCGATTTTATAAGTCGTTACGACATCAACCATTATTTTTATCTCGACGAAAATTACCCTATTCGCTTAAAACAATGCCCTGACGCACCTATTATCCTTTTCAGCAAAGGGAATCTGAACTTTAACCAGGACAAAATTATCAGTATAGTTGGAACACGCAATGCCACAGATTATGGCAAGGAATGCTGCCAGAAATTAGTGGCCGATATAGCGCTACGACATCAAAATATAATAATTGTAAGCGGCTTGGCATATGGTATCGATATTTGTGCACATCGGGCCGCCCTCAAGAATAATATCCCAACGGTAGCTGTTTTAGCACATGGGCTGGCAATGATTTATCCATCGGCCCACCGGAATACCGCCAAGGAAATTACGAAAGACGGAGCTCTGGTTACCGATTTTACAAGCGATTTCAAGCCCGAAAGAAACAGCTTTGTGAAACGGAACCGCATTATTGCAGGAATGGCAGATGCTACCATAGTAGTTGAATCGGGTCCTGAAGGTGGAGCATTAATTACTGCCGATTTGGCCAACTCCTATAACCGCGATGTTTTTGCTTTTCCGGGCCGCTTTAACGATGAATGGTCCAAAGGGTGCAACAAGCTTATCAAAACAAATCGGGCTGCCATGATCGAAACCGTTGAGGATTTGGAATACCTAATGGGTTGGGATTTCGAAAAACAACAACAGTCTCCTAAACAATTAAGTCTGTTTTTGAATTTAACGGACGAAGAGCAGCAATTGGTAAATATCCTGAAAGAAGAAAACAACTTAATGATCGATATCATCTGCCTCCGCGCCGATATGCCAGTAAGCAAAGTCTCTCCCTTGCTGCTAAAACTGGAGTTTTCGGGATTAATAAAAAGTCTTCCCGGTAAAGTATACCGGTTATTAAGCTAAACCAAAGTTCTTTTTCATTTACATTTGTATTGTTTACGTCACGGTAAACTTCCTAAAAAATTTACTTCAGACATACTCCCGATAGCTTTCGGGATTAATACTTACGACTGAATTCTATGATACTTGCCGATACCCACACCCATCTTTATTTACCCGAGTTCGAAAATGATCTCCCTCAAACCATAAACAGGGCGCTAAATAATGGGGTTAAATACCTTTTCATTCCTAATATCGATTTAGGGTCGGTCGAACCTATGCTAAAAATTTGCAATCAGTACCCTGCAAATTGTTTTCCTATGCTTGGGATGCATCCCACTTCCGTAAAAGCAGACTATCAGACAGAGTTACATACTATCTTTCAATATTTGGATAATTCCCCGTTTGTTGCGATTGGCGAGATTGGCCTTGACTTATATTGGGATAAAACACACCTGGCTGAGCAAAAAGAGGCTTTTCGCTATCAACTCGACATAGCCCTGCAAAAAGATTTACCAGTGGCAATCCATTGCAGGGAGTCGTTTCAGGAAATAATTTCGGTGCTGGACGATTATCGCTCCACACCGCTAACAGGAGTATTTCATGCATTTTCGGGGCCAAAAGAACATGCCAAAGAGATTATAAAACGAGGGTTTTATTTAGGAATTGGCGGTGTTTTGACCTACAAAAACTCAAAACTGGGAGAAGTAATTACCACCGTTCCCCTTGAGAGGATCATTCTGGAAACCGATGCTCCCTATTTAACCCCGGTTCCAAAGCGGGGAGAACGAAACGAAAGTGCTTATATTCCCTATATTTGCCAAAAAATAGCCGATCTGCAAGGCATACCTTCAGAAGAAGTTGCGCGTATTACTACCGAAAATGCTTTAATGCTTTTTAAACAACATGGAAAAAGAGGTGAATAACATGAATTCTCCCCAGTCAATTTTGATTATTTATACCGGTGGAACTATTGGTATGATGAAGAATCCGGAAACCGGCATACTCGATCCTTTTAACTTTAACCAAATTGAAGATCAGGTTCCTGAATTGAAAAAACTGGGACATAAAATTTCGGCCATCCAATTTGATCCTCCGCTCGACTCCTCCAATATCAGTTCGGATGTTTGGGTTCAACTGGCTGTAATCATAAAAGACAATTTCGATTTCTACCATGGGTTTGTGATCCTGCATGGCACCGACACGATGGCCTTTACGGCATCTGCTCTTAGTTTTATGCTCGAAGGGTTAAGTAAACCCGTAATTCTGACGGGTTCCCAGCTTCCTATCAGCGACCTTCGCACCGATGGTAAGGATAACCTTATCACTTCCATCGAAATTGCAGCAGCCGAAAAAGGGGGCTTACCAATTGTACCCGAAGTTTGTGTTTACTTTGAAAATAGCTTGTTTCGGGGCAATCGTACCACCAAAAACAGCGCCGAAAATTTTAATGCCTTCAAGTCGTTTAATTATCCTGCCCTGGCCCAAACAGGCATTCATATAAAATATAATTTTCAGGCGATTCACTATCCCGATAAAGATGAGAAACTAAAAATTCATACCCGACTGAATAAAAATATTGCCATTTTGAAAATCTTCCCCGGGATGCGCGAAAACTATGTAGATGCTATAATAAACATAGATAATTTACGTGGGCTCATTATCGAAACCTTTGGAAACGGCAATGCCCCTAATTACGATTGGTTTGTCTCTAGAATCGAAAAAGTAATCCAAAAAGGAGTAATAGTTTTGAATGTCACCCAATGTAACTCCGGTCATGTGGAAATGGGCAAATATTCTACCAGTAAAGATTTAAAAAGAGCAGGAGTACTCAGCGGTTTCGATATAACCGTGGAAGCTGCTATTGCTAAGCTAATGTATCTATTAGGCGGGGAATACAGCTATTCGGAAATTGTTGCGCACATGAATCTCTCTTTGCGGGGAGAAATAAGTTTAGCAGACATACATTGATGTCATTTTTTTTGTAAGTTTGCATTCCTTTTTAAAACGACATTTTTTATTATAAGAAACTCGATAAAAAAGGGAAAAGCATACTGGAGAGATGTCCGAGTGGTCGAAGGAGCACGCCTGGAAAGTGTGTATACTCCAAAAGGGTATCGTGGGTTCGAATCCCACTCTCTCCGCAAATCAATAACCAAAACGAATTAAAAGCCTGTAAATTAAATTATTTACAGGTTTTTTCATTTTTAGCTATCACTTTAATATTCACCAAAAAGCAAAATCTTGGTGAGTAATTAGTCGAACGTGAAAAACCCCTATTTTTTCAAGATGTAAATTTAAGTTTCCAATGGAGGATAAAAATATATCTGGTTAATTCAATATAAA
>JFJP01035180.1_pt1 | contig 11885 bp, 10 predicted proteins | sample 431651 | NCBI WGS metagenome assembly JFJP01 (sample SAMN02602958, study PRJNA72255) | Microbial mat metagenome, whole genome shotgun sequencing project. | biome: fresh water; feature: sink hole; material: water; isolation source: purple microbial (photo- and chemosynthetic) mats found in... | reverse complement strand
GTTTTGCCAGGCGGGCCCCAACGCAAAATTCATATCATGGCCTTTCAGTATTAAAAACCGTTCCTCCGGCCTGATCCAGACGTGATAAAAAGCAGACCTGGATTTCCTGCGCGATGATTGTGAGACGACTCCGGGCCCCAACGCAAAATTCATGCATTGCCTTTCTGAAGAAGAAACCGTTCCTACGGCCTGATTCAGACGTGGTATGAAGTAGACCTGAATTGCTTGCGCGATGAACGTGAAACCATGCTTGCATTGCTTCATGAGCGCATATATAGTTCATGAGCAATCTATGAAGTGCATTCTATCCTCACGTGCATTGGATAGCCCAGCGCACTGGCTTTGTAAGTAACAGGAGACAATATGGCCGCCAAGCTCATTCAACGGTTCCTTGCCAGGTATGAGGACAGGGAAGCGATAGAGCGCAAGCAGATTGAATCCCTTGTGTATACCTTGGTCGCCATTGCTGCCGCATCGTCAGTCATTGCAGTCGTCGTCGCAAATCCGACCCTGCGACTGGCTGTTGGAGCTCTTGCCATCATATCGCTGGTGCTGATTGGCCTCGTCAGGGCCGGTCTGGCGGTCTTTGCCAGCATCGCATCGACCACCCTCATATCATCCCTGTTCGCTGCAATACCCTTTTTGCTCCCCTTCGAACACACCTACGAGCTGTATCTTCTTACCGCGCTGGAATGCTTTGCCCTCGTGATTACCGGGCTGATAGCGAGGCGCCGCTGGCAGTCACTTGTGGTGCTTGCCAGTTCCCTCGTAGCGCTGGGTGCTGACTATGTGCTTCGCGTCATGCCCAATGCGAAACCAGGTGACGACAATATTACTGACCTTGTCATAGCCCTGATAATACTCCTCATCTCGACAGCGATAGAGCGGGCCATCAAGACCCGGGATGAAACGCTTATGACTTTGACCAAGGCAGAAGCGGCCAAGAACAAGTCGCAGGTCGAGAAGCTGGAATCTGTCATTCGTTCCAGTGGAGATGCTTTGGGACTCGGCGTGGCGGCTAAGAACTCCGCGGAAGCCACTGAACGCCTTGTCAAGGACATGCGGATTACTCTCGAAGCTTCTACCGCCGAGTTCGCCGGGCTGGAATCCAGTGCCCGCACCATTATGGATTCATACCAGCGTATTGGCAGTTCATCGCGCCTCGTGGAGACAAAGGTATCAGACCAATCGGCCGTGATAGCCGAATCGTCCGCTGCCATCGAAGCCATGACCTCCTCGGTCAACAACATTTCAGCCATAGCCTCGGCCCGCCTTGCCGCCATAGCCACCCTCAAGTCCACCACCGATGAGGGCACCGCCCAGATGGCAAGTTCCGCCGCCGCCCTCAAGGCCATGGAAGAAGCCGCCGCGTCGATAGTAGAAGTCGTCAAGGTGATACGCTCGGTAGCCAGTCAGACCAATTTACTCGCCATGAATGCCGCCATCGAGGCAGCCCACGCTGGCGAAGCTGGCCAGGGTTTCTCGGTTGTCGCCGACGAGATACGGAAGCTTTCTGAAGAAACGAATGCCAACGTCAAGACAATCAATATCGATATAAAGCGCACACTCACTGCCATGAAGACTGCTACCGATGTGAATGAACGGGCGCAGGTTATTTTCAGGAAGGTCGACGATGAGGCTGACGCCGTAGCCAGTGCCATGGACGAAATTGGACGGGGTCTGGCAGAAATATCCTCCGGTTCAGGCGAGATACTGCAGGGAACCACGGAGTCGGTCCAGATTACCACAACGGTCAAGGAAGCCTCGCACAAGATGGGCGAGGCTATCGCCGCATCGGAATCCGATCTTGAAAGCCTGCGTAGAACGACAGAAACGGTCCGGACCAGCCTTTCGTCCGTGGTCAGCAAGTTCGATGGAATCCATGCCGAATCAAAGGCACTCAGCGAGGCCGGCCGGAAGAGCGAACTGGCCCTCAAGGGACTCATGGAAAGCCTGGAAGCCTCCCGGTAGTCCTGCAAACACGTCCGGACCGCTATGTTCGAAGAGGCTTATCAGAAAGGCTTTGCATAAATTTGCATGGGGGCCCGCCTCGTGACTTAACGGCCAAACACGTCCGAACCGCTATGTTCAAGGAGGCTTTAAATAAAGGCCAGGTATGAATTTGCGCAGGGGCCCGCCTCGTGAATGCAAGGGGATCGCTTATCGCTCACCCCTTGATTCACGGTCGCCCTGCGCACTTTTCATGCGATGGCCATTCTGAAACCTTGTTGAGGCGGTTCGGACGTGCTTTATATGCATGGTCGGAGGCTTAGGATTAGTCGACGGTGATGCTGGTACCTGTCTGACCCATCCAGTAAGGTTTTTAAATGTGGGCGGTCCGGACGGGATTTTTCTGCGTGGTCGGAGGTTTAGGATTAGTCGACGGTGATGCTGTTGACTCTGAGGCTCTTCATCATGTCCTGATACGCCCATCGCGTATACATGCTTTGCTGGTTTGCCTTGTATCTCGCCCGAGTCAGGCCGGGGTATGTCTTGAAAAGCTATCATCAGGAAGGTTGCGTTGGGCGCCGGCACAACACCTGCCGCGCGCGTTAGCGTTCAAAAAGGCTCTTCTCAGTGCCCGGATTCGATAATCCCGCCAGCCTGCTTGTCCAACCCGCCTTCCATACCGCCCGAGTCAGGCCGGGGTATGTCTTGAAAAGCTATCATCAGGAAGGTTGCGTTGGGCGCCGGCACAACACCTGCCGCGCGCGTTAGCGCGGCGGGTGTTGTGCCAAGGCGGGCCCCAACGCAAAATTCATGTTTTGGCCTTTCTATATTAAAAACCGTTCCTCCGGCCTGACTCGGGCGTGATACCAGGCCTGTTGTTCCAACCTGACCTGGCGCTGTACTATCGATGACATGTTTCAGGGACACCTCCGCCGCTCTGGCCTTCCGGGGCGGCTTCGATTCATAGTAAGGCGGGTAGCCAGGACGGTACCCGCGTTCATGATTGCGATGTTCGGCCTTTCAGCCCTGGTCAACACGACCCTCGAGGTAACCGTAAAGGGCCAGATCGTCGAAGCCGTGCAGAGCGCCGTCATGGTCAACACGACCCTCAGGTCGGCGGATGAAATTCAGAAGTTCAAGCAGGACTTGATTGCGGGCATGGAGGAGTCGTATGGCCTTCACAAGCCACGGTTGCAGCGCATCATACACCAGACATTCCGCATCATCACGCTGGATCTGGGCTTTTCTCGGACGGACAGGACGGACTATCCGGAACGATCCCGCGAGGTGCGTAAGATACTGCTGCAGCGACTGCCACATACGCTCATCCTGTTCACTTCCAGTACGCTCATCAGCATAGTCCTTGGCATGGTGCTGGGAACGGCTATGGCGCGCAAGCCGGGAGGACCACTGGACCGTGGTTCCAGTCTGGTGGCGATGGTGCTCTACGGAACGCCAACCTGGTGGGTGGCCACGTTCATGATACTGTTTTTTGTGTTCTGGATACCGGTGTTCAGGGTAGGGGCGCTTCGCTCTCCGGTTGCACCAACGGGAGCCTTCCTGCGGGCGCTCGACTACCTGTCCTATCTGGCGCTACCCTTGCTGACGCTGGTGCTGGTCAAGGTCTGGAGCTTTGCATACCTGACGCGCGCCATGGTCACGGTGCCGTTGCAGGAAGATTATGTAATGGCGGCGCGGGGCAGGGGCATTCCGGAAGGCAAGATACTCAGAAGGCACGGGCTGCGCGTGGCCGCTCCCGGATTGACGACTATGGCAGCCCAGGCCTTCGCTCAGTCCATCATGGGTGATATGCTCGTTGAGAAGGCCATGTCCAGGCCGGGGCTGGGGCACACGCTCTTTTCAGCCATAACTTCCAACGACGTCGCGCTGTACACCGGTATCCTGGCCCTTGTCACTGCGGTCTATTGTATGTCGTTTATGCTGCTTGATATCGCCTACGCCTGGCTGGATCCCCGCATCGGGTACGGTAGGGACTAGCCGGGGCTGACACGCTGGAAAAAGGCTGTCAGCATGGTTATATTCTGACTCTGCCGGTCAGCATGGGGAGATAGCGAAATGTATATGGTATTGTGGGATTTGTTCTCTACGGGCGGCTTCTTCATGTGGCCCATACTGCTCTGTTCGGTGCTTGCCCTGGCGGTCGCCGTCTGGCAGGGGATCAGGAGCGCGCGCTTCAGGAAGGACATGGACGCCTTCGTGCTGTTCCTGCGCTCCGGCGGCAAGCAAGGATCAGGCGTCATGGGCAGGATTGACGCCGCCGAGTATGCCGCCAATCCGGCTGAGGAGCTTGCCCTGGCTGAAGAGCGGGTGCAGCTCGGTTTTGACCGCTTCGGTAAACCCCTGGAGCTCATATCGGTACTGGGTGGAATAGCCCCGCTTCTCGGATTCTTGGGAACCGTATCGGGCATGATATCGGCATTCTCGTCTATCGCGGCCGCGGACAAAGTATCAGTCAAGCTGGTAGCAGGCGGCATTGCCGAGGCTATGGTAACCACGGGCTTTGGGCTGTGCGTTGCCATACCCTGCATGTTCATAGAGACAGCCTACCGCTATTCGCTGCAGGGCAAGGCCCACACCATGACCGAGGAGCTCAACGAGGCCGTGGTTCGTGTCAGGAAGACCGCGACGGGCGTTCCCCGGGATGGCAGCGGCGCATGAAGGGCATCTCTGCCGGCGGTAGCGGCAAGGTACGTGAATTCTCGGGCACCATGACCGATATCTCCTTTCTTCTGATTGTGTTTTTCCTTATTACCGCCGCGTTCGTGACTGACCGCGGACTGTTCATGACTCTGCCTGATCCCGACTCGGGGCCAAAGGAGCTGAGTGCCGACGAGGTTGTCGTCATCGGTGTTGGAGCTTCCGGGTACTCGGTTGATGGCGTTCGGGCAAGCGACGCGGCCCTTTCGGCTGTGCTGAGCAGCGCCATCGGAGCGAAGCAACCTGAAGCGGTCATACTTGATGTTGAACCGGGGGTCCTGTACGAGCGGGTGCTGGCAACACTCGAGGCGGCAAAGGCTGCCGGGGCGCAGACCTTCTCCATTACCGCTGGCAAGGATCCCGTTCCGGTGGATTTACAGGACGCGACCCGGTGAAGATAACCACGCACTCAAAAAAACGGGGTTTTGCTCCTGCCGCGATGGCCGACATAGCCTTTCTTCTCCTCATATTCCTCATCGTAACGGTTTCAGTGGGCGACACGCCGCCGGTCAAGCTGCCAGCGTTCAGGTATGCTCGCGAGACAGGCTTTCCTGTCACGGCGGTCGTAAGCCTTACCCGCGACGGCGAGGTGCTCCTGGACGGTTCTCCGGTGGCTTTGGCAAGCCTGCCTGCCGTGCTGGCCGGTATAGCCGATCCAACCGAGCTGGTCGTCACCCTGCATGCGGATGCCAGGACGCCCTATGACAAGGTCGACGCGTTGCTCCGTAGCCTCCAGTCGGGTCGCTACCTGCGCGTCGTGCTCATGACGGAAGTGCCGGATGAAGCCAGGTAGTGAGGCCTGGAGCCTCGCCGCCTGCATAGCGTTTTCAGTCGTTGCCCATGCCGCGCTTCTCTTCCTGTCAGCCCCTGTCCGGGCGCCGGAACGGGCTGTGGTGAGTACTGACGGCTTCCGCATGATCCAGACCGTCGTGGCAGCCAGACCAAAGCCCGCCGTCATTCCGCCCAGGCCCAAACCCGTGCCCAAAGTGAGCGAGGCGGCGATCGTCAGCGAGAAACCGCCGGAAGAGCCTGCCCTGGAACTCCCCGAAGAACTTCCCCCTGAACCAGCACAGCTAGCCACTGAAGCTACCGATGATGCCGGAGCCGTTGCCGAAGCAGGACCGGTCGGCCTTCCGGGGCAGGGCGCTGGCAGTGATTTTCTGCCGTTCTACAAGGTCGACGTTCGGCCGGAATTCCTCTTCAAGGCCGAGCTCGTGTTTCCCCTGCAGGCCAGGAAGCTCGGGCGCGAGGGCACGGTCATCGTGGAAGCCGATATCGACGAGAAGGGGATACTGGCCGACATACGCCTCGTCAAGAAGGCCGGTTTCGGTTTTGACGAGGCTGCCACCGACATGATACGCGCTTCACGTTTTGCCCCCGCCTATGCGGCTGGCCGGCCGGTTCCGGTACGCATGCGCTTTACCGTCAATTTCAAGTTGAAAGGTTGATGTTCCATGCACCATACATACCTGCCTGTCCTCGCAGTGTTCTGCGCCTTGACCCTGACCGGTTGCCCCGATCCAGCACCCATGCTGTTTACCGTACCATTGTACGAACTCGATCTCGGTGATCAGGTCGCCGCTACCCCGGCCGTTTCCAGGGACGGCACAAGTCTGTATGTCGTCACCTACCACGGTAAGGTGCTGAAGATCGTTGACCCCGGAACCGCGTCGGCGCGGAGCGTGTTCCTTGCGGACCTCGAGGACACCTGCGTGTTTCCGCCCGTTGTGGGTGACGACGGCAGCATCTATGTAAACTCCGGCACGGGCAGGGTGTACCGCATACTCGACGATGGAGTGAGTGAACCTCTCATCTGGAAAAGTGAAGTGGCCGCTCCCAGAACCGTCGACGATCAGCTTGTAGTCGGCGAGAACACCGTGTTCGTCTACGTCCGTCGCTACGAGGAAATCGTGGCCTATGACCGGGCAAGCGGAGTGGTCCGGTACACCCTAAACCTGAAATCGATCAAGGCACAACACGATGATTTCTGGTTCACCGGCACATCCAGCATGCTGGCGACGAGCGGCGTGCACGACTACGAGCTGGTGATAGCCGCAGGCTCGTACCACGTCCTGCTCGTCAAGCCTTCCGGTGACCAGGATATCACCGCACTGTTCGTGGATGCTTCCGGCGGCCCCGTCATTGTGGGCGGTGACGTCACCTATGAAAAGGATGAGGAGGACTACGACGGCGACGGAACCTTCGGATACCACTATGTCCAACGGATACCGGTGTTGCGAAGAATATCCGCCAGCTGGAATGATCTCCCGGAGAATAACTGGCCGCTGGCAGATGGGGGCGAACCTGGAATCTTTGAGAACCTGGCGTTAAGCATGACGGGCGGCAACCTCATCGCCGGTCGCGATTACGGGTTTTATACCGGCGGCATCCAGCGGTTGTTTTTCTGGAACGCTGAAGACGGTTCTCTGGTCAGATCATACAGCCTCGTCCTGGAACCAAGCGACTCTTCTGGCTGGTTCAGTTCGTCGCTGGATTCACGGATCTACCACACCACTGACGGTACGGCACCCTGGGTGCTGTTCGCCAGCCGGCGCTCTGATACCAGCTACCAGAACGACGCGTTCCTTGGCCGGTATGATCCGGCCAATCCCGACACGGTGATTCCGAGGACCATAGCGCTGCCTGACAAGCCCCGGCTGGCGGAACCCGTCATAATCCAGAACATGGTGGTGTGCGTGTTCGCCGACGGTACGCTCGCCGCCTATGCCGCTCCTTCCGGACCGCTCCTATGAAACGACTCGCACCCCTCTTCTTCGTCCTGCTGGCGCTTCCCGCCGCCCTCCTGGCCCAGCCGCTCTCCGGTACCCTGCTGGATGCCGGAACCCGGGAGCCCGTGGGCTTTGCCTTCATCGTCGTGCTTGAATCCGGAGAGGTCGCCGAGAGTGCCGAGGATGGTAGTTTTACCTTTGACCCTGCGCCTGAGCCTCCCTTTACGCTGCGCGTCGCGGTTGACGGCTACGTCTTTGCGGACAGGCTCTACGAGGCCCTGCCCGAAGGTTCCCTGGAACTGCTGGCAACCAGGACCATCGTACAGATGGAGACGATAGAAGCCGTTGCGGAGCGCCCCGTCCTGGCCACGACGAAGGCCGTGGAGCAGGCCGCCATCAGGGACACGGCAACGGGCGGCAATCCCTTTGCCATCGTCGACCGGTCTCCGGACACCGTCAGCGTCGACATGCCGGCCCTGGACAACGACATCGTCGCGGTCAAAGGCGAGATAGCGGCGGCCCTGGGCCTGCCCATACTCAGCATGGTCAGCACCTTCTCTTTCAGGGGCTTGCCCTACTATTCCAATGCGTTCTTCCTGAACGACCTTATACCGTTGGCCTTCCAGAACTACGGGCTGACCCTGAACATGCTGGGCAGCGTCTTCCCAGGCGACGTACTGTCCGGCATCGACATGTACGGAGCAGGCCGGAATCCGGCCCTCGGCCCCGGAGCTGGGCTCATCACCTCGGCTATCACCAACGGCGAGCCTGCCGACGGCAAGCTTGCCGACCAGTCGGAGACCATTGTGTCCGCCTCGCTCCTGGCGGCCGGTATCGTCCATAGGACCTCGCTTGCCGACGGCAAGGCTGGCCTCGTCGTGTCGCTCAGGAAATCCGTGTACGAACTCACCTGGATACCACTGATAACGGCACTCAACCGCACGTACAAGTGGTTTGAATTCCTGGGCACTGGCGATTCCATAGACCTCGGTATCAAGATACTGCCGGGGAACGTCGATGCCCTGGTCTCGTTCTGGATGGAACCGGCTCCGGGGCAGCGCCTGTCGCTGGACGCCTTTACCGCGACGGGCTATACCGACATCGTCTACCAGACCTATTCCCGGCTGTTCGGCTTCATTGATTTCGAGCGCCTTGACCTGAGTTCAGAAAGCGGCCTTGACGCGGCCTGGCGCTTTGACCCGCGGGAGGACCTGCGCGTAGAACTGTCAGCCTATGAGCTCCTTGCCTGGAACATGAACCTGCAGCGCATGGGGCTCATGGGTGGCGAGGAATCCAGAAGCACCTTCCATTATCCACTCAACGAAGCGGGCGGAGGCCTGAGCCTGGCCGGAGCTCCGTGGCAGGGCACGGCGATCTCAGCCGGCCTGTCGGGGCGGTGGCTGTACGGATGGTACGACAGGAGCTCCTACACCGACCCGATAGTCGGGTTCGAGTACAAGGATATCAGTGTCGAAGAGCAAGCCCTGAACGAAGGGGAGCTCTCCGCCTGGGCGGAGGCCAGCATAGCCCTCGGCCGCTTTGAACTCGTACCTTCGATACGGCTCGACTGGCTCTCAATGACGGGCGTGTTGTATCCCAGCCCCATGCTGCAGGCCTTCTGGTATCCGGCCGCCGGCCATTCCGCCCACGCAGGCGGTGGCCTGCGCCACGACCGCATCGACTACATCGTTCGCCACCTCTTCGCTTCCAACCGCGACCTGTCCATCATCGACAGCACCGACAGTGAGGGCGTTACCACCCCGGTTGAGACGATCGACGAGCGCTACGTGCAGAACGGGCTCGCCCGGCTTTTCACCGGAGAGGCCGACTACGCCTTCGAGAAACCTGACTTCTCGTTCCGGGCGGTGGTCTACGGCGCGTACATGGACAAGCTGTCGGGCTTCAACCTCGACACGTACTACTCGTCTTCAAGTTTCTACAACCCCGAAAGCGACACCGACATCGACACGCCCGGACTCAAGGCTTCGGACGCCCTCTGGACCGCCGGAGGCAACCTCGACTTCGGCTTTGGCGACGAGACGGCCTCGCTGGACCTCCTGTACAATCTGCAGGCCAGCCGCTACCACGCCGACCTCAAGGGTGACAAAACCTACGAGTGGATCATTCCCAAAAACGACATAACGCACCAGTTCAAGTTTTTTGGCCACCTTGAACCCGGCGAGCACTGGGAGCTGGGGGCCACCCTCAAGGCCCTGCTCGGCATACCCGCCACCCCCAACAAGGTGACAGAAATCATCAAGTCGGTGGATGGAACATACCCGGATTACATCCTGTACGAGGAAGTGGAAGGCAAGCGCTACCAGCTGCGCGACTACATGCCCCGCTTCAACCTTGACTTCAAGATAGCGTACCGCTGGGGAAAGACTACCACGTCGTGGGAACTGTTCCTCGATGTCGCCAACCTCATTTCCTTTCCGCACTACACGCAGCCTGCGCTGCGGGTAGTCGGTGCCGTGGAACAATCGGCACTTGACCGCGAGTACGACTGGTCTCCGGTACGGATCGAGGGCTTGCCGTCAATGCGGATAGACGCGGGGCTCAAGATACGTTTCTGAACCAGCATGCCGGCTGCCGATTCGCATTGACACTTCAAATCGGTATGAGGCATGTTCAACCCATGCCCGTACGCATGCGGATCATCGTTCTGACGCTACTCCTCTGGTCTGTTCCGCTTGCTATGGCGCAGGAGCTATCCATCACTGCTGAATACTACGGTGAAATAGGCTGCGCCCACTGCGACACGTTCGCGGCCAGGGACCTGCCCGCGGCGGAGCAGGCGAGCGGTGTGGATGTGGAGCTGGTCCTCGTTGACATACTCTCCACGGAAGGGTACAGGCAGTGCGAAGAACGGCTGGCCGGGCTTGGGTATACATTCAGGTTTTTTCCTGTGCTGGTCATAGGCCAGTCGGCCTACCAGGGCAATACTGCCATAGCTGCCAACCTGTTACCGGAGTTGAAGTTCTATGCCGACCATGGGACGTTCCGGCCGCGCCTGGTTGAGGAACCGGTTGTCGAGTCGCTGGCTCCAACGGCTGCGATGCAGTGGGCGGCCTTGCCTGTCTTCATGGCGGGGCTGATCGACGGCATTAATCCCTGCGCGTTTACCACACTGCTGTTTTTTATGTCGTACCTGGCGCTGCGCGGCGGCTCGAGGAAACGCATCGCTTTTGCCGGGCTTGCCTTCGCCGCGGGCGTCTTCCTGTCCTATCTGCTCATCGGCTTTGGCCTGTTCAACGCGCTCAGGTTGGGCGGCAGGCTGCAGTCGCTCAGACTCGCGCTGCGGATCATCGTCAGCGTCATCACGGCCGTATTCTGCGCGCTTACCGTGCGGGACATCGTCAGGCTGCGGCAGGGCAGGCAGGCTGAGCTGAGCCTCCAGTTGCCTGAAAGGCTGAGGCTGGGGATCAATGCCGCAATCAGGTCGGGTCTCGGCTCACGGGCCTTCTTTGCGGGCGTGTTCGGCACCGGCATCCTCGTGTCGGTGCTTGAACTTGCGTGCACGGGGCAGGTGTACTTTCCGGCCATCTCCTTCATGGTGCAGACCGACGCGTCGGCTATGGGAATAGGAAGCCTGCTCCTGTACAATCTGGCCTTCATCACGCCTCTTCTGGGCGTGCTGGTCCTTGCGCTGGCGGGCATCAGGCAGGAGACCGTACGGTTGTACTTCCAGAGGCACCTCGTGGCTGCCAAGGCCGCACAGGCGGGCATCTTCGCAGTGCTGGCGGTACTCGTGTGGGTATACTAGAATTGCATCACATCAGTGGGGAGGACAGGATATGTACATAGTTATTGTCGATGTGGTCATAAAGAAGGAATTCGCGGAGCAGTACCGAACGGCCATACTGGCCCAGGCGGAAGCGTCGATGCTCAACGAGGAGGACTGCCAGCGCTTCGAGGTGCTGCAGACTCCCGGCGATCCCAGCCGCTTTACGCTGGTGGAAGCATATACCGACGAAGCGGCGTTCAGCGAAACGCACCGCAACACACCGTACTACAAGCGCTATTCAGAAACGACTGCGTCATGGGTAGAGAGCAAGTCCGCCCGCAAGTTTGAACGCATCTGGCCGGAATAAGCTGCTGGCTCAGTCTGCTACCAGGGCAGGCACGCTTCGTGAAGGCATCCTGGTGGCAGGAGTCAGGGTAGGGTCGGTTTCTTTGGCGTCTGGCTGCCAGAGGAGTCTGCTTCCTGCTTTGAAACCTCGGTGCCTTTATCTCCGGTAGCGGCTATCTTCTCATTGAGGCTCGTCTTCTCCTTTTCCAGCCGGTGTACACGGCGTTTGAGGCCGGAAGACTGGAAGGAGCGCTTGAATACTGAGGGTGCCATGATCAGTACACCTATCAGTATGCCCAGAGTGAGCGTCAGGACGAGCACGAGCGACAGTGATCCGGAGGTGCTCCACGCAAAGAACGTTATGGCTACCGTTGCGCTGTTCTGCGCCGCGAACATCACGGCGAGTATGGCTACGA
>JFJP01008888.1_pt1 | contig 11885 bp, 10 predicted proteins | sample 431651 | NCBI WGS metagenome assembly JFJP01 (sample SAMN02602958, study PRJNA72255) | Microbial mat metagenome, whole genome shotgun sequencing project. | biome: fresh water; feature: sink hole; material: water; isolation source: purple microbial (photo- and chemosynthetic) mats found in... | reverse complement strand
ACCCATTTGAGGATCTCTCCAAAACCTTTGAAACTGGCTCCCAGTCTAGCTTTGCGGCGCTTTGGTAGGGGTCAACTGCCGGAAATAGGATAAATCAAGGCGATTGAGAAGCAGCCCACTCTAACAGCGCGTCCATCACGGGGCGAGCCTGTGGAGCATTGGCGTGGTTGACGATGCCCACCACCACCAGATCACGCCCGTTGCGGGCCTGCACGTAGCCCGCCACGGCCACCACGTCGCGCAGCGAGCCGGTTTTGATGCGGGCGTTGCCCAGGGCCAGCTTCATCACACCGCGCTGGCCCATGCGGGCCGCCGTGCCATCCACACCCGCCACGGGCAGCGACTGGCGCAGCATGTCGGCACTCGGGTGGCTGGCCGCGTCGCGCAGCAAAGCCAGCAGTCCGTCTGCAGTGATGCGCTCTTCGCGCGACAGGCCTGAGCCGTTGTCCATCACCGGCGCAGGTGCCTTGGCACCGAAACGGGTGTGCCACCAGCGGCCCACGCGCTGGCGGGCGCGCTCGAATGTGGCCGGTGTGGCGGGCGAGGCGGCCAGCGTCAGAAACACCTGCTGCGCCATCACGTTGTTGCTGTGTTTGTTGATGTCGCCCACGATGTCGGCCAGCGGCAAGGAAGGTGCCTCGTGCAACAGGCGGGCCTGCGGCGGCACCGGCCCCAGCCGGGTGACCCCCGTGAGCAGCCCGCCCCCGGCGCGCCACATGCCCTCCAGCGCGCGGGCGGCGTATTCGTCTGGCGCCACGTATGCCACAGGCCAGGGTCGCTCACCGCAACGGGCAGGGTAGTTGCCTGTGAACCGGATGGCATTGGGGTCGTCAAACCGGGCCTGCAGGCTGCTGCGCCAGTCGCCACACCCGGCGTTGGACAAGGGCACGGTGGCGTCCACCGCCAGCCCGGCCAGCGGGGGCTCAAACGTCACGCGAGCCACGCCAGCGGCAGGGTCGGGCACAAACCCCATCACCACGGCCTTGAAATTGACCAGCAGCGCCTCCGGTGCCACGTTGTACGGGCGCAGGCGCTCGCCGTCGAACGCGGCAGGGTCCCCAGCGGGCACGGCAAACGCGGTCTGGTCCAGCACGATGTCGCCACGCACGACGGTCACGCCCGCGTCGCGAACGGCTTGCAGGGCGGCAGCGATGCGTTCCATCACAAACTTGGGGTCGCCCCCGCCACGGATGTGCAGGTTGCCGCGCAGCAGACCCTGGTCCACCGTGCCATCCACGTAAAAGCCGGTGCGCCACAGGTGGGCTGGGCCGAGCAGGTCAATGGCTGCGTAGGTCGTCACCAGCTTCATGACCGACGCGGGGTTCATGGGCCGCTGCGCGCCCAGCGCCAGCAGCGGTGCGCCGCCCTCTACCGGGGCCACCAGCGCGGCCAGGGCGTCTTCGGGCAGGCCCGCTTTCTTGACGGCCTGGCGCAGGCTGGCCGGCCAGTTGCCGGGTTGCGCCCAGGCCACTCCCATACACAGCGACGCCCCACACAGGACCAAACCACACACTCGACGGGCAAACACAGGGGACATGGGGCAGACCAAAGCAAAGAAAGCAAAGAGGCAAATTATCCAGGGGGGCTGGCAGATAATCCGCTGCCACCCGCTGCGCGCTGCACAGCAGGCACCCGACCAATTCAGTTAGTAGCAAACTTTTGAATGCCAAAAACGTGACAAAGACATTGCGCCTGCTGGCCCTGGACACCGGCACCGCCGAACAACACGTCGGCGTGGCACACCTGCCAAGCGACGCTACTGAAGCAGCGCTGTGGCTGCACAGCAGCCAAGGTGGCGCGCAGGCCTCGTTGTCGCTCATCCCTACCGTGCTGGACGTGCTGGCCCAGGCCCACACCCCGCTGGCGGGGCTGGACGCGCTGGTGTTTGGCCGGGGGCCGGGCTCGTTCACGGGGCTGCGCACCGCGTGTGCGGTGGTGCAAGGGCTGGCCTACGGCGCGCGGTCTGAAGCGCACCCTCAAGGCCTGCCCGTGCTGGGCATCGACAGCCTGATGGCCGTGGCCGAAGACGCACGCCACACCTGGCAAGCAACCAACGCCCCGGCACCAGGCACTCTGCTGACCGTCACCGCCCTGCTCGACGCCCGCATGGACGAGGTGTACGCCGCCACCTACACCTTTGCCGATGCCGCCCAACCCCAGGCCACGTTGACCGGTGGCCCCTGGCTGCTGAAGCCCGAACAGGTGGCAGGCCTGCTGGCCCCGGTTGAGCACCCCCACCTGCTGGCAGGCAATGCCTTCGAGGCCTACGGCCCCCGGCTGCCCACTCACCTGCCGCGCCTGACTGCGGCACCCACCGCCGCAGCTTTGCTGCGCCTGGCCCCCGCGCTGCTGGCACAAGGCCAGGCGGGCGGCCCTGCCGATGCGCAGCCCCTGTACGTGCGCGATAAAGTGGCCCAAACCACCGCTGAGCGCGAAGCCTTGCGACAAACCCTATCAGGGGTGCCCTCGCACCCACGCAGGCCGCCGAGCGCGAGCTGCACCTGTTGCCCCTGACGGAGGCCGACCTGGACCTGGTGTGGGACACCGAAAAGCGCGCCTACGCCCACCCCTGGTCGCGCGGCAATTTTGAAGATTCACTGCGGTCGGGCTACCCCGCGCAGATGCTGGTCACCCCACCGCTGCCTGGCGACAACCCGCTGCAACTCACCGCCAGCGGCCACATGCTGCTGGGCTACTGGGTGGCCATGGCGGGCGTGGACGAAATGCACCTGCTCAACATCGCCGTGGCCCCCGAGCACCGCCGCCAGGGCTGGGGCCTGGTGCTGTTGCAAGCCCTGGCCACCCACACGCTGGCCCAAGGCCACGCCTGGCTGTGGCTCGAAGTGCGCACCGGCAACACCCCCGCCCAGTGCCTCTACCGCCGCATGGGCTTTTTGCCCGTGGGGCTGCGCAAGCAGTACTACCCTGCGGGCAACGGTCAGCGCGATGAGCCTGAACCTGCGGGCCCACCCGCCCAAGCCATGAACCCGCCCACCGTCGACCCCAAAACAGCCCTGCACTCGCTGCACCTGGACGAACGCCAGCGCGCCATGCTGGCTGCCATGGGCACGCCCGTGTGGTGGCCCGAGGCCATCACCGAAACGGCTGCGGAAGCGAAACCTGCACCCCCGCCCCCTACGCCGGTGCGCCCAGCCCCTGCGCCAGAAGCGGCTCCTGTGCCTACCCCTGCTGCTGCGCCAGCTGCCGATCCCGCCATTGCCACCCTGAGCTGGGACGCGCTGACCGAAGCCATCCAGTCTTGCCAGGCGTGCGGCCTGTGCCTAGGGCGCCAACGTGCCGTGCCCGGCATGGGCAACCGCCAGGCCCGCTGGATGATCGTGGGCGAAGCCCCGGGCGAGCAGGAGGACAAACAAGGCCTGCCCTTTGTCGGCCCCGCCGGGCAGCTGCTGGACGCCATGCTCGCAGCCATGGGCCTGACACGCGAGGCCGATGTGTACATCGCCAACGTCATCAAGTGCCGCCCACCGCACAACCGCAACCCCGAGCCCGCTGAGGTGGCGCAGTGCCGCCCCTACCTGCAACGGCAAATCGAGCTGGTGCAGCCCGACCTCATCCTGGCCCTGGGCCGTTTTGCCGCCCAGACCCTGTTGGCCGGTGTGGTGCCCGACGTGGACAAGCTGCCCCTGGGCAAACTGCGCGGGCAGGTTTACCGCGTCGACGGGCGGCCCGTGGTCGTGAGTTACCACCCCCCCTACCTGCTGCGCAGCCCCGCCGACAAAGGCAAAACCTGGGCCGACCTGTGCCTGGCCATGGACGCGCTGGGGTACAACCCCCTGGAAAAACCTACTCCGGCACAGCCCCAAACCTAAAATGGTCCCCATGACCTTTACCGACAAACTCTGCGCGGCAAGCGCCCAACACAACAGCCTGCTTTGCGTGGGCCTGGACCCCGAACCCGCGCGCTTTCCCGGTGATTGGAAGGGCGACGCCAGCAAGATTTTTGATTTCTGCGCAGCCATCGTGGACGCCACCGCAGACATTGCACAGTCGTTCAAGCCCCAAATTGCCTACTTCGCCGCCCACCGCGCCGAAGACCAACTGGAACGACTGATGGCCCACATGCGCCGCGTGGCCCCGCGGGTGCCGGTCATACTCGATGCCAAGCGCGGCGACATCGGCTCGACCGCCGAGCAGTACGCCAAAGAAGCCTTTGAGCGTTACCAGGCCGACTGCGTCACGCTGTCGCCCTTCATGGGGTTTGATTCAGTTCTGCCCTATTTGAAGTACGAGGGCAAAGGCGCCTACCTGCTGTGCCGCACCTCCAACCCCGGCGGCGACGACTTGCAAAGCCAGCGCCTGGCCAGCGTGGACGGGCAACCACTGCTGTACGAGCACATTGCCCGCCTGGCCCAAGGCCCGTGGAACGTGAACGGGCAACTGGGCCTGGTGGTGGGCGCCACTTACCCGGCTGAAATTGCCCGCGTGCGCGAGATTGCCCCCACCCTGCCCCTGCTGATTCCCGGCGTGGGCGCGCAGGGTGGCGACGCTGCCGCCACCGTACAGGCAGGGCTGACAGCGCAAGGCCTGATATCGGTCAACTCTTCCCGCGCCATCCTCTACGCCAGCAGCGGCGCCGACTTTGCCGATGCGGCGCGAGCGGAAGCCATTCGCACCCGTGAATTGCTGAACGCCTCAAGGGCATAGCAAACAAATCAATACAGTCAAGCGCTGGGCGGCATTTTTACTTCAAGTATTTTCTCAAGTACCGCCCGGTAAAGCTGGCGTCGCAGGCCGCTATTGTCTCGGGCGTGCCGGTGGCCACCACCATGCCACCGCCCGCGCCACCCTCTGGGCCCATGTCAATCAGCCAGTCGGCGGTTTTGATGACGTCCAGGTTGTGCTCGATCACCACCAGTGTGTTGCCCGCGTCGCGCAGTTGGTGCAGCACCTTCAGCAGCAGCTCGATGTCGGCAAAGTGCAAACCGGTGGTGGGCTCGTCCAATATGTAGAGCGTGCGGCCTGTGTCGCGCTTACTCAGTTCCAGCGCCAGCTTCACGCGCTGGGCTTCGCCGCCCGACAAGGTGGTGGCGCTTTGCCCCAGCCGCACATAGCTCAGGCCCACGTCCAGCAGGGTTTGCAGCTTGCGGTGGATGGTGGGCACGGCGCTGAAGAAGGCGGCGGCCTCGCCCACTGTCATGTCCAGCACCTGGGCGATGTTTTTGCCCTTGTATTGCACTTCCAGCGTTTCGCGGTTGTAGCGTTTGCCGTGGCACACGTCGCAGGGCACGTACACGTCGGGCAGAAAGTGCATTTCCACCTTCACCACGCCGTCGCCCTGACAAGCCTCGCAGCGCCCGCCACCGCTGCCCTGGGCCACGTTGAAGCTGAAGCGCCCGGGGCCGTAGCCGCGCTCTTTGGCGGTGTTGGTTTCGGCCATCAGCTCGCGTATAGCGGTGAACAGGCCCGTGTACGTGGCCGGGTTGCTGCGCGGGGTGCGGCCAATGGGGCTTTGGTCGACGTTGATGACCTTGTCGAAATGCTCCAGGCCCTGAATCTCTTCGTGGGCGGCGGGCTCCTCGTGGGCGCGGTACAGGTGCTTGGCCACCGCCGTGTACAGCGTGTCGTTCACCAGCGTGCTTTTTCCCGAACCGCTCACCCCCGTCACGCAGGTCAGCAGGCCCACGGGGAAGGCGGCGGTCACGCCCTTGAGGTTGTGTCCGTTGGCGTTGACCACGGTCACCCAGTCCCACGGCGTGTGGCGCTCGGTGGGCACGGTGATGTGCTTGGTGCCGCTGAGGTACTGGCCGGTGAGAGATTCAGGGTTGGCCATGACCTGGGCCGCCGTGCCCTGCGCCATGACGCGCCCGCCGTGCACACCCGCACCGGGCCATGCGGATCATGTCTTCGTCGTGCTCCACCACCAGCACGGTGTTGCCCAGGTCGCGCAGGTGGATGAGGGTTGCAATCAGGCGGTCGTTGTCGCGCTGGTGCAGGCCAATGCTGGGCTCGTCCAGCACGTACATCACGCCGGTCAGGCCGCTGCCAATCTGGCTGGCCAGGCGGATGCGCTGGGCCTCGCCACCGCTCAAGGACTCTGCGCTGCGCTCCAGGCTGAGGTAGTTCAGGCCCACGTCGTTCAAAAACTTCAGACGCTGGCGGATTTCGTGCACCACCTTGGCCGCGATGTCACCCTTGGCGCCGCTCAATTGCAAGGCGCTGAAGTACGCCAGCGATTCACCCAGTGTGATGTGGCTCACGTCGTAAATGGCACGCTTCTGGTCGCCCTCGCCCACAAACACGTGGCGGGCCTCGCGGCGCAGGCGGCTGCCATGACAGTCGGGGCAGGGTTGAGTGGCGCGGTAGCGGCCCAGCTCTTCGCGCACGGTGGCACTGTCGGTTTCGCGGTAGCGGCGCTCGAAGTTGCGCAAGATGCCTTCGAACGGGTGCTCTTTGGTCACCTTTTTGCCGGCGGTTTTGCCCGAGTCGATGACGTACTGGAAGGGCACATCCTCTTCACCTGAACCGAACAGCAGCACTTGGCGAGCTTGCTCGGGCAGGTCTTCCCACGGGGTCTCGGCATCAAAGCCATAGTGCTTGGCCAGGCTCTCAACCATCGCAAAGTAGTAGCCGTTGCGCCGGTCCCAACCTTTGATGGCGCCGCTGGCCAGGCTGAGCGAGGGGAAGGCGACGATGCGTGCCGGGTCAAACACCTCGGTGTGGCCCAGGCCGCTGCAGGTGGGGCAAGCCCCGTGCGGCGAGTTGAACGAGAAGAGGCGCGGCTCCAGCTCGCCCAGTGAATAGCTGCAGACCGGGCACGAAAATTTGGAAGAAAAAAGCCTCTCAGCGCTTGATGGTATTGCGCTGGCAGCTACGGTTTCATCCAGGTTCAACACCAAGGCTCGGCCATCGGCCAGGCGCAGCGCGGCCTCAAAACTCTCGGCCAGACGCTGGCGCTGGGCCAGGTAGGCCTGGGCGTCTTCCTGGTCGGCGGGCGAGGCATCTGCGGGCAGGGTGGACGTGGGTGGCGTGGCGCGCACCTTCAGGCGGTCCACCACCACGTCCACGTCGTGCGGCTGGGCGGGGTCCAGCTCGGTCAGTTCGTGGCTTTCCAGGATTTGGCCGTTCACGCGAAAGCGCACATAGCCTTGGGCCACCAGGCCGTCAAACATGTCACCCAAGTCGCCGGTGCGGCCACGGGCAATGGGGGCCAACACCATCAGGCGTGTGCCTTCTGGCCAGGCCAGCACGGCATCCACCATCTGGCTAACGCTCAGGGCGGCCAGCGGCTGGCCATGTTCGGGGCAGTGCGGCGTGCCAGCGCGGGCAAACAGCAGGCGCAGGTAGTCGTGGATTTCAGTCACCGTGCCCACAGTGGAGCGCGGGTTGTGGCTGGTGGCTTTTTGCTCGATGCTGATGGCGGGGCTCAGGCCCTCGATCAAGTCCACATCGGGCTTGTCCATCAGCTGCAAAAACTGGCGGGCGTAGGCGCTCAGGCTTTCCACGTAGCGGCGCTGGCCTTCGGCATACAGGGTGTCAAACGCCAGGCTGCTTTTGCCCGAACCCGATAGTCCAGTGATGACCACCAACTTGTCGCGCGGAATGTCGAGGTCGATGTTTTTCAGGTTGTGCGTGCGCGCGCCCCGCACGCTGATGCGCTGGTGGCGCAAGGCAGCGGCCAGCGGCAGGCCATCGTCGGCAACGGGCTGGGGGTTTGCAAATTGGGACGAGGCAGTTTCTGGCGACATGGGGCAACACAACAAGCCCTGCTGAAAGCCTGAGCGAAATGGCCCAGCCCGGCGCAAGGCAACTGGGCATTATCGGTTGCCGAACAATCAAGGACAATCTGCGGCTTTGCCCGCCCGCCTCATACCGCGCCCATGCCTTCCAATGCCCCCGCTCCTGTCGAGCCTGCCGCCATGACACCAATGGAGCGGCGCGCCAGTTTTTCGCTGGCGGCCATTTTTGCCCTGCGCATGTTGGGCCTGTTTCTGGTGTTGCCCGTGTTTGTGCTGGAAGCCAGGCAATACCCCGGCGGCGACAACACCGCCCTGGTGGGCCTGGCCATGGGCGTGTATGGCCTCACGCAAGCGCTGATGCAGGTGCCGCTGGGCATGGCCAGCGACCGCTGGGGCCGCAAACGCATCATCGTGCTGGGGCTGGGTGTGTTTGCGCTGGGCAGCGGCGTGGCCGCACTGGCCACCAGCGTGGAAGGCCTGCTGGTGGGCCGCGCACTGCAAGGCGCCGGTGCCGTGTCTGCCGCCGTGACAGCCTTGCTGGCCGACCAGACCCGTGACAGCGTGCGCACGAAGGGCATGGCATTGATTGGCGCCAGCATTGGGCTGATGTTTGCACTGTCTCTGGTGCTGGCCCCACCGCTCACGGCAGCCGTGGGCTTGGGCGGTGTGTTTGCCCTGACGCTGATATTGGCGGTGGCCGGCATGGCGGTGGTGACCTGGTGGACCCCACCCGAGCCCCCCAAAGCACCCAACACCCCGCGCGGCAAGCTGATGGACGTGCTGTTTCACCCCGCCCTGTGGCGGCTGAACCTGGGCGTGTTTGTGCTGCACGCCACACAACTGGGCATGTGGATGGCCGTGCCTGCACTGTTGACGCAGACCGGCCTGGCCCCGGCCAGCCACTGGCAGGTGTATTTGCCTGCGGTGTTGGGTTCGTTTGTGCTGATGGGCGGCCTGTTTGCCATGGAACGCCGGGGCTACCTGCGTGCCGTGCTGCGCGCCGCCGTGCTGCTGTTGCTGCTGGTCTGGCCGCGTCCAGCGGGCCGGCACTGTGGCCACTGGCCACGCTGCTGTTTTTGTTTTTCGTGAGCTTCAACATCCTTGAAGCCAGCCAGCCCAGCCTGGTGTCGCGCCTGGCCCCACCTGAATCACGCGGGGCCGCACTGGGTGTGTACAACGCGCTGCAATCACTGGGCCTGTTTGCCGGGGGTGCCGTGGGTGGCTCCCTGGTGAAATGGGGTGGCACACAGGTGCTGTTTGCGGCGTGCTGCGCGGCAGTGGCCGTGTGGTTGGTGCTGGGGTGGGGCATGAAGGTACCCCCTCCCAAAGGCAAGTCAGCAGGGCACTGAAGGTCGCCGCTCATTGGCCGCGCTGCTGCACAATCGGGCTTTCACAGAACACTTTTTCGGGCAGACACCATGGCATCCGTCAACAAAGTCATCCTCATCGGCAATTGCGGGCGAGACCCTGAAATCCGCTACCTGCCGTCTGGCCAGGCCGTGGCCAACATCAGCATTGCCACCAGCACACGCCGCAAGAACCGCGACACCGGCGAAAGCGTGGAAGACACGCAGTGGCACCGCGTGACGTTCTACGACCGCCTGGCCGAAATCGCCGGTGAATACGTGAAAAAAGGGCGTCCCGTGTACGTGGAAGGCCGTCTGAAGTACGGCACCTACGTGGACAAGGCCACCGGCGCCGAGAAGAACACCGTGGACATCATCGCCACCGAACTGCAACTGCTGGGCGGCCGCGAAGGCATGGGCGGCGGCAACATGGGTGGAGGGGATGAGGGCGGCTACGACGCTCCAGCGCCCGCTCGCCGTGCACCTCCGCCTTCACGTCCGGCAGCACCGGCCTACGCCCCAGCACCACGTCAAGCACCGCCCGCTGCCCCCGCACGCAGCAGCAGCGGCTTTGATGACATGGACGATGACATTCCCTTCTAAATAGCACCTTGTGGTCGACGGCCCCTCAGGCAATCACTACAACACGGCTGACTGGCCTGGCGTGACGGCCCACTGCGGGTCGTCAAACACCAGTTGAATGGCACCCGGGTCGCGCACTTCGGTCAGCGGGCCGCTGTTGGGCGCGGCCTGCAGCAGGCAAGGCGCATCGGCCTGGCGGTAACGGGTTTTCGCGGCCAGGCGGCGGGGTTTGGACAGGTCGGGCGCGGTGCCCGCGGCCCAACTCAGGTCTTGCGCCACCAGCTCGCTGTTCAGTAACCACGGGTGGTCATGCCCTTGCACCACCCACAGGGTATTGGTTTTGAGGTCTTTGCGCGCCACAAACCACGGCTCGTGCTCGCCCACGCCGCGCAGACCCTGGCTTTGCACGGCCTTCAGTTCAGCGCCACGCGCCTTCACGCCGCCAATGCCCAGCCCCTGGCGCTGGCCCAGGGTGTAAAAGCTCAGCCCCACATGCTGGCCCAGCACACGGCCTTCTGCGTTCTTGATGGGGCCGGGCTCGTGCGCGATGTAACGGTTCAAAAAGTCGCGGAAAGGCCGCTCGCCAATGAAGCAAATGCCGGTGGAGTCTTTCTTTTTGGCGTTGGGCAGGCCGATCTCGGCGGCAATGCGGCGCACCTCGGTTTTGTGCAGCTCGCCCACCGGGAACAGGGTTTTGGCCAGTTGGGGCTGCGTCAGACGGTGCAGAAAGTAGCTTTGGTCTTTGCTGGGGTCCAGGCCTTTGAGCAACTCGAAGCGGCCATCGCCCAGCTGCGCGGTTTCCACTGGCAGGAGGCTGCCATCGGCCCCCACACAGCGCACGCGGGCGTAGTGCCCGGTGGCAATTTTGTCGGCCCCACGGGCAAAGGCGTGGTCCAGAAAGGCCTTGAACTTGATTTCGGCGTTGCACAGGATGTCGGGGTTGGGCGTGCGCCCTGCCTGGTACTCGCGCAGGAATTCGGCAAAAACCCGGTCTTTGTATTCGGCGGCCCAATCACGTCGGCCACGCTGGCGGCATCGACAAAGTCGATGTTGGACGAGCAGTATTCGCTGTTGTCGTCGTCTTCCCAGTTCTTCATGAAGATGCCAATGACTTCATGCCCCTGCTGCTTCAGCAGGTACGCACTCACGGCCGAATCCACACCTCCGCTGAGGCCCACGACGATTTTTTGCTTGGCTGTCATGGGGCGGGATTATCCCCAGCGGGCCATTCCTTCGGGCATGCCCGAACGCTCAGCCCAGCATGGCCTTCCACATACCTGTACCCCAGCTCATGGCACCCGAGCCCGAACGGGCGTTGTGTTCCGGGTCCACCGAGAACTTCAGCTTGGGCGCTTGGCCGGCTTCGACGGTGGACGCCACGTTGATGTTGATGGCGGTGTTGTGCGTGACGTTGGCCCAGCAAATGCCCAGGGGCAAATCGACAGGGCCTGGGGCAGCCGCTACAGTTTTGCCGGTCACTCGGTCCACAATTTCCTCGCCCACCTGCTTGCCCGCGTTGAACGCGACATGCCCGCTTTTGGGCAATGGACTGCCTTGCGCATCGCCAATGATGTACACCTTGGCATCGGCCTGCGACTCAAAGCTGGGGAGCTTCACTGCCGCCCAGCGCTCACCCAAACCGGCCTGCCGAACCATGCCATTGGCGCGCATGGGCAGGACCAGGTTGGCGTGCTGAAACGGAATATCGCCTTCGCTGGTTTGCAAGGCGCGTTTGCCCATGTCCACCGCCTTGATATCGATATTGGGCATGTATTCGATCTCGGCGGCATACAGCGACTTCATCGCACCCAGAATGGGCTTGGCAATCGGGCCAGGCATGGGCGCAGCGTTGGCGTCCAGCAGAATGATCTTTCCCTTGGTGCCGCGCTTTTTCATTTGTTCGGCAATCAGAAATGCACGCTCGTAGGGCGCGGGCGGGCAGCGATAGGGTGGCTTGGGCGCGCTGATGATGAAGTGGCCGCCTGTGGTCAAAAACGCATCCACTTCGCGCTTGACGGCCTCCTGTTCAAATGCGCGGAACCCCACTGGCAATTGGTCGCGGGCCTGCGCATAACCCGCTATGGCCTCCTCCATGTACTCAATGCCTGGAGACAAGACCAGAAAGTCGTATCCCAGGCGTTTTGAGCCCGTCACCACCTCTGACTTGACGCGGTCAATTTCCAGCACGCGCTCGCGCACACGGCGCACGTTGTCCAGGCGGTCAATACCGGCATAGCTGCGTTGGAAGTCCGATGCGGGC
>JFJP01040273.1_pt1 | contig 11886 bp, 7 predicted proteins | sample 431651 | NCBI WGS metagenome assembly JFJP01 (sample SAMN02602958, study PRJNA72255) | Microbial mat metagenome, whole genome shotgun sequencing project. | biome: fresh water; feature: sink hole; material: water; isolation source: purple microbial (photo- and chemosynthetic) mats found in... | reverse complement strand
GGTGAAACGGTTAGTCCGCAAAGTGGACCCTCGCAAACATTTATCCCCGGTATCGAAGCCATCATGCGCAAGGCGTTTGCTCAAGAAAGGCTATTCGGTCCATGGATAAATAGGGTGTATCCTGACTGCCAACGAGGCCGGATGCAGGCCAGGACAATGAGCCTCGCCTGATCCGTGGCGTTGGCTTGGATTTTGGAGGATGTTACAGATGCTTGATGAGATAAACAGAAAACTCGATCGCATCGACGAATTGTTCCCGTCGGAACGACTGGAGGCATCGAAGGACAGGGTCAGGGCCTTGAAAAACAAAAGAATGCCAGATCGGCTTCCCTTTATCTTTGCCAATCTGGGATTCGATTACTACGACGACGTGATGCCGGCAGAGGAAAGACTACAGAAGACGCTGGACGAGATCATCGCCCATGGCCACACAAGAGACGATTTCATTCCGCATTTGTTCCCAGGGTGTCGGCAGGCAACGATTCCCAGCATGTTCGGAGCCAGGGAAATCGTTCAAATCCGAAATGACGGCAAACCGGAATACGGAATCAGCGAGAAGTTGCTCCGGCCCGATGATAACGCGGAAAACCTGCCAGATCCTGAAATCACGGCAGGAAGCATTGCGGCGAACTGGTTGGAGATGCAGGAGTACGTACTCGAGCAAACTGATGGGCGATTGCCCATCAGTGTCATCGACATGCAAGGGCCCATGGATGTCGCTGGCCAGTTGTGGGGATATGAGAACCTGTTCACGGATGCCATGCTCGGAGGGACAAAGTCACACCACATTCTCACCAAGTGCACCACGGCCTTCATAGAGCTTTGGCAAAGGCAGCTTGACTTGCTTGGAGATCTGTTTGTCGGCACGCATCTTTGGGGTTGGAGTTGGGTAGAAAGCGGCGGCGGCCACGGCGCCACTGTCTCGATGGACAGCATGGCAATGATTTCGTCAGACTTCTTTATCGAACACGCACGGGAGCATCTGATCCGTATCTCTGAGGAGTTCGGTGGCCTCACCGTCCATAGCTGCGGCAAATTCGGGGCCGCAATTCCTGGCATCAACGGCATTCCGGGCATTGAGGGAATCAACGCGACCCAGATGACGACAGAACAACTTCTGGACGCCGGTGCTAACCCGGACCTCTTCTTTGTTCTCTGGCGTGACTACAGTCGGCTTGCTGAGGAGTATGCTCTCATCAAGAGTAACAATCTGAAGGTCGAGATGACTGTCGGCGGGGTATGGCCAGAGGGCACTTGCTCGATTGACCAATTTGGGGAGTTGGATTGGAAAATGCTTCGCGAAAAGGAAGATCACATTCTCGAAATGGTAACGCTGTAAGCCAGTCGGTGAATGGCGCGTGATTAGCTCCCATAACCAATAGACAAGGGTTAAATGAACATGGAAAAACGTAGATTGAGACTATTCCCCGGCATGATGATCGCATCGGTTCTCGCTTTGCTTTGCATACCCGGACAAGACCTGCAAGCGGACCAAGCCAAGCCGTTCAAGCAAAGCGAACCCACCCTCATAATAGGATTGATCGGAGATTCGACAGTAGCGGTGGAATCCGGATGGGGGCCAGCCAAGGAAGGCGACAACACCCATTTCAACCGGAGAGGAGGCGAGGACATCACGGATTTGATACTTCCGGAGCTCACGAAAATCGTGCCGGAAATCAGCGCGCTACCAGAACTTCAGAGTCAGCTCAAGCCCGACGGCTGGAGCGGCAAATTGAAGCGGGTTCATGCAATTACAGGAGGATGCGAATGAAAACGGGTTATGCAATGAATACCATAACTTTGACAGGCGTCATGTGTGCAGCTGTGTTGTCGGCTACGTGCTTGAATGGCGCAGAAATCAAGGAGAGCAGTATGACACCGGAAGAAGTGATTGCAGGATTTGAGAAGAGGGCGGATGCAGTTATCAGGGCTGAAGCGGGCAAGCCGCTCGTGCGAGCGACGAAGAAGCCGCCGCTGTCCGCCGGGCGTGGCGACTATGTCAGGGGGTATTCGTACTCCATTGTTGCCTTTGCGGCGCGGTGTCTGTACCTGAGCGAGAAAAACGATGAGGCCAACGCGGCTCTCGTTGAAAACGCACAGTACTACCTCGATAACCCGCTGGCGATTTGTGACCGGGATAGCTTTCACTGGCATGCTGACATAGTCCTGCGCCTGCTCGAGATGTATGGGCCGAAAGGCAGCGTGAAAGCAGGCCTGATCACGAAGCAGACAGAGGCAAAGGTGCTGGAGCCGATGTGGATCTACACAAAGAAGTGTTCCTGGCTTGGCAAAACAGAGTACAAGAAGACCAGAACATGGAACGTATTCAGCTCAGAGAACCATCACGCGATGGATTTCACATGCCACTGGCACTTTTCGAAGTACGCCAAGGACAGGCCGGAGTACAGGGACCTGAAGTGTGATGACGGGTCAACTCTTCAGCAGCAGTACGCGGCATGGAACGACTACATCGTCGAATACTGCAAGGAGCGGGCGAGGCGCGGCCTCTGTGTCGAAATGAGGAGTGACGGATACAACTCGACGCTGATCAAGGGTTTCTACAACTTCTACGATTTCGGCGATGAGCGGCTGAAGAAAGCCGCTGGAATGTTCCTCGACATGTACTTCGCCTACTGGGCGGAGGAACAGATCATGGGCCATATGGGCGGCGGAGCCTCTCGCATAAAAGGCAAAAATGCATTCGTCCAGAGCCGCAATCATGGGAACGCAGTGCTGGCCTGGCTGTACTTTGAGATAGGAGAGCAACCGGAGATCAACGGCCATGATGTCGGCGCGCTTACGAGCAGCTACCGCCCACCCGCAGTGGTGGCCGATATAGCGCGCGATACTGAAGGTCGCGGCACATACGAAATACGGCAGAGGGTCCAGGGACTCGGGTACCAGGGACACACGTTCCCGCATATGGACAAGCCGGACCAGAAGCCCAACCAGTTCCGGACTGATGGCGGCGGCATCCTGAGATACAGCTACTGCACCCCGGCGTTCATTCTTGGTACGCCGATGACCGAATCCAGGCCAGCGTCGGACTGGGTTGCCATCAGCAGCCAGAGTCGCTGGCAGGGCGTGATCTTCCAGGGTGAAGGCGATCCTCGCATTGTTCCTGTTCCGCGTGCGAAAGACAATAGCGTCGCCTTCAATCAGTTCTGGTCGGTCCAGAGCAAAGGCAGCCTGATAACCCAGAAACTTGAGGCCAACAAGGGCGCCGCAGAGATGATGGTGTGGATGTCGGAGAAAGGGCTGAACAAGCCAGTCAGGGAAGACGACATTGTCTTCGTTGAAGCGCCGGGGGCATACGCGGCTATGCGGGTATCCAAGGGCGATTTCAAGCTCACTGATGAGGTGTTCAAAGGGACAAAGGAAGAGGGAACTTCGTTCTCATCGCCGCCGGGTCACGTAATGATTCTGTCCGATGAGTATGCCCCCGTGATCCTTGAAGTCATGTGGAAGAAGGAGATCAAGAGTTTTGATGCATTCAAGGCGAAGGTAAAGGCATCGAAGCCTCAGATGGATGGCAAGGTGGTCAAGTACAAGACAATCTACGGTGATGAGCTTACGCTTGATACGAGCTATAAGCAGAAGCCGACGATCAATGGGGAGCCTGTAAACTACGCGCCTAAGAAGGTCTTTGACAGTCCATTCCTCAATGCCGATTATGACACAGGAGTCGTAACGATCAGTAAGGGGCAGCGGAAGAAGGTGCTGGACTTCAGGAATGCCGAGGCACAAGTGAAGCCGGGAGAGGTCCAATGAGAAACACGACAATATGGACCGCCATCCTGTGTGTTATGGCCGTGAGCGCCGTATGGGCGGGAACGCGAACGGAGGCAGGCATGGACAAAGAGTCTGACAAGAGAGCATTTGAGGAAGCATCAGCAGGGGAATGGAAAGAAGTGTTCACCGATGCCTGTACTGGCAACTGGAAAGAGAAATGGTTTCTGGACGGAGAGATTGGCGCGGCGACGAGCAGTCCGGAGGGCATGACGCTGACGGCCGGGCCGGAGTTCAGGAATGATGCCCATCACATGGTGCTGTGGACGAAGGAGAGTTTTACCGGAGACGTGAAGATCGACTACGACTATACGCGGATTGACAACGAGAGACGCTGCGTGACGATCCTATACATTCAAGCCACCGGCAGCGGGGAGGGTCCGTATGCGAAAGACATTACCCAGTGGAACGAGCTGCGCAAGGTGCCGGCCATGAAGACCTACTTCGACAACATGAACACCTATCACATCAGCTACGCGGCCTACGACAATTCGGGCAAGGACGACCGCCAGTACATCCGCGCCCGCCGGTACCTGCCGGGCAAGGACGGGCTGAAGGGTACCGATCTCGCACCGGATTATTATCCCGATGGTCTCTTCGCCACCGGCGTGAAGCATCACATCAGTGTCATCAAGAAGGGGTGCGAGCTCTTCATGCGCATCGAGAATCCCGGCCAGGTGTACTACTGTCACATGAGCGACCCGAAGCTGCCCGCCATTACGGAGGGGCGGATTGGCTTACGCCACATGTTCACCCGTTCGGCCTGTTACAAGAATATCCGGATCAGTTCGCCGGTCATACCCGCCTCACCAGAGATATGAAAAAGCGCGTACAAATAGGCGGAATTCCCGTTGAGCCTTCCGATCCCCGCAGTGGTGTCGAGTGGCAGGCGTATTGGCTCAAGGATCCGATATTTGACGGGGTTGGGTACCGTGAGCTGATCGACCCGGGTCGTAGCGAAGAGTTGAACGGCAAGATCCGCAATATCCACACATTGTTCCGGCGCGAGCTGACTCCCGTCCATGCCGCGATCCGTCAGGCACGCCTCTACATCACTGCCGACGATTGCTACAAGCTATACATCAACGGCACGTTCATCGGCACCGGTCCCGCGCCCGCCTATCCGTCTGATTATCCCTACAATGCCTGGGACGTCACGGAGTGGTTGACCGGGGGGGTGCCGAACTGCATCGGCGTGCATGCTTTCTATCACGGCATGCACTGCCTGACGTTTCCCAGCGGAGACAATCTTCAAGGGATGCTGCTACAGCTCGTGATCGAGTATGAGGATGGCTCCTCCACGACGTTAGTCTCTGATGGCGAATGGCGTTGCTGGCAGACCGATGCCTATGCGTCGCGTCAGATTCTCGGCTATCAGACGGCCTTCTCCGAGCATATCGATCTGCGCAAACTTCCGGTTGGATGGAACCTGGCGGGATTCGACGACAGCCAGTGGCCGCGTCCTGTCGTGAGTGGAGTGCCCGGGATTTATTCACTCTCGCCGCAGCAGACCCCGCCGGTCGCCGTGTTCAAACGCCAGCCGGAACGAATTGTCTGTAAAGGAAAAGGGCACTACTTCATCGATTTCGGATCGGAGCTATCCGGTGAGACGGCTTTTCTGGTTAGCGGTACCGCCGGTCACGAGGTTGAGATCCGGCACGGCGAGGAGACCGATGGTCCGGACAGTGTCCGCTTTGAAATGCGTTGCAACTGCACATACCAGGAGTTCTGCACACTCTCGGGCCGGGCCGATGAACGTCTGGAATTCTTTGATTACAAGGGGTTCCGCTACGTCGAGGTGTTGAATTGGCCGGAGGAGCTTGTTCCCGTGGGCGAGCAGGGAGAGCCACGCTCGCGGCGCGAGCGGGCTACATGTAGCCCAGTTGCGCCGCAACTGAGGCCGTCCGGTGCAGCAGATCGCGTTTGGGCCCATGAGCGTCATTATCCGTTCCCTGAAGACGCATCAAGCTTCACCAGCTCCAATCCGTTGCTGAATGATATCTGGAGCCTTTGCCGTAATGGGGTGCGGGTGGGCACCCTTGATACGTATCTCGACTGTCCGACGCGCGAAAAGGGCGGGTTTATGGGTGATGGGTTCGTCACCGGGATCAGCCACCTGATCCTGACTGGTGACGCCAGGATCCTGCGCAAGTTTCTAAAGGATGTGGCCAGTACGAGCCGGTACTGTCCGGGGCTTCATTCCACGGCACCCAACTATGTGAACGGTGAACTGGCCGAATACTCGCTGCTCTGGCCTGTCCTGCTGGAGTACTACTACCAATGGACAGGCGATCTGGCTTTTGTGCAGAAGATGATGCCGGTTCTCGAGGGACTGCTCGCTTACTACGCGGCCTTCGAGAACGCAGATGGCCTCTTGCAGGATGTCTTTTCCCATCAAACGAAGCGATACTCCGTCCTCGTGGACTGGCCAAAGAACCTGCGTGATGATTACGACGATCCATACCTGATGGGAGCGCGAACCGAGAAAGACGATCCCGTGGGCATGGTCAACACGATGGTACAGGGATTCTACCGTTGCGCACTGCAGGCCGCTGAACGGCTGGCGGAAGCAGCCAGTTGCCCGTCCGTGAAGAAGGCCGTAGCGGGTCGAGCCGATCGGCTGCGAACAGCCGTGTTGAAGCAGTTGCGCGATCCGGCCACAGGCCTCTTTGTCGATCGCAACGGGTCAAGCCACAGTGCCTTGCATGCCAACATCACCCCGCTCATGTCCGGTATGCTTTCACCGGAACAACAAGCTCCGGTGGTCGAGCTGGTGACCCGGAAGCGACTGAGTTGTGGCGTATACTTTTCCTTCTTCGTGCTCAAGGCTCTCTATGACGCCGGGGAAACGGAACTAGCCTACGATCTGATCACCAGCCGTGATTTACATTCCTGGCATTCCATGCTGGAGGCTGGAGCCACCACCTGTATGGAAGCGTGGGCACCGGACCTGAAGTGGAACACGAGCTGGTGCCATCCCTGGAGCAGCGCTCCCATTCACATGGTGGCGCATGAGCTGATGGGATTGCGACCGGCATCACCGGGCTGGAAGAAAATCCGTTTTGCTCCCCGCCTACCCGCGAAGCTGACATCGGCCTCCATCAGCATTCGTACACCTCAAGGAACCGTAAATGCAGGATTCGAGCAACGAGCAGGCAAGGTGACCTACCGGCTAAGCGTGCCAACGGGCTGCTTCGCTAATTGTTGCTTTGCCGAATCGACACGAATGGTTTTGGTAAACGGAGTCCAGGCTGACTGCCGGCTAAAGCGGGACGAGCTTGGCAGCCGCTGCATGGAATTGACGCAGCCGCTGGCTGAGGGGTACCACACGATCGCAGTGGAATCACAAATCGGGATGGAACCACTTTGAAACGACTGATACGTTTGTTCAGGGGATTGGGCAACGCCCTGGTGCTGTTTGCGGCCCTAGTGTGCCTGCTCAGTTACATGTTCCGCCCCGGCAGGGTCTTTCATGCACCGGTCTCACCTCCCCCCGAAACGATTACCGAGGCGGAGGCATTGCGACAGATCAGCCTTACCGGCGAACCGCCCCGGCTGGTCGTTGATGTCGATTATTCACAACAGGCGCAGGCGGAGTGGTATCCGCGTAACGAAGCGCCCATGCTGAAGGAACTGGTCAAGGAGGGAAAACTGCCACCGGTTCATGAAAGGATAGGATGCGACGTGGACGGAAAGTGGGTCAGCGAGCCGCTGGTCATGCAGGGCGTTGAAGGTATCGGGAATTACGGCGGCACCTGGACCAGTAGTGACAGCATCCGTTGGGTTTCCTATCGCGGATCCGCATCGACCCTTCTGCATCATGACGTCTACGGCAGGGATCTGGTTCCCCATCTGGCCAAGGGATACACGGTATCGGATGACAATCGCAAGTTCACCTTTCATCTGCGTCGAGGTGTGAGATGGTCGGATGGACATCCCTTCACGGCTGATGACATCCTGTACTGGTGGGACTGGGAGGAGAACTGCAAGGATATTCAGAGCAACCCCGGTCGGGACATGCTGATCCGTAACCGGGCTCCTGAAGTTCGGAAAGAGGATGACTATACGGTGACATTCAGTTTCCCGGAGCCATACGGTGCCTTCCCCCGCTTTGTCGCCGCCAGACTTGAGATCGCCAACGCCCCGGCTCATTATCTGAAACCGTTTCATCCAACACATCCCGAGCGTAACCCCGAGCTCGTCGCCAAGTGGATGGATATCTTGAAGACAAGTTCTCCTGTCGCTGTATATAGTCAAGTCAAGGATTACAGCAATCCGGAACACCCCCGCATGTGGCCGTGGCTCTACCGTAAATACACGACGCTGGATCCGCAATCAGCCGTCCGAAACCCATATTACTGGGTGGTTGACACCGAGGGCAACCAGTTGCCGTATCTGGACCGGATACTCTTTAACCCGCAGATCATGCAGACGGGTGTCGGTTTCTCACAAGGCGGAGTTTCGATGCAATGGGGATACAACCTGTTCCTCGACTATACGCTCTACATGCGAAACCGCGATCAGTACGGTTTCCAGGTGTATCACTGGTGGAATGGAGAAGTCCCGTATGTCATCTATCCGAACATTACCATGCGTGATGACGCGGCACCCAATGGCAAAGCACTGGCACAACTCCTGCAGGAAAGGCGTTTTCGAATAGCCTTGTCGGTCGCAATCAACCGGGAACGAATTATTAATGCAGTCTACCGCGGGGTGGGTGAACCCATGGCCATGATGCCGGAAAAGGGAACGCAGTGGTACTTTCCGGACTTGGCAACGCTTCATCACGAGTATGACCCCGCATTGGCCAACCGGCTGTTGGATGAGCTTGAGCTGACGCGGCGCGACAGCGAGGGCTACCGGACGTTCCCCGACGGGAAGCGACTGACCCTGATCCAGAATGTACCCCCGGCAGCCGATGTTGAAACGGCCCAGTTCATCATCGAAGACTGGCAAACGATAGGGTTGCGGGTAATCCTGCGACCTCAGGGTGCATCGCTATTCAGCGTTGAACGAGGTGGGCGTCGCCAGCAACTCAGCTGGTGGAGCGGCAACCCTCACTTCCCCATTAACCAGGGGGTCAATCCCAGTAGCTATACGGCTCCCGGGTATAAGAAATGGCTAACCGCCGGCGGTCTACATACAACTGAGGGTGAAGCGCTGTCGGGTTTGGTCCCGGCTCTGAATCATCCAATACGCGATAACCTTCAGATTCACGACCAGGTCCTGGCTGAAAGCGATCAGGACAAACAAAAGGCGATTCTTCACAAGGCCATGTTCAATATGGCAGACGAGGTATGGGCCATCAATATTACCAAAGGGCTGCCGCAACTGGTGATGGTCAAGAATGGATTCCGCAACGTGCCGAAGAAGGCGTTCCACGGTTATCAAGCATACTCCCCCGGCGGAAATGCCGGCATCGAGACCTACTTCTGGGATGAACCGCTCAACCATGTCGACCCCTCGACAATCGCTAGCCTGCAGAGACTGATCGTCACGCCGGTATCCCGTATGGAAGGGAAATCAGGGGTTGCTGTGGCAGCAGGAACGCGGAGTGGCAATTGGATTGCCCCGTTAATCCGCTGGCTGCTGCTGGGCGTGATGGTGTTTTTGATGCTCATGCTGGTCATTCGTCATCCTTTTGTCAGGCAACGGATAATCCTCATGGTTCCCATGCTGGTGGTTATCTCGGTGCTGGTTTTCTGGATTATCCAGCTCCCCTCCGGTGATTACACCACCGTTCGAATTGCCCAGCTCGAAGAGGAGGGCGATTTGGTCCAGATTCAGCAAATCGAGCATATCCGTAAAACCTTCAATCTGGATAAACCGGTCGTCGTCCGCTACGCCTACTGGATGGGCTTGCGCTGGTTCATCAGTTTCAATGAGCAGGACAAAGGTCTGCTGCAGGGACATCTGGGACTAAGCATGAAGGATAACATGCCAGTCAACGAACTGGTGGGGGATCGTTTGCTTCTGACCTTTTTAATCACCCTTGGGGCGGTCCTGCTAACCTGGGCCATTGCCCTGCCGATTGGCATTTACTCGGCGGTTAGACAGTATTCCATCGGGGACTACACCTTTACCAGTCTGGCTTTTCTGGGCATGTGTACCCCCACCTTCCTGCTGGCCCTGGTGCTGATGGTCGTCACTGGCGTAACCGGCCTCTTCTCGCCCGAATTCGCAGCCATGGAGGGTTGGAACTGGGCCAAGGTGATGGATCTGATGAAGCACATTTGGCTCCCCGTGGTCATCGTGGCCGTTGAATCATCAGCCGGCATGATTCGCGTCATGCGCGCAAACCTGTTGGATGAACTCAAGAAACCCTATGTGGTGACGGCCCGCGCCAAAGGCATGCGTCCGATCCGCCTGTTGCTGAAATACCCGGTCAGGATTGCACTGAACCCGTTTGTCTCGGGTATCGGCGGTCTCTTTCCGGCGCTTGTGAGCGGCAGTGCCATCATCGCCATGGTGCTGGGCTTGCCCACTGTGGGGCCTTTGCTGCTCAATTCCGTACTGGATCAGGATATGTACCTTGCCGGCTCCATGCTGATGGTATTGGGACTGCTGAGCATGTTTGGCACCCTGGTCAGCGACCTGTTGCTTGTATGGCTTGACCCGAGGATCCGCTATGACAAATAATGCAAATGGGAAAGAAACGACGCTGGAGTGCGCCAGTCAGTGGCAGTTGGTATCGCGCCGTTTTGCCAGGCACAAACTGGCGCTGCTTTCGGTATTCATGCTGGCATTGCTATATCTGATCGCCATCTTTGCCGAATGTATAGCACCGCAGTTGCCAGGCAGGTTGGACACCGATTTTGCCTACTGCCCGCCTCAGCCGCCGCGCATCAGCCTGGAGCACGGGCTTTCTGCCTACCCCATGATCAGAAGTATTGATCCCGTCAATCTGCAGGATCGCTATACCGAGGATCGACGTGCGGTAATCAAACTCGGTTTCATGGTCAAGGGCGACCCCTACAGACTCTGGGGAGTGATTCCCATGGAAAGGCACCTTATTGGATCTGTCGATGGCCGGCCCTTCTATCTTCTTGGAGCCGATCGTTTCGGACGCGACCTGTTCAGCCGTATCGTCTACGGCGCGCGCATCAGCCTTTCGGTGGGATTGATCGGAATCTCGCTCTCGTTTGTCCTCGGGTGCCTGATCGGCGGAATCAGCGGGTATGCCGGGGGAAAAATCGACAACATGATTCAGCGTTTTATCGAGATTCTCAATGCCATTCCTACAATGCCACTGTGGATTCTCTTTGCCGGTCTAATGCCCGTGACGTGGTCGCCGTTGACGGTCTATTTTGCCATCACACTGGTTCTAAGCCTTATGGGATGGCGCGGTCTGGCGCGCGTGGTGCGCGGTCGCATAATCTCCCTGCGTGAAGAGGACTATGCCACGGCCGCGCGACTGCTGGGTGCCCGCCGGTCACGGGTGCTGATCAGGCATCTGCTGCCCGGGCTGACCAGTCATATCCTCGTCTCTCTCTCCCTGAGCGTGCCCGGCATGATCCTGGGCGAAACGGCCCTGAGCTTTCTCGGGCTGGGGCTTCGTCCGCCGGTGGTAAGCTGGGGCGTTCTCCTGCAGGACTGCATGCGGATTGAATCGGTTATCAGCTATACCTGGTTGCTGTTACCGGTTTTCTTCATCATTTTGACGGTAATGTGTTTTAATTTCGTCGGTGACGGGCTGCGCGATGCAGCAGATATGTGTTTTAATTTCGTCGGTGACGGGCTGCGCGATGCAGCAGATCCCTATCATTGAGAGTGAGGAGTTGGTTAAGGACATGGAAATGCTCAGGAAAGAACCCGCCGCTGACACCGTCCTTGATGTAAATGATTTACGCGTTTACTTCAACACCGAAGAGGGTGAGATAAAGGCCGTGGACGGTGTCTCGTTCAGCATGCGACGGGGACGCATTACGGCGCTGGTGGGTGAGTCCGGCTGCGGCAAATCGGTCACCAGTTACTCCATTCTGCGGCTGATCCAGAAGCCGGGAAGAATCATGGGAGGCACCATCACATTCCACCCGCGGGAAGGTGATGCGATCAATGTAACCGCTCTTGACGAGAACTCGGATGCTCTTTTCGACC
>JFJP01031791.1_pt1 | contig 11886 bp, 9 predicted proteins | sample 431651 | NCBI WGS metagenome assembly JFJP01 (sample SAMN02602958, study PRJNA72255) | Microbial mat metagenome, whole genome shotgun sequencing project. | biome: fresh water; feature: sink hole; material: water; isolation source: purple microbial (photo- and chemosynthetic) mats found in... | reverse complement strand
TCAAAAAATAATCAGCAATGCAGTTTGAACGGCTAGACCCAAAGCACCATAACCGCAAAGCCTTTTATTGTGGCGTAACCGCGCTTAATGACTATCTACAACACATTGCCAATCAAGACCAAAAACGCGGCTTAACGCGGGTTTATGTATTGGCAGAACAGCAACAGATTATCGGTTATTATTCGATATGCGCTCATTCCGTACCCACCGACCAACTACCCGCACACAGAAAACTAGGCACTTACCAAGAAGCCCCATTTTTGCTATTAGGACGCTTAGCCGTAGATAAGCAATATCAAGGGCAAGGCTACGGTGATGCCTTAATTTTTCATGCCTTCAGTATCACTAAAGACGCAGCGGAAAAAATCGGTACATTGGGCATAATAGTCGATGCTAAAGACGAAACAGCCGCCTGTTTTTATGAAAAGTTTGGCTTCAAACCACTATCAACCAGCAAAAACCGTTTAATGTTGCCGTTTTCGGCAATGAATAGTTTGCTTTAACTTCAAATCACAATGTTAGCCTACATCTTTCAAAGAAAGGTCGGCAGGAGTAAGAATGAAGACCATCCGTAGTGCGTGCAAGTTACAGCCGAAAGCTCTCGATATTAATGTCGGGGATCAGATAGAACAGCTTGATCAAATTATTAATGACACCAATGGTCAAGAGTATTTCGATAAGACTTTCATCACCGATGGTATGAAAACGCTGTTATCAAAAGGTATGGCTAGACTGGCTGGAAAATCTAATGACAGCATTTTCCATTTGAAACAGGCAATGGGGGGCGGTAAAACGCATTTGATGGTTGGTTTTGGGCTGCTTGCTAAAGATGAGCAACTACGTTCTGTTTTGATTAGTGATATAGAACATCAATCTGTTTTCGGAACGGCAAAAATTGCCGCGTTCAATGGCAGAGATAATCACCCAGATATTTATTTTTTTGGCGAAATTGCTCGTCAACTTAATAAAGAGTTTTTATTTCAAAAATATTGGCAAAGCAATAAAGCACCTGATGAAAAAGCATGGTTAGAATTGTTTGAAGGTGACGATCCAATTTTGATTTTATTGGATGAGCTACCTCCTTATTTTCATTATTACAACACACAGGTTTTAGGATTAGGTACGGTTGCCGATGTAATTACCCGCGCTTTTTCCAATATGCTCACGGCTGGGCAGAAGAAAAAAAATGTCTGTATCGTGGTTTCTGATTTAGACGCGGCTTATGACACAGGTGGTAAATTAATTCAACGTGCGCTTGATGATGCCACTCAAGAGCTAGGTAGAGCCGAAGTTAGTATTACCCCAGTCAATCTTGAATCAAATGAAATATACGAAATTTTAAGAAAACGTCTTTTCTTATCCCTGCCAGATCATAATGAAATATCCGATATTGCAGCGGTTTATGCCAGTCGTCTTAGTGAGGCAGCCAAAGCAAAAACTGTTGAACGTAGTGCCGAATCACTGGCTAATGAAATTGAAGCTACCTATCCCTTTCATCCCAGTTTTAAAAGCATTGTCGCGTTGTTCAAAGATAATGAAAAATTCAAACAAACACGCGGCTTGATGGAACTGGTCTCACGGCTATTAAAATCCGTTTGGGAAAGTTCAGAGGATGTTTATCTGATTGGAGCGCAACATTTCGATTTATCACTCAACGATGTGCGTGAAAAACTCGCTGATATTTCAGAAATGCGTGATGTGATAGCCAAAGACTTATGGGATTCTACCGATAGCGCACACGCGCAACAAATTGATATTGCCAATGGCAACAACTACGCAAAACAAGTGGGAACACTGCTATTAACTGCCAGCTTATCCACTACGGTTAATTCAGTTAAAGGGTTGTCTGAAAGTGAAATGCTCGAATGCTTGATTGATCCCGCTCACCAAGCCAGTGATTTTCGCGCCGCGTTCGCAGAGCTTCATAAAACCGCATGGTATCTGCATCAAACGCAAGAAGGCAGAAGTTATTTCGATCATCAAGAAAACCTGACAAAAAAACTACAAGGCTATGCCAACAAAGCCCCGCAAAATAAAGTGGATGAACTTATACGTCATCGCTTAATGGAGCTGTATAAGCCGACCACCAAAGAAGCTTATGATTGTGTACTGCCGTTGCCTGAAATGGATGATGCTGAGGCGGCATTAAAAACAGGTCGCGTTCTCCTGATTATCAGCCCCGATGGACGGACACCGCCTGAGGTAGTAAAACGCTTTTTTGAAGGCTTGATTAACAAAAATAATATTCTTGTTCTGTCTGGTGATAAATCATCAATGGCAAGTCTGGATGAAGCGGCAAGACACGTTTACGCAGTGGAAAAAGTTGTTATAAACAAAGAAATTCCCGCATCACATCCTCAACACGATGAATTAGAGGAAAAACAGACTCAGTATAAACAGGATTTTCAAACGACTGTGCTTGCGGTATTTGATAAGCTGTTATTCCCCGCCAATAGTCGTAATGAAGATGTACTGCGTTCTAAAGCATTGGATAGCACCTATCCTTCCAATGAACCCTATAACGGTGAACGACAAATCACCAGAACCCTGACTTCAGACCCACTTAAGCTATACACGAACATTCCTGAAAACTTCGATGGACTGCGAAGCATGGCAGAAGACTTGTTGTTTGGTTCACAAGACGATGCCAGAAAAACCGATATAATCGATAAAATGAAACAAAAAACTCAAATGACGTGGCTACCTGCCAAGGGTTTTGAGCAACTAGCACAAGAAGCTTTTCAGCGTGGTGTTTGGCAAGATTTAGGTAATGGTTATATCACCAAGAAACCCAAAGCAAAGCTCACCGAAGTGATTTTTGTCCCCGACAATACACCTGACGATAACGGCAAAGTTCGGTTAAAAATTGATACCAGTAATGCAGGCAACAGCCCAAAAATTCATTATCAGGAAGACGGCACAGTCACGCTTAACTCACCGATACTTAAAGACAATGTACTGGTGACAAATGCCCTGCAAGTTCAGTTTATAGCCGTTGATCCGACTGGAAAAAATCAAACAGGATCGCCCACCATCTGGAAAAATAAACTTACCCTGCGCAATCGTTTTGATGAAATAAAGCGTACCGTTGAACTATTTGTCGCCCCCAAAGGTAACATTCGTTACACCCTCGATGGCTCAGAAGCCAGAAACGGCACTGACTACACGCAACCGATAGAAATTGGTGACCATGCCGCCACCGTTTATGTATTTGCTGAATGCGAGGGCATAGAAGAAAAACGCAATTTTTCTTTCCCACCATCAGGCACAATAGACCCTGTAATAGACAGACTAAAACCCGCAACCCTTTACAGTCCAGCACCCAAACGGCTGGACAACTCAGCAAAAACATACCAAGGGCTGAAAATCGCCAAAGAGAAAAACATTAGCTTTGAACAAGTCACGCTAATGATAGGCTCAGCACCGCGAGTGATTCATCTCACCTTAGGGGAAATGAAAATAGATGCCGAGTTTATTGAAAAAGAACTGGCACATCTTCAATCCTTATTGTCAGTTGATGCCCCCGTTATCATGGCATTCAAGAAAGCCCACACCCCGACTGGCTATGATTTAGAGCAATTTGCTAAATCACTAGGCATAGACATACAAATCGGCGAGGTCATTCAGGAATGAGTGCAACCGTTAATTTTGGTGCGCCCGTTGGTTTTGGCTTGCATCATTTTTATGTCAAAATTCCAAAAAATTCGCATGAGGCTATTAGTGTTCATGAGGATTATGGTTTTAATGGTGATGAAACAAAACGCGAAACTACAGAATGCCGCGTGGTGTTAGCGCGAGAGCTTTGGACAAAAATCAAAGATGATGCGCGGCGTGATTTTAATGCCCGCTTAAAAGCCAAAAAACAGACAACGGGTTCCTGGACGACGGGCGTGGTTAAATTAGATCGTTTTTTAGGGCGTGAACTTTGCGTGTTAGCCTGGGCGGCAGAATACGCTACCCCCGCAGAATGTTCGATAATCTGTCAAAAATGGCTGGCATTACGCCCCGAAGAACGCTGGTGGCTTTATGCAAAAACCGCCGCCGAAGCACGGCTGGCAGAAAATATCGAACGTGGTTGGCGTAAAGCTCTTTATTGTGCTTTGTCCGATGGCAGTAATATTCAGCTTGCACAAAAAAAACAGCCAAAACATAAAAAAAAACCGAATGAAGAGATGCAGACATTTAACCTGCTCGACTTTATTGAAAATTCGTAAAGACCTAGGCAATGACATCAAGCCCTTTTCTTTCGACAATAGATAATAACTTGAGTGTTGCCCCCGTTGGCTTGGTTTCGCCCTGTTCCCATTTTTTTACCGCTCGGTCTGATACATTCAAATAAGCGGCAAAAACGCTTTGGCTTAAACCTAATTTATGTCTGAGATTGGCAATTTGCTGGGCGGTATAGTTAGGAACGGGGGGTAAAGCAGTGCGGTCAAATTGCCTTAATGTCGTTTTATCAATAGCTCCGACTTCATACAGGTCTTTTGCCATTTCGCTAAGTGTGTTTTGGATGTTAGTCATTTGAAAGCTCGATTAGATTTTTGTTGTCAATCAACGCATTGATTTGAACAGTGGATAAATTAAGAAAAGCTTCTGCCATGACTTTAAAGCCTTCCAGTTCATTTTTTGAAATATTACCTTGTTCGCCTTTGCTAAAGCCATGAGCAAAAATAACTTTATCGCCCAATTTCATTAACACGATGGTTCTGTAAGCACCGCGTTTGCCTTGTCCTGATTTGCCGATACGTTTTTTATAAACATTGCCGCCTAAGTTAGCATCGACTAAACCATTTTCTATTTCAAGAATGGCTTTTTTCAGGTCATCATCGCTCAAGCCCTGTTTTTTAGCCCATTTTTCAAAGGTGCGATATTTAAAAATTTTCATACTGATAGATTATCCTTTTAAAGTATTATACCCCGCTATTCACCGATTGAAATAGCCAATAAAAAACCCCTAACGAGAAAAAAATGCTTAAACCCTTTGAATGGCAACATAAACCCGCGCTGATTGAACACTTATTCCCTGTGCAGAAAATTTCAGCGGAAAGTTTTAAAGAGCAAATGGCGGGGTCTGGTAAAACACTGACGGCATTGGGCAGTTACTGGAAAGGGCGTAAACCGCTGATACTCAATAAAGCCTGCTTGTTAGGCGCGTTGTTACCTGCAACCGATGACCCGCTTAAAGACCTGGAAGTTTTTGAATTGTTGATGGGCATGGATAGCGCGTCATTAGCAAAAAGATTAAATCGCATAAAGCCTGATGATATTGTTGAACGAGTTGATTCTTTGATTGTTCGAGATTTTTTTTCAATTTATTTAACCAGCACTAGCAATATACGTCATTGGCATTTTTCTACGTTTGAACAGTTAATACCTATAAAAACACCTTTTAAATTAGAAAACTACCCTATTATTGCTGTCTCTGATAACGGGGAAGAAAAGCGTTTAATACCGCGTTTATATTGGAAAAGCACCATAACGGAAACCGAAAAATTAAACATTGAAGCAAAAGCTCTACCGTTTTCTAGCTATGCTGATAATGTTCGTCATGCTAAACGCCCAGAAGAGTTGAATGCTGATTTATTTGCTCATGCTTGGGATAAGGTGAATGCGCATTTAGGTACAACGGCTTTTTCATTCCCTGAACTGGTGGAGCAAATCGGTATCGCCCGTTTTGGGCATAGACCTCGCGTTGCCGATGTGTTCAGTGGCAGCGGACAAATTTCGTTTGAAGCGGCGCGATTGGGCTGTGATGTCTATGCCTCTGATTTGAACCCGATTGCCTGTATGCTGACGTGGGGCGGTTTTAATATCGTGGGTGCAAGCCCAGAAAAACGCCTTGAAATCGACAAGGCACAAAAACAACTGGCTAAAAAAGTACAGGCTGAGATTGATGCCTTAGAAATCGAAACCGATGGCAAAGGTTGGCGAGCAAAAGTATTTTTGTATTGCCTTGAAATCGTTTGCCCTGAATCGGGTTGGAAAGTGCCGTTATTGCCTACGTTGATTATTAGCAAAGGCTACCAAGTTATTGCGCGTCTTATTCCTGTTCCTGCCGAAAAACGCTATGACATTGAAGTCGTTTATGTGGACAGTGAGCAGGACGTTGAAGCGGCTAAAATCGGCACAGTGCAAGGCGGCGATGTGGTGCATTCACCCGATGGCGTGACGGTGTATCGTGTCAGTATTAACGCCATTCGTGGCGATTATAAAGACGGCAAAGACAATAAAAATCGCTTGCGGCTTTGGGAAAAATCCGACTTTATCCCGCGCCCCGATGATATTTATCAGGAACGGCTTTATTGTGTGCAGTGGATGAAACCAAAACCTAAAGGTTCACAGTTTAACTATTCATTTCGTGCAGTGACTGCCGATGACTTAAAGCGTGAACAAACAGTGATTGATTTTGTCGCGGCAAACCTTGCTGATTGGCAGGAAAAAGGCTTTATTCCTGACATGGTGATTGAAGCGGGGGCTAAAACAGACGAGCCTATTCGTACACGCGGCTGGACGCATTGGCATCATCTTTTTAATGCTAGACAATTGTTGGTGGCAGGGCTAGTTAAAAAGCATTGTACTCCGTCAAATTATCCTGACATTGCGAGAATGCTTAATGTTAATTCAAGATTAAGTAGATGGCACAATGGTAGGGAATATGTATCTGAGACATTTGATAATCAAGCACTTAATACCCTTTATAACTATGGCACAAAGGGTGGATTTTATGGATTAGAATTGCTTAACAACAAGCATAAAATTTATCCTATACAGACAAAATCTCATTGTGATGTTCAATCCCACCCCGCCCAAGCCCTAGCAACCGAAAACGACATCTACATCACCGACCCGCCCTACGGTGACGCGGTTAAATACGAAGAAATCACCGAATTTTTTATTGCGTGGTTACGAAAAAATCCCCCTGCCGAATTTGCCCATTGGAACTGGGACAGTCGCCGCTCGCTTGCCATTAAAGGCGAAGGTGAAGACTTTCGACAAGGTATGATTGCCGCCTATCGCAATATGGCAGACAAAATGCCCGACAACGGTATTCAAGTATTGATGTTCACCCATCAAAGCGGTTCGATTTGGGGTGATATGGCAAGCATTATTTGGGCAAGTGGTTTGCAAGTCACCGCCGCGTGGTATGTGGTCACAGAAACCGATTCCGCACTGCGCCAAGGCGCGAATGTGACAGGAACAATTATGCTGGTGTTGCGTAAACGCCAGCAATCCTTAGCCACGTTTCGCAGTGATTTAGGCTGGGAAATTGAAGAAGCGGTACAAACGCAAATTGAATCCTTGATTGGGCTGGATGTGTCCGTTAAAGCCCAAGGTTCAGAAGGACTTTATAACGATGCCGATTTACAAATGGCAGGTTATGCCGCCGCGCTCAAAGTGCTAACCGCTTACGCCACCATAGACGGTAAAAACATGGTAATCGAAGCCGAAGCTCCACGCCAAAAGGGCAAGAAAACTTTTGTTGATGAATTGATTGATTTTGCCGTGCTAACCGCCGTGCAGTTTTTAGTCCCTGTCGGTTTTGAAAAAGACGAATGGAAAAAACTCACCGCCGTAGAACGCTTTTATTTGAAAATGGCAGAAATGGAACATCAAGGCAGCAAGACGCTGGATAATTATCAAAACTTTGCCAAAGCCTTTAAAGTTCACCACTTCGATCAGTTACTGAGTGATAGTTCCAAAGCCAACGCCGCCCGCCTTAAACTCGCCATTGAGTTTAAATCTTCCCTAATGTCAGGTGATGCAGAACTTGCTTCAACCCCGTTACGCGCCTTGCTGTATGCCTTCTACGAGCTGGATAAAGACATTGAAGTGGATGATGTGCTGTTGCATTTGATGGAAAACTGCCCGAACTATAATCAACATAAAGCCTTACTGGCTAAAATGGCTCAGTATCTTGCTGAAAAACGCGGCAGTCTAAAAGCCACCAAAACTTTTCACCCTGATAAAGAAGCCAGTGCAGCGCGGGTGATGGCTGAGGCGATTCGCCACCATAAACTGTAATTATGACCCTACGCCGCTTTTCTTCTCGCACTGAACCACTCGATAGCGAATTTTTAGCAAAATCGCTAAACGGTGCGGTGAAGTATTTTCGTATTGCGGGTTATTTTCGCAGCTCTATCTTTGAGTTAGTCGGCGAGGAAATCGCCCAAATTCCCGAAGTAAAAATTGTCTGTAACTCTGAATTAGATAGCGCGGATTTTCGCGTGGCATCGGCTCTTAAAGAACGCTGGAATGAGGTGGATGTTGAAGCCGAATCCTTGTTAAAAAAAGAGCGATACCAACGGCTAGATCAATTACTCAGAGCGGGTAATGTTGAAATTCGCGTTGTGCCTAAAGAGCGGTTATTTTTACACGGTAAAGCTGGGTCAATTCATTATGCCGATGGCAGCCGAAAAGCGTTTGTCGGTTCGGTCAATGAATCAAAAAGCGCGTTTGCCCATAATTATGAACTGGTGTGGCAAGATGATGATGCGGTCAGTAGCGATTGGGTTGAACAGGAATTTTGGGCATTGTGGCATGAAGGCATCCCATTACCTGAGGCTATTTTAGCGGAGATTCACCGCGTAGCAACGCGGCAGGAAGTCACGGTTGAGGTGGTAAAACCTGACGATATGCCAGCGGCAGCAATGGCAGAATCGCCGATTTATCGCGGTGGTGAACAGCTTCAACCGTGGCAACGTTCTTTTGTCACGCTGTTTTTGCAACATCGGGAAATTTACGGTAAAGCACGTTTATTACTTGCCGATGAAGTAGGTGTGGGCAAAACCTTGTCGATGGCAACCAGTGCCTTAGTCAGTGTGCTTTTGGGTGATGGTTCGGTAGTTATTTTCGCGCCGTCCACGCTAACGCTGCAATGGCAAGTCGAAATGAAAGATAAACTTGGCATACCCAGTGCCGTTTGGTCGTCACAGAAAAAAGTATGGCTAGGTGTTGAAGGTCAGATTTTGTCACCACGCGGCGAGGCGAGTTCTATTAAAAAATGCCCTTTTCGTATCGCCATTATTTCTACGGGGCTGATTATGCACCAACGCGATAACGGCAACTTTATCAAAGAAGCGGCAATACTTTTGAAAAATAATTATGGTATGGTGATATTGGATGAAGCCCATAAAGCGCGTGCTAAAGGCGGATTGGGCAATAATGCCACGCAACCTAATAATCTACTTGCCTTTATGCAGCTTATCGCTAAACGGACAAAGCACCTTATTTTGGGAACAGCAACGCCTATTCAAACCAATGTGAGCGAGCTTTGGGATATTTTGGGGATTCTCAACAGCGGTGCGGAATTTGTTTTGGGTGACGCGCTGTCACCGTGGCGGGATTGTGAACGGGCTGTGCCGATGGTAACAGGTAGCGCGAAACTTGTTGATGAGGCAGGCGTTTGGCAATGGCTATGTAATCCATTGCCACCGAATAATGAGCATCCAAACGTTTTGCAGATTCGTGATTATTTGGCTATTAAACCTGACGATTTTGGTTGTTCACATCGTTTTGATGATCTCGATTTTCTGGTGCGACTGTGGCTCTCAGAGTTTTTGAATCCAGAATTTTTTCGCCTGAATAATCCTGTGCTTCGCCATACCGTGCTGCGAAAAAGAAAACAGCTTGAAGAAGATGGTTTGTTGGAAAAAGTGGGGGTTAATACACACCCAATTTTAGAAAATAATCCGCTTTATTCCTCTCGTTTTATCGGTCTGGGCATTCCCACGAATACACCTTTTGACGTGGCTTATGCAAAAGCAGAAGAGTTTAGCCGACTTTTGCAAGCACGGACTAAAGCGGGTGGGTTTATGAAATCCTTGATGTTACAGCGTATTTGTTCCAGCTTTGCCTCTGGGCGAAAAACCGCGCAAAAAATGCTACAGCATACGGTATCTAACGAAGATGATGAAGACCGTATCGAAGAGGTAGAGCATATTCTTTCCGCAATGACTCCTGATGAAGTGGCTTGTTTGCGTGAAATTGTTTATCAACTTTCGCGCCCTGAGGCGGTGGATTCTAAACTCGATACGGTAAAGTGGTTTCTCACTGAATTTCGTACTGACGGAAAAACGTGGATAGAACACGGATGTATTATTTTCAGTCAGTATTTCGACACGGCTGAATGGATTGCAAAAGAATTGGCGACTGTTTTTAAGAATGAAGTGGTTGCTGTTTATGCAGGGGCGGGTAAAAGCGGTCTTTTTCTTGGTAATCAATTCAATGCTGTGAATCGTGAAATTATCAAAGGCGCAGTTAGAAACCGTGAAATAAAATTAGTTGTGGCAACGGATGCCGCTTGTGAAGGGCTAAATCTACAGACATTGGGAACACTGATAAACATAGACCTGCCTTGGAATCCATCACGCTTAGAACAGCGGTTAGGACGTATTAAGCGATTCGGGCAAGCTCGAAAATCTGTTGATATGCTGAATCTGGTGTACAGCGAAACACAGGATGAAAAGGTTTATAACGTTATTTCTGAGCGTCTTAAAGATACATTCGATATTTTCGGCAGTCTCCCCGATACCATTGATGACGATTGGATTCAGAATGAAGAGGAGCTGCGAGATAGAATGAATGAATATATTCATGAGCGTGGTATGGCTCAAAATGCCTTTTCAGTTAAATATCGCAACACAGTTGATCCAGAATCGCATTTATGGGAGCGGTGCGCGACAGTTCTTTCTCGGCGGGACATTGTCAATGCGTTAAGTGAGCCGTGGTGAAGAATTCATTTTTAAGCAATCGGTGGTTTTTTGTGCTTCATAAAAAGATCATTCAATGCTTCGCGTAAAAGCTCACGCTTATCAAGACCTAATTCAGCCGCAAGAACACCAAATTGTCGATAAGCCGCTGGTTCATACAGTCCTGAAATTAAGTGTTTGCCACGCTTGGGCGAGCTAGGACTTGTCTGCGTTGGTTCGTTAGCAATGACTACATCATCGGCTTGTTTGAATAGCGAACCTACTTTTTTCTTTGTTGTTGTTGTCATTATATTATGTCCTTATGGTTTCATTATTTGATGAAGTCATTATATCATGATTGCATAATGTCATGATTGTATAATCCATTGATAGAGTGCCTGTATTTCCTCGGCAGCCTTACCGTTTGGCTCGAATTCTTGAACGCTTCTACCATCATTAACCGCATGAGAATAGGCGGCACGATGCACTAAACGAACAGGCGAAACATTAGCAAAATTCGCTAAACCTTCGGTGGCTTCGTTTCCTGTTCGACCTTGTGGCGGCACGGCATTAAGCAAAATAAAGGCTTTGTCTTTTGCCTTTGAGAGCTTGAGAATATTTAACGTTGTCGGTATAGCGGCGACATCGAACGCGGCAGGTCTACAGGGAATCAAAATTACATCGGCAAGACCTGCCACAACCGTAGCAGCCTTATCTGAATGTGGAGCAGTATCAATGATGGCAAAATCAGCACCGTTGGCTTTTGCCTGTTCCAGTAAAACAGCTAGTTGTTCTGATGTTGCACGGATAACTTCAGGACTAACAGCAGCCCGACGACTTGACCATTCAAAAGCCGACCCTTGAGGATCTAAGTCTATGATTGCAGCAACCTGTCCAGCGCGTTCTGCACAAACAGCTAAATGAACAGCAACAGTCGTTTTACCACTTCCACCTTTTTGGCTAATGATTGCAATTGTTTTCATGATGTCATGACTTCATTGTTTAATAAAGTCATGATTATATGATGTTATGGTTATATGTCAATTAACTATCTAGCTTTTATATCCTCACTAAATCTTTAAGCTTTGCCGCCTAAAAAGTCGAAATTGTAAAGCACCGTTCAGTTGTTTACATTGTTGCTAGTTTACAACTATTAAAAGATACCGTTTAATAATTATATTTATTTACAAATAGTAAA
>JFJP01011453.1_pt1 | contig 11886 bp, 10 predicted proteins | sample 431651 | NCBI WGS metagenome assembly JFJP01 (sample SAMN02602958, study PRJNA72255) | Microbial mat metagenome, whole genome shotgun sequencing project. | biome: fresh water; feature: sink hole; material: water; isolation source: purple microbial (photo- and chemosynthetic) mats found in... | reverse complement strand
GGTTTGCTCCCAATCTACGGCGCGGGGTAAGACCAACGGGAGCGCGGCGGATAACATGAGGGCGATAAAAACAGTAATTATGAGTAATATGATTCGATTCATGGGGTGGTGTGATGGGTTAAATTATTCCACCTGTAAATAATTGGGGGATACGGAGTCCAAAGCCGTAGGCTTTGCCCCACTGCTCAAAGCCTACGGCTTTGGACTCCATGGCTATCTCCTGAAAATTTACAGGTGGAATAATTTTGCCAGAAATGGCTGCTGATGATGATTGCCATAAGAAACCATGAAACCCACCAGAAACGTTCGTTGGTAATATTATGATTTAGTTCAATCCGTAAAATTAAAGTCCAACAAATCATATAACATATAAGCAAAAAAAGTTGGCTGCGTTTGGAGTTGAGCGAAAAAGCCGTATGAATGAGTAAGGGATACATCAGGACAAAATCCCAACTCCAGACGTAGGGTGTGATGAGGGGCGTTATCGCAAGACTCCATAACATGGCGGTTTTTTGCGGCTGGCGTAACCAGAGCCACACATTGAGTCCCATGCCTATTAAGGCGATTAACCCCCACAGAATTAACCCCATAATACCGTAATTAATTTGTAATAAAACAAATGAAGAGGGTTGTAACCAGATAGGATTGCTGTGTTGCGCCGCGAAAAAACTTTGTAGCCAAAATGGGTCAGCCATAAATAAAGGCAGGGTGAGCAGAATGACCCCCATGCCGAGATAGCCGATTAAAATTAACGTTTTTCGCCAGCCATGTTGCTTCGTATAGGCGAGTAATAAGCCAGGTAGCACGAAGATGTTTAGTTGTGGCTTGGATAAACTGACGGCCAGGAGGAAGGCGATTTTTGGGGTGGAATGGATTTCGGTAATGGCTAGTAAAATAAGGGTTATTACAATACTTAATTGGCCTAAACGGAAGTGGGCGACAGTGGGCGGAAATAGAAAAATGGCAATCAGGCAGATGATGGTGAGGGGCAGCGAAAATTTTTCTTTGGGCGGGGCTAATCGCACTAGCCCAAATATTGCGAGTAGATTCACCATGAACCAAATATTGGTGGCTTGATATTGGGTTAAGAATCCTAACGGGAAACATAGCCCAATAATCATGGGAAACCAGACGGCGCGGCTGTTATCAAAAAGTAATTCTACTTGATAGGGACTTTGCCCATGCACCAGGAGATAGGTTGGCCCCCATAAATTATTACGAAAATCCCACGCCAGCCATTGCTGTGTATTAATAAACCACAATGCCGCTAAACCGCACCCCATCATAATCAGCAGGGAGAGTATTTTTCTGGTGTGGGGGGATAGGTTAAGTTCGGTGCGGGTCATGAGTCTTTATTATTTGAAATTTTCATATTGATGCAACCAGGCAGTCATTACCTCAATATTCGGATTGTTGTTTTTCTTAATGGCAATCCCATCTAGGAATAAGGGATAGAAATCGTAATTGGCTTTGAATTGGGGATGATGGGTGATTTCGTAACGAAGTTTAGAATAATCGTAATGAGGTAGCCAGATAATATCGGGCGCGGTGGTCATGAGGTTGTCGGCGGAAAAGCCGTGATAGGCGACCTCTTTGGCGTGCAGCCCTAGCGTATCCACGATGTAAATTTGCGGGGCGAGTGCGCCAATATAGCCATATTCGCTTAAACTCACTTTGGTATTGGGCGGGAGTTTCTCCGAGAGTTTAAGAAATATTAAAATCTTTTTCCCCCAATCCAAATCGTTAGGATTACGGGGGGAGTCGTTATAATTTGTCGGTTGGCGGACAAAATAGCTTTGCCAGGTCTCGGCGAGGGTGGTGCTGGCGGGGGGGATGAGGGCGGTGGTGAGCAGCATTAGGACTAAAATGCGGGTGAGCATATTAAGGTTGAGTGATGGCGTAGTGGGTTTGGTTAAGGCGTAAAAGCCCGCAAAGATGAAATAGGGTAGAAAGGGGACATAAAATCGGGCTTCCATGCCCATGATTTGGACGGCGGTAAATAGGTAACTAAATGTTATAATGGCGGGTAGTAAGATGATGATAATGAGTTTAACGGTTTGTTTGTTGGTAAAAAGAACGAGTAAGATGAGGAATGGTAAAATGGAGGCCGAGAATTGGATGAGATAACTCATGGGATTCCATGCGTAAATGCCCAAATAGCCGTCATAATATTGATAAGATTTGGCAAAAAATGGCAGGGGCAACGGGCTATTAAGTAGCCACGTTTTCATTAAGGCATCTATTACGAGGAGGCCGCTAATGGCGAGGGTATAGCCGATGGCTTCACGTTTGGCTTGTTTGAGCCAGAGTAAAGCGAGAACGGGAAATAGATAAATATAGATTAAGTTATCAGGGCGGGCCTGGAAGGTGAAGAAGGCCGCAATGACGATAGGCCACCAGGGTCGTTGTTTTAGGACGGTGTTGAGCGTGGCGTAAAGGAGCAGGCTGTTACAAAACATGGAGAGGGTGGCATCCATGCCCGTTACGGAGTGATAACGAAATAGAGGCGTAGGCAATATCATTACAAAAATGAGAATGACCCACATGGTAAAGGGGAGTTGCTTAATAAATTGCCAGCAGGTGAGAGTAATAACCATTAAGGTGAGCAAACCAAAAAGCGCGGAGGTGGTGGATAGAATTAAGGCGTAATCGGCGTGGCGAAAGAGTCCTAAAATGATAATAATAATAATTTCATATAATATGCTAGTTGTACCATAACTTGCTACTCCGTCGGGATTCCAGGCGATGCCATGACCCGCCCAAAAATTGTTGGCGTAACGAATGAACATGTAGGCATCATCGGGGACGGCTCCGTGGCTGTTGGCTCGTCCCAAAAATAAAATGGCGAGGGTGGTCACTAATATTAAGCCAATGTTTCGGGTCATGGAGGGGAATCTTGCTGATTTATTTGAGTTGATAGATTTGATAGAGTCCATTAATATCCGCTAATAAAGTTAAGTTATTTTTTTCAATCGAGTCCCATTCATGGGCGGCCTCGGCAGAGAAGGGTTCACTGCGATTATTTTGGACGAAATTGAGGCCGCCGCGAGCTAATAACACATGGGTAATCCCCTCGCCGCGCCAGGCTTGGGCAATGGCTTTGGCGTTAGGGTGTTTATAGCGTTAGGGTGTTTATAGTAGTCGTGTGCCATGCGGTCTAGGATACTGTCAGGGCGACAAGTGACTTGACAATGGTAGCTGCGCGGCTCCCATAAAAATAGCACCACTGCCTCAGCGGGTAGAATTTCGTTGAGTTTTTTCATCGCCAAGTAACGCGCCCCTAAGCGTCGGGTGAGGTATTCGTCACGACTTTCTAAGCCTGTAAGATAGGTTAAGGGATGGAGGGCGACGGTTTTTAAACTGATTTGAATCAGATTAAACAGTAAAACAAGCGTAATGAGCAAATTGAGGAAGCGTTGCAGGGAAAAACGGGGTTGATTAAAGCGGGCTAAATCTTGCCAAATCCAACCGATGATGGGGCTGAGGGCGGCGAAGGCGGGCAGTAATAAACGACTTTGCCATAAGGAATGTGACCCGATGATGCCTAACGTCCAAAAGGAAAATTGTAATAAAATGAAAAATAGAATAGCGGCTAGGCTTGATGATGTGGGCCGATATTTGCGCTGACCGTAAATGAAGATGAAGGGCAGAAAAATTAAAAATAGCGGCCCCATGTAGCCATCGCCAGGGTTGGCATCTTCTATGCCTAGCGTCACGAGGAGGGGTAATTGTAATAATTTGAGACCATCCCAGCCAATGCCTGTCTCTGACCGCGCATACCAGGCGGCGCGAAAGTCATCCCAAAAAAGGCCATGGAAGATGAAAGGGTAAACGGGATTACCCATGAAGTAATAATTTTTAAGATACCAGGGCGCGGCTATCAACAGCGCGGGCAGGCTGAATGAAAGGAGATTTAATATCGTTTTCTTAATCCCTTCGCGGCGGAGGGAACTTTGGAGTAGCCAAATCCCAATGGCGAGTGGCGTAACAAAACTGGTATACTTTAGCCCCATCGCCATGCCCGCGAAAAGGCCACTTAAGATGAGCCAGTGGCGGTGGGTGGTGGTTTGATAATGTAAGAAAACGTACAACGCGGCCAGTTGATAGAAGGCTAACGTTAGGTCATTGTAAGCCCAAGTGGAGAGGGTGGGTATCATGGGCATGGAGAGGAAAATGAGGACGGCTGACCAGCCCGCGTTGCGGCTGATATGGCGGGTGGTGATAAGATAAATTAAGCCCGTGAGCCACAGGCCATAAAGGCCATGCAGCAATTTGGCCGCAATGTCGCCTCGGAGTAACATGGCGTAAGTAAATAGCATTTCCATGAGGAAGGGTGGCCGCAATGTCGCCTCGGAGTAACATGGCGTAAGTAAATAGCATTTCCATGAGGAAGGGAAAATTGAATTGTGGCACATCAAGGCCGCCAACAAAGCGATGTTGGCGAATGAATATTTCAGGCGCGGTGAGGTGATAAAAGAGGCCGTCCCAATCGGTGGGGGGCAGCAGGGCGGTCATGAGCGTTAGCCCCGCGAGGGCGACCAGGTAGGCGGCGGCTAAACGGGGTGGCGGGGCGGGTCGCCATAAATAGAGATTTTTCGTTAGGGTACGTAAGTCGCGGTATAGCAATAAGGTTAGAAATAAGGTTAGGCCGATGAAGAGCCAGCCATAAAATAGGCCGAGTAAGCCTAATGCAAAGGTAAGCAAGCCCAATAAACCTAAACCTAGTCCGCCCCCTAAAATGAAGGTTTCGCCTGTGGTGAGCGCGAATCGGCTTAATAATCGCTGGCCGAGCGCGGTGCTTAGGCTCATGAGCCAGAACGCGGTGAGTAAATCTAGCCCCATTTGGCTGAGGGCGAGGGCGGTGGTCGGTTGAAAGGGTTTTTGCACCACATAGAAAATGGCTAAGATGGCGAATAACCAGATAATAAAAATGATGGTGGCGATATTTTGACGCATGGTAGTGTAAGGTTAATTTGTTGTCTGACATGGTCTCACATGACATTACAGCGTGAGTATGATAGAATGAGGGTCAATTTTACTAGACCTCACAGGTTTAAAAAATCTGTGAGGTCTAATCATCGTAAATTTAAAGGGAGCGACGGATGAATATTACATTTGGTAAGTCTTCATGGATAGCGTTTATTTTATTTTATTTGGTATTAATTTTGGTGCTTTCTATTTTGGATAGGTCCAATAATTTAATTTCGATTAATTATTGGCTCACGCAAGTGGGGTTATTAACGACGGGGGTGGCTATTTTTGCCCTCTTTGCTTATTTTTTACCCAATTTATCAGCTACCTCCAGTATTTTACTGGCTTTTACAATTGGGGTCATGACGATTATTCCCGCGTTGTTGATGGGGCTAGGGGACATTCCCCATTTTTGGTCTTATTACTTCTCGACGGCAGGGGGCATTGCGGCAGGGAGCTTTTTAACTTTTCTGTTTTTGATTTTTTCAGAGCGTTCTAAGCAGAAAACAGGTCCCGATGATGAGACGGTAGAAAAATAAACAGGATATACTGCGCGAGGGGAGTCGCAACGCTTTAGCTTTGCGCCATTATACTGCGTTTCATTCGAGACTTACACATTGATGATGACCTGTAGGAGTCCGCAATTATTTGCGGGCTGTCCGCAAAGGATTGCGGACTCCTGCGCCAAAAGTGTCATTTTCATTTGGGATGCAGTATAAAAACGAGCAAAGCTGAAGCGTTGCGACTCCTATTTCTGACCGTGCTTATTCTAACATACCCCTCGGCCAGGCCAAAACCCAGGCTAGATGGATTGACAGGTTGCTAAGGCTAAATTATACTTGGAGTAGAGGTTGAGTTAACTTAACTCACGCCTATTTTTAGCTAAATAGCTAGTTTTACCCCAAAACTAAACGCATCGAGGCGTTCTTTATGACAGAGACCACTATGGCTTCAACTGAAGCCAAAAGTTCCCCCACAGGGCAAATTTATGATTTAAATGACCCTGCCCTATACATTAACCGCGAAATAAGTCTACTAGAATTTAATCATCGGGTGTTAGAAGAAGCCATGAATCCGACTAACCCTTTGTTAGAACGGGCTAAATTTTTGGCTATTTTTACCTCTAACATGGATGAGTTCTTTATGATTCGGGTGGCCGCGATTAAGCAACAAATTGCGGCGGGCATTACGAAAATGACCGCCGATGGTTTAACTCCGAAGCAGCAACTTGCGGCTATTCGTAAAAAAGTACGCTCTACCATGTCTGAAATAAACCAATGTTTTGAAACGATTCAAACTGAATTAGCGGAGACAGGGGTTTATTTGCATAAATATCGTGAATTAACTAAACAGCAACGGGAAGCCGTGGAGCAGTATTTCAAAAATGAAATATATCCCATTTTAACCCCGCTCGCTTCTGACCCTGGCCGCCCTTTTCCCCATATTTCCAACCTCATCTTAAACCTCGCCGTCATCGTGAAAGACCCCGAAACGGGCCGCGAATATTTTGCACGGATTAAAGTCCCTGATACCTTGCCGCGTTTAGTTTCCATTAGGTCTAAACCCAGTGATAGCCATAATACGCACCGTTTTGTCTGGTTAGAGGATTTGATTGCTCATAACCTGACCGCGTTGTTTCCAGGGTATGAGATTGTGGATGTCCACCAATTTCGCATCACCCGTAATGCCGATTATGAGATTGAATCGGCTGAGGCCAGTGATTTGTTAGAGGTGATTGAAGAAACAGTACGCCGTCGCCATTTTGGTTTCGTGGTTCGCTTTAACATTGTGGTGGGGATTCCTGATAGTGTGCGGCAATTATTGGAGGAGAATTTTGAGGTGGGCGCAGAGGACACCTACGAAAGTCATGGGCCGCTGAATTTGAATGGTCTCATGGAACTGCTGAAGCTAGACCGACCTGACCTCAAATACCCCCCTTATAAAGCGGTTAACCATCAAAGATTAAAAAATATAACAACCGCGAGCCAGTTTTTTGAGATTATTCGTCAAGGTGATTTACTGCTCCATCACCCTTATCACTCCTTTAGCCAATTGGTTGATTTTCTCAAAGCGGCGGCGGTTGACCCACGAGTCTTAGCCATTAAACAAACCCTTTATCGCGCGGGGAAAAATTCACCCGTTGTAGACGCGCTCATGGAGGCGCGCGAAAATGGCAAACAGGTTTCGGCTTTGGTGGAGTTGAAAGCCCGTTTTGATGAGGAAAGTAATATTGGTTGGGCGAAGGCGTTGGAAAGTGTGGGCATCCATGTGTTATATGGTTTTGCCAGCCTCAAAACACATTCCAAAATTTGTTTAGTCGTCCGTCGTGACGAGGACGGTGTTTTGCGACGATATGTTCATCTTTCGACAGGTAATTATAACGCCGTTACCGCCAATATTTACACCGACTTGGGGCTATTTACCTGTAATCCTGATTTTGGGGCCGATGCTTCCGATTTATTTAATGCCTTGACGGGCTACTCCAAGAAAGAGGATTACAAAAAATTTATGGTTGCGCCCCGTTCATTACGGCGCGGCCTGACCTATCTCATTGACCGCGAAATTGCCTGGGCGCAAAAAGGCCAACCCGCCAAATTACTATTCAAAATGAACGCGGTCATTGACCCCATTTTTATCAAGCATCTTTACCGTGCCTCTCAAGCGGGCGTACAAATTCGCATGGTGGCGCGCAGTGTCTGTGGTTTGCGCCCTGGCATCCCTGGCTTAAGTGATAACATTCGTGTTACAAGTATTATCGGACGTTTTTTAGAGCATACCCGCATCTATTATTTCCATAATGGCGGCAATCCAGAGGTTTTCTTAGGCTCGGCTGACTTAATGCAGCGTAATTTAGACCGTCGCATTGAAACACTCTTTCCCATTGAAGACCCCAAACTAAAACAAGAAGTCATTACTACCCTGAATACTTCTTTGGCAGATAACGTGCAAGCTCGGCTGCTGCATGCCGACGGCAGTTATGTTCGCCTCACACCTGCTGCGGACGAAACGCCATGTAACAGCCAATTGGAGTTTATGACTCTTATTAAAAATCAATAAATTTAGTCATTTGTTATTTGTCGTTAGTTTTATAGCCATTATAAGGCTTTAAGCCTTATAATGGCTGAGAAACAGTCCAAATAACCAATGACGAATAACCAATAACAACTAACCAACCACAAAGGACAAGTTATGTTACTCATCGGCGATTTAGGTGGAACAAAAGTTAATCTGGCCCTCTTTTCAGTGGAAAATGGCCGTCTCAAATTAGAACAAGAGGCCACTTTCAAGAGTGCCAACCATAACAGTTTAGAAGCAGTAGCCCTGAAATTTTTAGCTGATACAGATGTTAAAATCTCAAAAGCGGTCTTTGGCGTGGCTGGCCCCGTCATAAACGGCCAAGCCCACATTACGAACCTCCCCTGGCAAATGACCGAGCCACTATTAACGCAAGCCTTAGGCAATGTCCCCGTTAAGCTACTGAATGATTTGGAGTCAGTGGCTTATGCCGTACCCTATTTACCCAACCATGAATTAGCCGCCCTCAATGGCGACACATTGGAGCGTCGTCTTTCTGGCAATAAAGCCATTGTCGCGCCTGGCACTGGCTTGGGCGAAGCCTTGTTAATTTATAATAATGGCTCATATCATCCTGTGCCATGTGAGGGCGGCCATGCCTCCTTTGCCCCCACCAATCCCATCCAAATTGGGCTGCTAGAGTATTTATTGCATCGCTTTAACCACGTCAGTTATGAGCGCGTTTGCTCAGGCAGCATGGGCATCCCCAACATTTACGCCTATCTCAGCGAAGTTCGTTCCAGCCAAGTTCAACCCCATATCACTGCGGCCATCGAAGCTGCCGATGATGTCGCGCCTGTCATTGTGCAGGCTGCGCTATCGGGTGAATGTGAATTATGTTTAGCGACCTTAAATACCTTCGTCTCTATTTTGGGCAATGAGGCGGGTAATATCGCCCTCAAAGTCATGGCAACGGGTGGCGTTTACCTCGGCGGCGGCATCCCGCCCAAAATTTTACCCAAGCTCAAAGAGGGTGGCTTCATGGCCGCCTTCGTCAACAAAGGTCGCTTTGGTGACATGCTGTCTCACATTCCCGTTTATGTCATTCTCAACGACAAAGCCGCCCTCTGGGGGGCCGCCAATTACGGCTTGCACCACATGTAGTCTTACAAATAGTCATCTGATGACTTCAAGTCATCAGATGACTAAACACAATGTAATTTAATATGCTAATCAACCCCTACGCCCTAGACCATGCCCTGCTTAATCAAGGTGAAACTCGTTGGGGCAACCTCGGCTATTGGGCAACCGCCACGCGTTACCCAATAGCCGCCGCCGCACTAGCTCAACAATTGGGCGACGCGGCCAATTTGCAACCGACTGACCATGTATTAGACCTCGCTTTTGGTGCGGGGGAGTCGTTGCTCTTTTGGCGCGAACATTACGGAATAACACACTTAGTGGGGCAAGAACTCCTGGCCTCCCAGGTGCAAGTGGCGCGCCAACGCTTAATAGTGCGTCATCTGCTGTGTAATGTTTTGTGTGGTTCGGCAACTCAGCTAGAGCATTTTGCCTCAGCTAGTTTTAATAAAGTGTTAGCTTTGGACAGTGCTTATCACTTTCAGCCCCGCGAGCAATTTTTTCGCCAATCTTATCAACTCTTAAAATCGGGTGGACGGTTAGCCCTGACCGATTTGGCCTTAGCGCAATTTCCCCGTAATAATATCTCTTATGCCATGTTGCACCTCGCGGCTTTCGCGGCCGCCATTCCCCCCGCTAATTTGCTTTCCATCGCCGCGTATCGGCAGCAACTCGAACAAGTGGGCTTCGTCAATATCCAAATTCAGCCGATTGAAGCCCATGTATTCGCGGGTTTTGCTCATTTTATTGCCCAACATGCGCGAACTTATCTGCTCATCTGGCCGCGCTTAAGCTGGGGCAAATTGTTAGGCACAGGCTTATTATTACGCTGGTTGGCGCGGCATGATTGGTTGCACTATTTACTCATTACAGCAGATAAACCTTAAAAAGTTACGGAGTGCAAACCTTCAGGTTTGCTCATTATAGGCAAACCTAAAGGTTTGCACTCCATTTGGTAATATTACGATGGATACTACCTCTGAACGTCTGCCCGCATGGGCAGCTATTACAATTGTCTTTCTCTCTAATTTTTGTATTTTAGTGTTAGAACTCGTCGCGGGGCGCATGATGGCCCCGATTGTCGGCGTGAGCCTCTACACCTGGACGAGTATTATCGGGGTGATTTTGGCGGGGATAAGTCTTGGCAATTATCTCGGCGGCAGAATTGCTGACCGTTGGGCGAGTCGGCGGGTGTTGGCCTGGTTTTTCATGCTCTCCGCCCTCGCCACCGTGACGATTTTGGGTAATGTGATGTGGGTAGACCGCATTGGTAGCTGGAATTTGCCCACAGTGTTAAAAGTATTGCTGGTATTTACGATTGTCTTCATGCTGCCCGCGACCATTCTCGGCACAATTAGCCCGATAGTGGTCAAATTGACGCTGGCCGATTTGAGCCAAACGGGGCGAGTCGTAGGGCTAATTTCTGCCGCAGGCACGTTGGGCAGTATTGTGGGAACATTTATGACGGGCTTTTTTCTGATAAGCACCTTTGGCACGCGCTTGATTGTGTGGGGGGTGGCGGGTTGTTTGCTGTTGATTGGCGCGGCACTCGGTTTGAGCAGTCGGGGCAAAACAACGATGGTGGCAGTGGGTATGGTGCTGTTATTTATTGTTAGTTCAGTCGTAATGCAATCTCAAGGCTGGCTGACGAATAATTGTTTACGTGAGACCGACTATTTTTGCATTAAGGTGCGAACTGACAGTGATAACAAAAATGTGCGCGTGTTGACGCTTGACCGTTTGGTGCATAGCTATGTCGATTTGACCGACCCCACCTATTTACGTTACGATTACGAAAAAATTTATGCCGATGTGGTGGCGACTCTTTTTCCGCATGAGCCACCGATTGAGCCACACCTGGCGGCGTTATTCATTGGTGGCGGGGGCTACACCTTTCCCCGTTATCTGGAGGCCAAATATGCCGACAGTCACATTGAAGTGGTGGAAATTGACCCTGGCGTGACGGTGGTGGCTTACGAAAAATTGGGGCTGTCGCTCGATACCACGATTATTTCGCATAATGGTGATGCCCGTCAATTTATCCATGAACTGGCCGCTTCTGCGAAATATGACTTAATTGTGGGTGATGCCTTCAATGATTTTTCGGTGCCTTATCATCTAACCACGCAGCAGTTTAATCAGTTGGTGGCGGCGCATCTTACGCCACAGGGGATTTACATGGTGAATATTATTGATGGGCGGCAGGGGGATTTTATGCGGGCGTATGTCAATACCTTACGGCAGACCTTCCCGCATGTCTATCTGGCGGCGGGCGGGGAGGAGCTTGGCTCTAAAAAGCGGCAAACGTTGGTGATTGTGGCCTCCGCCAACTCGCTGGATGACCTCATGGGGGAACTGCCATTGAAAACGCAATTTTTAAGTCAAACGAAATTAGATAATCGAAATTAGATAATTATTTGCAACAAAAATCTCTCATCATCATGACCGATGATTATGTCCCTGTCGATAATTTACTCGCGCCCGTCTTTGCAGAGTCGGGCTTTTAATTACGGAGTGCAAACCTAATGAAGGTTCGGAATTTATTTCGGTAATGGTCAGCCATTATAAGGCTTTAAGCCTTATAATGGCTAGATAACGAACCTTTATTAGGTTTGCACTCCACAAAATTCTCATGAACTACGCTAATATTATTACCGATTCATTCCGTATTTTTTGGCAACATAAAAAACTATGGCTATGGGGCATGTTGCTGGCGTTAGTGGGGCAGGGCGAGTTTAGCCTGAGTGTTAGTTATCAACA
>JFJP01002282.1_pt1 | contig 11886 bp, 8 predicted proteins | sample 431651 | NCBI WGS metagenome assembly JFJP01 (sample SAMN02602958, study PRJNA72255) | Microbial mat metagenome, whole genome shotgun sequencing project. | biome: fresh water; feature: sink hole; material: water; isolation source: purple microbial (photo- and chemosynthetic) mats found in... | reverse complement strand
CGTTGCTTCATCAGCGCCGACATGCGCAAGGCATTGCGCATGTATTCCGAGAACATCAGGAAGGTGCCGCCAAACGGGAAGAGACCACCGTGCAACGCCATACCGTTCATGATGTGCGCCATGCCGAACTCGCGCACGCCGTATGAAATGTAGTTGCCACCCGGATTGCGGTGCAGGCTGTGGCAACCCGGCCAGTTGGTCAGGCTGGAACCGGTCAGGTCGGCGGAACCACCAACGCGCTCGGGCAGCGTTGAAACCAGACGCTCGATGGCCAGTTGCGAAGCCTTGCGGGTGGCGACGGTCTCGGCCTTTTCCAGCGTCGTGGCCAATGCAGCTTGGACGCGGCCCGCCCAGTCAGCCGGCAGATCGCCATTCATGCGACGGGTGAATTCGGCGGCTTCGGCCGGGAATTGTGCGGCGTATTCGGCGAACTTGTTGTTCCACAGCTTTTCCAGGCCTTCGCCCTTGGTCTTAGCATCCCAACCGTCGTAACCATCCTGCGGGATGACGAACGGTTCGTGGTTCCAGCCCAGATTCGCGCGGGTAGCGGCCACTTCGGCAGCGCCGAGTGCGGCACCATGCACGTCGTGGGTACCTTCCTTGTTGGGCGAGCCCTTGCCGATGATGGTCTTGCAGCAAATCAGGGTGGGCTTGTCGCTGGACTGCTTCGCATTCTGGATGGCGGCTTCCAGCGCCACGGCATCATGACCGTCGACATTGGCGACAACATTCCAGCCGTAGGCTTCAAAGCGTTTCGGGGTGTCATCAGTAAACCAGCCATCGGTATGGCCATCGATGGAAATGCCGTTGTCGTCCCAGAAAGCGATCAGCTTGTTCAACTTCCAGGTTCCAGCCAGCGCGCAGGCTTCGTGCGAGATGCCTTCCATCATGCAGCCGTCACCCATGAAGACATAGGTGTGGTGGTTGACAATATCGAGACCCGGTTTGTTGAACTCATGCGCCATCAACTTTTCTGCCAACGCGAAACCGACGGCATTGGTAATGCCCTGCCCGAGCGGGCCAGTGGTGGTTTCAACGCCAGCGGTATAGCCGTATTCCGGGTGGCCCGGGGTGCGTGAATGCAGCTGACGGAAGTTCTTCAGGTCATCGACGGTGACGTCATAGCCGGTCAGGTGCAGCAGCGCGTAGATCAACATCGAACCGTGGCCGTTGGACAGCACGAAACGGTCGCGATCCGGCCACTTCGGATTGGCCGGGTTGTGACGCAGGTGATGATTCCAGAGCACTTCAGAGATTTCCGCCATGCCCATCGGGGCGCCCGGGTGACCGGACTTGGCTTTCTCGACAGCATCCATTGCAAGTGCGCGGATGGCGTTTGCGAGGTCGTTACGTGTTGCCATGTCTTTGTTTCCTCAAAGAAAAAACCGAAATCTAGGCCCGGATGGGCGGAAAGCCCTGATTATCCCGCAGGCAAATGGGCCTGAGCAAGACGACCCCGGGCTGATTGATGCCGAATTGAATGCATGCAGAACAATATAAAAACGCCATATCACCTTGTTTTTTCCGGGTTTTAAAGCGCCTGAGCAAAGAAAATTAAAATATTTTTATATTCTCGGATCGCGAACTTATCGAAGCCAGCAATGCTGCGCTGCGTCAAGTTTTTTCAGATCATTTGAATCAAATTTTATGCGCATTAGTCGCATTTCTCACACCCCGATCCAGCCTTTCCACTGTCTTAAAAGATCTGGCGTCAAAGCCGCGAGAACCGACCGCGACCAAGGATCTTCGCTGACGAAATCAGATCCATCCAGCGCACAAGCGGCACCGCCGGCTTCCTTCAGGATCAGGCAGCCCGCCGCGTAATCCCAGAGCTTCTGACCGCCATGCAGATAGACATGCAACCTGCCCGCCGCGATGTAACACCAGTCCAGCGTGCTGGCGCCCAAATTTCGCTGTGAACTGAACGGATGTTCAAACGCCAGACGGCCGGCCAGCGTGCGGTCGATCCGTTTCAATTCGATACCAGCCATGCAACGGCTCAACTCATCAGGCGGCACTTTCAACGGCAAGCGATCGCCGTTCATGAACGCACCCTGGCCCTCGATGGCATAAAACGCCTCATCTGCGCTCGGGTCATACACCACACCCAGCACACTTTTTCGGTTGCGCACCAAAGCCACTGAAATGGCGAAAAAAGGCAGTCCATTTACAAAATTACTCGTGCCATCGATTGGATCGACACACCAGAAACCGTCATCACCGAGGCCCCAGACATCCTTTTGCTCGGCCTCGGTCATCTCCTCGCCAAGCACCGGATAAGGCGCAATCGCCCGCAACTTCTTGAACAGTGCCACCTGCGCCGCGAGATCCGCTTCGGTCAGCAAGCTGCCATCAACCTTGCGTTGATGCGCCACCTTCAAATAGCGTGGCATGACCTCTTCGCGCCCGACCTCGCGACAGGCCTCGACCACCTGCTCGACCATCCGCTTCAGGTCTTGCATGCGCTCAGCTCATCCACTTGATCGAACAACCCATGCTGGGAATCTGCTCGGCCGGCCCGTGCTGGGTCTCTGCCACCTGTTTCATTGCCTCGAACAAATCACGTCGGACATCGTCCGGCGCGGTTTCCTTGCGTGACGCGTCCAGGCGGCCGCGATACTGCAGTTCCAGATTGCGGTTGAAACCGAAGAAATCCGGCGTACAGACCGCGCCATAAATTTTTGCAATGCCCTGCGAAGCATCCAGCACATACGGCATTGGAAAAGCCAGTTTTTCCGCCAGCAAACGCATGTTGTCGAAACTGTCTTCCGGATATTCGGTCGCATCGTTCGACATGATCGCAATCGCGCCGACGCCCAGGGTTTTGAGTTCGGCAACATCACGCACGATGCGATCGATCACCGCTTTGACATAGGGGCAATGGTTGCAGATGAACATCACCAACAAACCGTTCGGACCCGCCACGTCTTGCAATGAATAGATCTTGCCATCGGTCGCAGGCAAGACGAAATCAGGGGCTTTCCAGCCAAAATCACAAATCGGGGTTTCCATGCGGACCATGCGTTAACTCCGGTTGAACCAAGGTCGACGATAATATCACTCCACCATGGCTCAGCCGCACCCGCCCAACTTGCCGGTTTATCTTGCCCAACCAGTTTCTGTCCTGAAACCCATCGACCATGCCCCGATTTTATTGTGACCTTCCGTTAGCCGTCGGCCGCTTGATCGAATTACCTGACGAAACCGCGCGCCACGCGATTGGAGCACTGCGACTGCGCGGAGGCGATGGCGTCGTTCTGTTCAATGGCGATGGCGGCGAATACCAGGGCACACTCGAACAACAAGGCAAGGCAGCCGCAGTTCGACTCAGTGGGCATGCGGAACCGCAGCGTGAATCGAACCTGCGGATCACGCTGGCGCAAGGCATTTCCAGCGGCGAACGCATGGACCTGACGTTGCAGAAATCGGTCGAGCTCGGCGTTGCTGCCATTCAGCCTTTGATGATGCGGCGCAGCGTCGTCAAGCTGACTGGCGAGAAAACCGAAAAACGCCTGCGCCACTGGCGCGGCGTCGTCATTTCCGCCTGCGAACAATGCGGCCGCAACCAACTGCCGCCGGTCGCCGAGATACAGGATTTCATGCCCTGGCTGCGCCAGACGCCAACCGGGGTGCAGCGCTATCTGCTCGACCCGGAGGCTAGCCAGAGTCTGCGCGACCTGCCGGCGCCAACCGGGCCGATACTGCTACTGGCCGGTCCCGAGGGTGGTTTCGACCCGGTTGAACGCAACGCGGCGATTGCCGCCGGCTGCGTCGCACTGCGTTTGGGCCCACGAATTTTACGCACCGAAACCGCAGCCCTGGCAGCCTTGGCCGCGATGCAGGCGATCTGGGGCGATTTCAAATAACCTCTGATTGCACTCAAGATTTTTAGCTGAATGCCGAAATAAGCGGTATTCAATTCATAGCCAATTTAATCGGGAGGTAGGTCATGGCGAAATTGGCTGAAGCGGAATCGACATCTTTCGTTGAGTGGTTTCGCGCCGCCGCACCCTATATCCACGCTTTTCGCGGCAAAACCTTTGTCCTCGCGTTCGGCGGCGAGGCGATGTTGCGCGAGGATTTCGTCGATCTGGTTTACGACATCAATCTGCTTAATGCGCTCGGTGTGCGCCTGGTGCTGGTGCACGGCGTAAGGCCTCAGGTGGAAGAACGTCTGGCCGCCGAAGCCCAGTACGTGCAGGGTCGCCGGGTCACCGATGCCGACGCACTGGAGCACGTCAAGGACGCGGTCGGCTCGGTGCGGGTGGATATCGAAAGTCTGCTTTCCGTCGGCCTGCCGAATACGCCGATGGCTGGCGCCGACATTCGCGTCGCCTCGGGCAATTACGTCACCGCGCAGCCAGCTGGAATTGTTGACGGGATTGATCTGCAGTTCACTGGCGAAGTGCGCAAGATCGCCGTCGATCCAATCCGCGACCGCCTGAATGCCGGCGAAATCGTGCTGCTTTCTCCGCTCGGCTATTCCCCCACCGGCGAAGTGTTCAACCTGACGCTGGAAGAAGTCGCCACCCATGCCGCAATTGCACTGGAAGCCGACAAACTGGTGTTCATTCTTGACCACGGCGACACCGTCGACGCCAAAGGCCACCGCATCAACCGGGTTACTGCCGCGCAGGTAACCAAGCTGCTGCGCGAACTGCCGGAAGGCGACATGAAGCTGTATCTGCCACACGCCGCACACGCCTGCAAAAAGGGGGTCGGCAAAGTGCACCTGATCAGCGCCGATGTCGATGGCGCGGTCTTGATGGAGCTGTTCACACATGCCGGTGTCGGCACCATGGTCACCCGGCAATCGGTGGAAAACCTGCGCCCGGCCAAGATCGACGACGTCGGCGGCATTCTTTCGGTGATCGAACCGCTGGAAGCAGAAGGCATTCTGGTGCGGCGTTCGCGTGAACGCCTGGAGCAGGAAGTCGAGCAGTTTTTTGTCGACGAACTGGATGGCCGCATCGTCGGCTGCGTTGCGCTGTATCCGTTTCCCGAAACCGGCGCCGGCGAAATGGCTTGCCTTGCGGTGGCACGCGAATTTCAGCGGGGAGGGCGCGGCGACGCCCTGCTTACCACCGTCGAAGAAGCCGCGATCGAACTTGGCCTGACCCAGTTGTTCGTCCTCACCACGCGCACCGCGCACTGGTTTATCGAACGCGGCTTCATCCAGGGCCAGCCGGAAGACCTGCCAGCGCCCCGGAAAGCGCTATACAACTGGCAAAGGCGGTCGAAAGTATTGATCAAGAAACTTAGCGTTTGAACCTTGAAAAGACGCCGAGGCAACAAACGGAAACCCAAACCATGCGACGCCGTTGCGACCTGCGTGTTATGCGCTTTTTCAGCGTTTTGCTCATTGCGATTCTATGCAGCCCGGTAAGCGCACAAGCGGCACCCAGCTTTATTCTCGGCGTGCTGCCGAGCCACAGCGCCCGCGTGCTGACCGAACGCTATGAACCACTGCGCGCCTATCTTGAAAAGCACCTGCAACAACCGGTTCGCATCGAAAGCGCGGCCGACTTTCGGCACTTTCATGAACGCGCCCTGCGGGGTGATTTCGACCTGACCATCACCCCCGCCCATTTCGCCCGACTCGCCCAGAAAGAAGCGGGCTTCATTCCCCTAATCCAGTTCGTGCCTGACCATGACTCACAGCTGGTGTATGCCGCGGATCGGCCACTGCGCGACATCAAGGCATTGAGAAACCAGCAACTTGCGGTCATCGACCGCCTCGCCATCACGGTGACGGCCGCCTTGCAATATATTGAAACGCAGGGCCTGGAAGCCGACCGTGACTATCAGGTGGTTGAACATCGCACGCATGCCAGCGCCGCCTACTCGCTGATAGGTGGCCTTTCCGCCGCCGCCGTCACCACCAGCCAGGGCCTGTTGCAGATTCCGGAAGATCTGCGCCGGAAGCTGGTGGTCATGAAGCAAATCGCCAACATTCCCGCCTTCTTCCTGATCGCCAAACCAGCCACCAGCAAGCGCCAGGCAGACTTCTTGAAGCGAATCCTGCTCACCTTCCCGGCGGAAGCAGAGGGCATCAATTTTCTCGGCCACACCGGCTACAAAAATCTGATCCCAGCCAGTGAAGCCAACCTGAAGCGGGCCGATGTTTTTCTCATGGAAACCCGCAAGGCACTCAAGTGAAGCACTTTTTTCACATGCCGCTGTGGCTGAAGCTCTCGCTCGCCGGACTACTGGTTGAAGCATTGATGCTCGGCCTGTTGGTAGTCAGCAATCTGAAGCTGACGGAAGAAGAGCTGATCCAAAAAACCCAGCTCCGGGTAAATAGCGCCATTCCATTGCTCAACGCCGCGCTCGGCCCACCGCTGATGCAACGCGACTATGGCTCGCTGAACGAGATTCTGGCTGCCGCGCTGAGCAACGATGCCTATGTTTACCTGATCCTGCTCGATCTCGATGGACGTCGTCTCGCGGCCGCAGGAATTGGCGAAAGCGATAACCTGCCGGCGATCGATCAAAGTCTGGGCAAAGAGCAGGACGCCGTCTTCGATACCGAAACCCCGATCCTTCTCGCCCACATGGCGTATGGCAATCTGCGTTTTGGCATCAGCACTGCATTCCTCGCCGAAGCCCGTCAACGCGCGCTGCGCCAGGGTATCTATGTCGGTCTTGGCGCGGTGGTGATGACTTTTCTCACCCTCGCCCTGATTGGTTACTGGCTGACCCGGCGCCTGCAGCAACTCACCAACGCCAGCCATGCGCTGGCCGACCAGAATTTCGACACCCTGCTGCCCGCCTCGGGACCGGATGAAGTCGGCCAACTGGCCAACGCTTTCCGCACCATGTCGCATCAACTGAAAGCGCAACTGTCGGAACTGCGCGACAGCGAACAACGCTTTTTCGCCATCGCCAACTACACCTACGATCTGGAACTCTGGATCGAACCCACCGGACGCACGATCTGGGTCAACCCCTCGGTGACCCGGATAACCGGCTACGAGCCGGATGAATGCCTGACGTTGCCTGGCTTCCCGCTCTGCCTGATCAAAGCGGAAGATCGTCAGCTGGCGGAACAGAATTTTCAGCACGCACTGAGCGGCTCATCCGGCGAAGGCTATCAATTCCGCATGCGGCGGAAAGATGGCTCGCATTTATGGGCCGCCGCCAACTGGCACTCGATCTACAGCCGGGAAAATCAGTTTCTCGGCATCCGCGCCAGTATTCGCGACATCTCCGATCTGAAGTCTTCCGAAGCCCAATCCCGCGAATACCTGGCCGGCGCGGAAACCGAACGCGCCCGCCTGAAGGCCCTGCTATCGGCAATGAACCTTGGCATTCTGTTCGTCGGCGTCGATCAGCGCGTGATCTATCACAACCCGGCGTTCAACCATATCTGGCAATTGCCGGAAGACACCGACCTGATCGGCCAGAGCGCCAGCCTGATCTTCTCGCACGGCACCGCCAACCTGGTCCAGCCAGACGCGTATCTGGATTATCTAAGCGAAGTGCTGGGCCAGCAGGCCGACGCCGAAAGCCATGAAATCGGCATCCGCGACGGTCGCATGATTACCCAGTCGAGCTATGCCGTGCGCGACAGCGAAGCCCGTTTCCTCGGCCATCTGTGGGTTTACGAAGATGTCACCAGTGAACGCCAGACTGCCGAACAACTGCTCTACCTGGCCGAACGCGATTCGCTCACCGGCCTCTTCAACCGGCACCGTTTCAAGATCGAACTCGAACGCATGTTGGCCGAATCGGGTCGCCATGGCGCCACCTCGGCGCTGCTTTTCTTCGACCTCGACGAATTCAAGACGATCAACGATCACTTCGGCCACACCGCCGGGGATGCGATGCTGGTGCGCGTTGCCGGCGAAGTGTCCGGCTTGACCCGGCGCAACGAATTGCTGTTCCGTCTCGGCGGCGACGAATTCGCCATCCTGCTGCCCGCCGCCGACATGCGGCAAGCCGAAACCCTGGCGGACCGGGTCGTGCGCGCGATTGCCCAGATCCCGTTCCGCTTCGAAGGCCAGTTGCTGCATATCTCCTCCAGCCTGGGCATCGCGCTCCACCCGCTGCATGCTGCGGACCAGGACCAACTGGTCGCCTGCGCCGATGCCGCCATGTACCAGGCCAAGCAAGCCGGCAAGAATGCCTGGCGCGCCTATCGCGCCGATCTCGACACGACGCCGGAGATGGTCACTCGCCTGTCATGGAACGAACGCCTGAACAGCGCGCTGCGTGACAACCTGTTCGAACTGCATTTCCAGGGCGTCTACTTCATCCAGACCGGCAAGGTCGGCCACCTGGAAGCCTTGATCCGCCTGCGCGACGCAGACACCGGGGAGTTGGTGCCGCCTGGCCTGTTCATTCCAATCGCGGAAAAGAGCAACAAGATTCTGGAAATCGACCGCTGGGTTTTGCGCCAGGCGATCCAGCTGCTGAGCGAAAAACCGCATGCGCCGCCCATCGCAGTCAACATCTCCGGCCGCTCCTTCGATGACCCCGCATTGCCCAACTACATCGCCGATCTATTGCGCGAATATCGCGCCGACCCTGCCCGGCTGCTGATTGAAATCACTGAAACCGCCGCCGTGTCCGACCTCACCGATGCCGAACGCTTTATCGAAGCCTTGAAACAAACCGGCTGCGGCGTCTGTCTCGACGACTTCGGGGCCGGCTTCGCATCCTTCGCCTACCTCAAACATATCCGTGTTGATACCATCAAGTTGGATGGCATGTTCATCCGCAATCTGCCGCACGACCACGAAAATCAGGTCTTTGTGCGCGGCATGGTGGAAGTCGCGCGTGGCCTTGGCAAAACCACAGTCGCCGAATGTGTGGAAGACGAAGCCACCCTGAAACTTTTGGCGAGGTTGGGCGTTGATAAAGCCCAGGGCTACCACCTCGATTACCCGCAAGCCGATCACCCCGCTTTAAATCCCGTGAATGAGGCAACGCCATGACCCCTTCCGAACTCGCCCACGCCGACATCCTGGCCCGCCTGCATGAGCTTGACCGCGCCATCGCCCAACATTCGCAATGGCTGGCGCGCCTGAACCGACAGTTGATCTGCGGCGGCGCTGCCAATCCGGACGATCTCGCTGACGACTCGCATCTGCGCTGCCAGCTTGGGCACTGGCTGCATGGTACCGAGGATGCCCGCGCCGGTGACGAGCCCAGCCACGCCGCGCTGGTGGCCGCACATCAATCCATGCACCAGATCGCCGGCCATCTGTTGCAGGCGCAAGCCGCCAATCAGCCCATCACTGGCGCCGATTACGACGCATTGGTTGCCGTCGCCACCCGCATCCGGCAACTATTGCGGCGCAAGGAACAGGAACTGACCGAACGTCTCGGCGCGGTCGACAAACTGACCGGGCTCTGGAACCGCCAGGCCGTGCATCTGCGTCTGGCGGAAGAAATCGAACGCGTGCAACGCACCCGCCAACCCTGCGCGATCTGCTTTGTCGATCTCGATGATTTCGCCCAGGTCAACGCCGCACACGGCCAATTGATCGGCGATGAAGTGCTGAAAGGCGTCGCCAGCTTCTTCGCCAACCACCTGCGTGGCTACGACACCCTGTTCCGGCTCGGCGGCGAGGAATTCCTGCTCTGCCTGCCGAATATCGACCTCGACCAGGCCGGCGCACTGATCAATCGCCTGCGCGAAAAACTGGCCGCGCATACGTTTGAAGTCGAGACCCGAAAGATCCAGTTCACCGCCTCGTTCGGACTGGTCAACCTGGAACCCATCTTCTTCATCGACGAAACCCTGGAACGCGTCGAACGCGCCCAACTGATCGCCAAATCGGAAGGTGGCAACCGGGTCTGCATCTGGCATGACGGCTTCGAAGCCGAGACGCAGCCGTAAGTCTTGCGACTTCAATCAAATTCCCGCTCCCGCACAGGAGCCTGAGCCAGCGGGTTCTATGTATCCGCAGCGGCGGCGAGAGGCAGGCGCACCTGAATTTCACAACCGCCAGAAACATGTGATGCGCGGTTGAAAATCGCCCCGATGCGTCTGGCGCGCTGTTCCATGTTATGAACGCCGCGCCCGGGCGGACGTGACGATGCACCGCCACATCCCACCCCGTCATCCCGAATCAACACGCTCAGAGTCCCCGCTTCGAGGTTGATCTGAACCCAGGCTTTTCCGGCGTCGGCATGTTTGATCAGATTGCTGACCGCCTCACGCAGAATGCGGCCCAGGTTGAGTGACTGGGGTGGAGTCAGACCGAGGTTTTCAAGACTGGGCAGCGACCAATTCGGCTGCGTCCAATCCAGCGAAATCCCCGCTTCGCTCAGACGTTGTTCACATTCGGCACGCCAATCAGCACACACCGCGCCCAGATTAAGATTGCCATGCTGCGTGGTCGACACCACATCGCGCAGATCCTGCAAGGCGGAACGCGCCAGATCAGCCGATTCCGAAGTGCTGGCGCGATAAACCAGCGAAAGCAATTTGGCGCCGACATCGTCGTGCAAATCGCGGTAGATGCGCTCACGTTCCTCGGCCACAGCCTGGTCCATTTCCAGCGCGCGCATGCGGGAAAAGCTGTCCTGCAACTCGGCGTGCTTGGCCTGCACCCGGTTTTCAAGATCGTCGTTGAGGGCTTCAAACTCGTTCAACACGCGCACGAAACGGCTGGTCATGATCATGCCGACGGTGAGAAAAATCAGCGGTGCGCTGTAGTGCAGAAGGTACAAGTCCTCCAGCAACTCATGCGGCTGCGTCAACCAGAAATGCTGGCTGTGCATCAACCAATCATGACCGGCCAGCACCACCACCAGACTCATCGCAGCGGCCATCAGGCCGGCATCGCGGTTGTGCCATTTAACTGCGGCGCGAAGCAGGAACACCAGGGTAAGGCTGGCACAAAACAAGGTGAAAACGTGCCAGGACGCGGTCAGCGAAAGATAGATCCGGGCGGGCGCCAACAGCTGGGTCACCGGCGAGGCGATGACCGAAAACCAGAGCAGAGGGAGTAAAGGCCGCCCGCCGGCAGCCGAAAAGCGCAACAGCGAGATCAGTAAAAACGCGGAAAAAATCTGAAAACTGCTGTTGACGGCGATTTCCCAGTGCGCGGTGGACAAGGGCACCTCGACCCAATACAGATTGGTCGATTGCGCCGCCCAGATCAGCGCCGAGACCCCAAAGTAGCCATACGCCACATCCTGTCGCCGTCGCCACCAGAGACTCAGCATCAACAATCCCATGCTGGCGATGAGCAGGCTGGCGGTCTGATTCAGCGTTACACGCAAAAACAGCGCGCGTTCGAACTTGGGCCGCAGCAGGCTGTCCGGCCCAACCCAAACCGAGTGCAGACTGGCCTGGGTATACGCATTCGACAACAGCCTCACATGCAAAATGTTCTCACCCGGCTGCAACAACCCGGGCGGCACGAGAAACAACAGCGGTCGATTCCAGTTGCGGCCATACGGCTCCTGAAATGAACCGCCATCGCCAATGGGGCGCCCATTCAGCACCACCGCTGCATTCAGCCCCAGTTTAGGCAAATAGACCGCTTGCAGCGGGTCGAACGCGGCGGGCATCTGAAAACGGAAGCGATACCAGCCGCCAGGTGCATTTTCAGCAACTGCCTTGGCATGGTGGACCGGCCACGCATCCGGCAAGGCTTGCGTCTGCCAATCCACCGAATCGGGCGGCGGTGTTGCTCTGGCATCGATGCGGAAATCCGCCTGCGTCAACTCAAGTGGCAGGGTGTGGGTCACGTCGGCCCACGCCGACGTCAGCATGCCAAAGATCAGGATGCCAAGCAGAAAGCGCGTCAGAAAGGTTGACCAGGCGGTTGACCAAGCCACGCCGATCTGGAGGCTGCTGCGCACGAATCAGAACAAGCCGGTGACACGCAGATAAACATCGCGCACATCGACGAAGTTGCGGCCGTG
>JFJP01042745.1_pt1 | contig 11887 bp, 8 predicted proteins | sample 431651 | NCBI WGS metagenome assembly JFJP01 (sample SAMN02602958, study PRJNA72255) | Microbial mat metagenome, whole genome shotgun sequencing project. | biome: fresh water; feature: sink hole; material: water; isolation source: purple microbial (photo- and chemosynthetic) mats found in... | reverse complement strand
TCCTTTTCGGCCAGGGTTTGCAGCGCCTCAACCAGAGACAGGCCGCTGCCGAGCAAAGACAACAGCTCGCGCGAAAACAGGGTGATCGGAAACGTGTAACGCCGTTGCAGGAGTGGTAAACCCAGTGGCAATCCAAACGCCCCGGCAGCGCCCGCCGGTTTCACCTGAAGCACAGTCAAGCCTTGCCGCTGCGCCTGCTCGGCGGCCGCTTCGGCATGCATCGCATCCAGGTTGAGGGTGACCCGACCTTGTGCGGAAAGGGCTGAAACGATGAACTGCACCGGTCGACCGCTTACCAGTTACCGATATCCGCGGCTTCCGCGCTACCGCCGGGCTGGGCATCCTTGCCCAGCGTGAAGATATCGAACTCGCCATGCTCGCCCGGCTGCTTGTATTGATACGGCGCACCCCAGGGATCGTTCGGTACCGCCTTCTTCAGATACGGTCCCTGCCAACGCGACTCATTGGCCGGCTGGGTAAACAGCGCCTGCAGGCCTTGTTCAGCATCGGGATATTTGCCGACATCGAGCCGGTATTGATCGAGCGCATCCTCCAGCGCCTTGATCTGAGCGCGCGCCACTTTGGCTTCCGATTTGCCGACCTGGCTGAAATAGCGCGGCGCGACATAACCGACCAGGAGGCCGATGATGACCAGCACTACCAGCAGTTCGAGCAACGTAAAACCGGCGCTACGCTGAGAATTAAGCCTCATGACACAACCTTTGCTTGAGAAGGAAGAAATTATTACATCTGTAACATTTCAATTTGTCGCTGATTGTCCTAAGTAAGGATGGTTTGAAGTGCGCGCAACGATCAGTAAGCATGCGAAACCATCGCACCCAAGCCGTAATCCGCGCTCGCATCGCTGAACCCGCTGACAATGTAAAGCTGAACTTTGGTGACCGGGGTGAATTTATGCACCCAGTAGGCGGTCAACTCTCTTGAACCGGCCGAACCAGCGCTGCTGGCCTGGCGCGCATCCAGCATGCACCCCGTGCTATCAGTATTGGAATGTCTGTATCCCACGCCAAGGCCGCCCAGCCAGGCGTTTTGCAACGTGCCGCCGGGCGGGTTCCCCGGCATGCGGTAGCCCAGGGTGAAAAATGGCGTCCAATTGCCAGCTGGATAATAGAAGTCGCTCGTCACGGTGAAATCGCTTTCGCCGGTGCTGAGTCCCTTACTTTCGTCGCCGGTCGGCAATTTCACCTTTGCCGACACATCGACCAGCCAGCCGTGCCGGGGCGCGTCGATCAGACTGTAACTATATGAGGCGACGACATCGCCCAAACCGGATTGCGTCACGCGCGGCCCGGCGCCTCCGGATGAAATGACGTTGCCGTTGCCATCCAGCGTGACCGTAGTGCCGCCGGCAGGCGAGGTAATGCTGACGTAGGGCAGCGTAGCCTTCAAGGTGGAACGGCCCCATTCGTACTTCATGATGAACGGTACATAGCGGACAACAGTGGAAGCAGTGCTACCGTATTTGCCGGTGCTGGTATCCAACCCGGTGGTCAAGCTCAACTCACCCGCCCAGACGACGCTGGCAATCAGGGTAAACGGAGCGACAAGGGCAAAGCGAATCTGTGTGTAGGATCGCTGCAGGTTCATGACGTCACTGACCTCAATCCCGTTTCTCGGGTTTCTCGGGTTTCTCGGGTTTCTCGACCTTCTCCACCTTCTCCACCTTCTCCACCTTCTCCTTCTCCACCTTCTCCACCTTCTCCACCTTCTCCACCTTCTCCACCTTCTCCACCTTCTCCACCTTCTCCACCTTCTCCACTCTCTCGGTCACCGGCTTTTCTATCTTTTCAACTTCCACCTTTTCAACTTCCACCTTCTCAACCTCAATTTTTTCAACCTCGTGTCTCTCCACCCGCTCAACTTCACCCCGTTCCATGCGCTCGGCTCCACGCGCCTCACTTGTCTCATGTCGTTCGACCACTTCAGACTCGCGCTCCCGCCTGTGTTCGCGCATCTCGGGTGCACCAGGGGCCTTTTCGGCATTCACCTGATTCAAAGGAATAACCTGACTCCGGGTTCGCCTATCCTGTTGCGCCTTCGATTCCTTCTCGCCATCAAGGCGAACTGAGCGACGGTCGATGTGAACATCGGTCACACCCAGCCTGCCGCCCGCCAGCGGCTTCATCTCAACCCGCACCCACTGTCCCTGTGCGTTATTCAACACCGCCGCAGCCGCTCGGTTTGCCGGCTGGATGCGGGTGTAACCAAGGCTGATACCACCCTGGGCATCCGTCTGCACCATGCCCTGCAATAACAGGCGATCTACCTTCTCTGAAAATTTGACTGCGGGATTGATTTCAACCCGTTGCGCCAGCAGCACACCTGCCCGTTCCTGGCCAACCACGCGAACCTGCTCGCCGACACCGACAGCGCCAATCCCCATCACCGGCATGGCGCCGATACGGCCGACACCTTTCCCAGCGGCATCTAGCCGGCCGGTGACGCTGGCCGGGGTGTCGGGTCGCACGCGTTCGACATGGGTTGCACGTACCACGCCTACGGCATCGCGCAGGCCGCCGACTCGCACCATATCGCCCAGGCGGGGACGGAAACTGCCTGCCTCTTTCATCGGTACGTCTTCCGGCGCCAAGCGGACAAACTGCCCCAAGGCAACAAATGACTGTCCATCCGGCGCAAGCCAGGAAACGCGGCCGACGACGGCAGAATTGACAAAAATACGCCGCGCACGCATTTCACTGCCGCGCCCATCCGCTTCAACCGAAACCAGCTGGCCGATGGCGAGTTGCCCTGCCTCGCCCTGCTTGCCATCGATGCTGACCGGCGTGTCGCCGTCATAGTGGATTTCGACGCCATTGACGCAAATACTGGCGAAACCGGTGATCAGACCGACTACGCCCGTACCGCCGATGCCGGAATTCGCCTGTTTGCCAGTGCCGCCCATGCCTGAGCCATCAGCCTCGTGTCCGGTACCGCCGATACCGGAACCGTTTTGGCTATTCCTTTGGCCATTCCTTTGGCTATTCCCCGTACCGCCAAGACCCGACGTGCTGAGTCCGGTGCCCCCCATGCCGGAGCCATCGTCCCAACCCTCGCTGCCAGGCAATGCGCAAGGATTGGCCAATGCCGGCGCAATGTAGGCAAAGGAAAGCCAGAGCCCAAGCCCGAAAACCAGGCGGCGCAACCGCTTCACGATGAGCGGCCTCCGCCGCTGCGCATCGATTCATCGTAGAAATAGACGCCAAAGGTCATCCGTTGATCGGCGCCTTCCCGCTCGACATCCTGTTGTTGCAACGTCATCGCCTGACGATTGATTTCCTGCAGGGCGGCCACACCCAGCTCGCGTGACAGCAGACGCAGTTTTTCAACGGATTCCTCACTCAAACCGTCGTAATACACACTGCGTTCGAGATAGGCCGGTTTACCGTCAAGCAGGTTGTGCGTGGCTGCGGCCAGATGGTCATGCAGGTTTTTACCAAAGAAAAAAGCCTTTTCCTCGACGCCATTGGCGGGCACGAATGCCGCCTCGGTGAGATGAACGAAGTCCGTCTCGTCCAGCGTCGCCACGCCGAGTCGCAACCACTCATCCAGCACTGCGCGCGGGCGGATATCCTTGCTGACGCTCTCCACCAGGCGTTCGAAACTCACCTCCCCGCCCTGGCTGAACAAACGCGGCAAGGGCTTGGGCCGTCGTTGATGGTCAAGATACACGGCTTCAGCGCACCAACGGGCGACGATCTGCGCGCCCATCGACACCGATTGCGGCGCTTGATATTGCTGCGCATCGGCGCGCAAGCGCTTGACATCGCGCCGATGCACGCCAGACAGGAGACATACCCGGCTATCGGTCAGACCGCTGCCGCCATCCGGAAAGTCGCGCGCCGCGACATCGACGAAAACGCTCTTGGCGAGCTCGGAAAAGGCGGGGAAATGAATGCCATGCGCCATCAGCAAACGCGCCAGCGGACGCAGCATTCTGCGTACTGCAATCAATAACGCGGGCGGTGGCGCCAGGGAGACGCGGGTTTTCATCAGCATAGGCTGGAAACTTTAACATATGAGTAATTTACACACACATATCGATATCCGACCGAATAGCCGGGAGCGATTCTGTGGCATTTGATTTCATACCACCTGCTGACTGGCATTAAAACCAACCACTACATTCCGTTCCGCATCAACCTTGACAACTTCAACCACTAATTCAAAGCCTTATTGACGTGGAATATTTTTACACATAACTTAGACACACCCATGGCGTGAACATGGGTGTTCAAGCCGCCATCGCGGTCTTCATGGTCTGGTCAGGAGGTAGTCATGACATACAAGAGATTCATCCTTGGAGTGGCGGTGCTTGTTGCGCCGTTGGCACTCTTTTCCCAGCCGGCATTTGCCGATCGGGAAAAATCTGAAAGCAGCAGTGCGAAAGTGGTCATGACCGCTTCTCCCAACGCATTGACGCTGTCCCCAAAGGCAACGGCGACGGTGGTTCTGAGCAACATATCCGGCTCAGCGAAAGTAACTAGCAGTAATTCAAAAATCGCCACAGCCAGTCTGTCCAACGGAAAAATCAACGTCACCGCCAAGGCAGTCGGCACGGCGCGGATAACGGCCAAAGACAAGACAACCACGCTCAACATCCCGGTGACGGTCAATGCCGCACCCGTATTGACCGCCAACCCAACCACGTTGAATCTGGTCGTTGGGGCAAAGTCGGTGATCACGCTGACCAATGTTTCCGGCAGCCTGAAAGCCAGCTCATCCAAAACCGCTGTCGCCACGGTTTCTCTGTCCGGTTCAAAAGCCACAGTGACCGCCAAAAGTGCTGGCACAGCCCTGATCACCCTGAAAGACAGCAAAACCACGCTCAGCGTCCCGGTGACCGTGACAACCACAACCGGTGGTGGTGGTGGCGGCACAGTCGGTACATCGCACACCTTGCTGGCCTGGAACGACCTCGGCATGCACTGCATGGACGGCGACTACTCGGTATTCTCCATCCTGCCGCCCTACAACAACCTGCATGCGCAATTGATCGACAGCAGCAACAACAAGCTGGTCACCTCGGGCGTCACCCTGACCTTCGAAGCCATGGCCGACGCCGACGGCTCGGTCAACAGCATTTCCTCCAGCAAAACCAATTTCTGGCAGTACGCCAAGTCCATCTTCGGCGTCGATCTGCCGGTTGGCACGGGTCTGACCGGCAATGCCACCGCCTCGTTCACGCCGCAAACGATGACGCTGGATGCCGCCAGCAACCAGTTCGTCGCTGAAGGCATACCCATCACGCCGTATGACGATAGCGGTCGCAAGAACCCCTATCCGATGGTCAAGGTGATTGCGCGGGATGCGACCGGCAAACAGCTGGCGCAAGCCCGCGTCGTGTTGCCGGTTTCCGATGAAATGAGCTGCGCCGCCTGCCACGCCTCCAACTCGGGAGCTGCTGCCAAGCCTGCCGCCGGCTGGATCGCGGGCGAAACCGGGGAGCGTGAGTACAAGCTGAATATCCTGCGTTTGCACGATGAAAAGTCGCTCGCCAACGCGACCTACAAGAACGCGCTCGCAACCAAGGGATACAACGCCGCCGGCCTGTTTGCCACGGCAACGGCGGGCAAGCCGATTCTGTGCGCGTCATGCCATGCGTCAAACGCCTTGCCGGGAACCGGCATTGCCGGCATCAAACCGCTGACCGCCGCGATACACAGCAGCCACGCCCTGGTCAAAGATGCCACCAGCGGCGTTTTGCTCGACAGCATCACCAACCGCAACGCCTGCTACCAGTGCCACCCCGGCTCTGAAACCAAGTGCCTGCGCGGCGTCATGGGCAATGCCGTGTTGACCGACGGCAAAGCGGCAATCGACTGCCAAGGCTGTCACGGCACGATGAGCAACGTCGGCAGGAGCACGCGCACCGGCTGGCTCGATCAGCCCGATTGCCAGTCCTGCCACCATGACGGCAAACGCGAACTGGCTGCGGTCAGCGCCACCGGCATCCTGAAAAAATGGACCGACACGCGCTACGCCACCAACGCCAACGTCCCCGCCACCGGCAAGAACCTTTACCGCTTCAGCAAGGGCCACGGCGGTTTGCAGTGCGAAGCCTGCCACGGCGGCACCCATGCCGAATATCCCAGCTCGCACGCCAACGACAACGTGTTGTCGAAAGACGTCCAGGGTCGCGAAGGCAGCATCGGCGAATGCGCTTCCTGCCACAAGAATGTTCCGTTGACCGCCGACAAAGGCCCGCACGGCATGCATACGGTGGGCAGCGCTTGGGTCGGAAAACACGGCGACTATGCCGAGAAGAGCAGCACCGCCTGCGCCTACTGTCACGGCGCCGACTATCGCGGCGGCATCCTGTCCACCGTCAAAGCCGCACGCAGCTTCAATGCCGATGGCAAAACGGTGAACTACGCAGCCGGCCAGAAAGTGGGCTGTTACGACTGCCATAACGGCCCGAAAGGCGACTGACGGGAATAGCCATGCAGCGTTAACGACAATCAACGCTGCATGGCTTTGGTGTGGCAGGCGGCGAGACCCGCCGCGCGGAGGATTGTCGGCAGGAATGCCTACGAAGCCGATACAGGGCGGGAAGGATTCCCGCCCATCCAGCACTGAACCCAAAAGCAACGCGGCCTACGGGCCGCGTTGCTTTTGGCGCAGCAGCACGCGGTCATCGCGGATGGCGCGGCAATATTTTTTATCTACGGATAAGTTTCAGGTCGCCCTGCACCCAGCCCTTATTTTCAGGAAAGCACATCTTGTAAATAAGCCGAAAGGGCTATTTTTTTAAGCCGTAATTTTCACGAATTCGTCATCTTCATCGTGGATAGTTACATGGACTGAGTCCAACCCGCTGCACTCAGGCCTTGCTTTATTCAATTAAATTGTTATAGGAAATGAAAACATGATCCTGAAGAAACTGCCTCTCGCGATTGCCCTGGTTTTTGCCAGCCAAGCTCACGCCGCCGTGCCTTACACCGTCCCCACCCTGCCCGTTGGCGATGCTCTGGAAACCGTTGCTCCCTACGTCCTGGCCCCCGGCTGGACCCAGAAAGTCCTCGCTACTCGTCAAGGCCAGATCGACAAGAACTTCTTGAACAGTGGCAACTGGGACATGATCGATACCAACCAGACCGGTACCGACGCCGGTCGTTATCTGTTTATGCCGTTCGAAACCAGCAAGGCTGGTGTTCAGCGCTACGACCTGTGGACCGGCGAAATGGCCACCATCGTTCAGCCCGGCGCTCTGAACTTCGTGGCTGGTGATGCTTCCCGCTGGACCCCCTGGGGCACCTACCTGACCGCCGAGGAATCCTGGTCCGATCCCCACCAGACTGCCAGCGGCTATGGTCGTCTGTTCGAAGTCACCAACCCCCTGGCCAAGGCCAACGACATCAACTTCGTACAGCGCAAGATCACCGTTGCTGACGTGCGCGTGTCCCACGAAGGCCTGGCTTTCGACGCGAACAACAACTTCTACTTCATCGACGAGCGTGACAACAGCGGTATCTTCAAGTTCACCTCCGCCAACCCCAATGCAACCAACGGCGCCGACTTCTTTAACCAAGGTGTCGTTTCCGTGTTGCGTGTGGGCGACGGCATGACCCAAGAGGCCACCGGCGCCTACACCTGGGTTGACCTTACCAATGCCAATGGCACTGCCAAGTCTGGCACCATCGTCAAGACCGATGCCAACGGCATGACCATTCTGGACGGCCGCGCCACCCCCAACACCATCGACTTCCTGGGCACCAACTTTGACCGTCCGGAAGACCTTGAGATCAAGACCCTCGGCAATGGCGACCAGCTTCTGTTCGTGGCCACCACCACCAACGACAACGTCTTCGCTCTGAACCTGGCCTCCAACGAGATCAGCCTGTTCGCCAGCCAGGCCACCATTGATGCTGACACCGGCCTGGCCGTTGGTTCTGTTTTCAACAGCCCCGACAACCTGGCCATTGATGAGTTCGGCAACATCCTCATCATTGAAGACCAGCCGGGCGGTGTTGAAAACTTGTGGATGACCATCGATGCTGATAATGACGGCGTGGCTGAGTCTGTTAAAGTGTTCGCCACCCTGGCGACTGCTGGTGCGGAATCCACCGGTGGTTTCTGGCACGAAGGCAAGCTCTACATCAACGTGCAGCACCCCTCCAGCGGCAACGACGTGATGGTCGAGATCAGTGCCGTTCCGGAACCCGAGACCTACGCCCTGATGCTGGCTGGTCTGGGCTTGGTGGGCTTCATGGCTCGCCGTCGCAAAGTTTGATCTTTGATAGACCGTATTAATCTGGCGAACTAATAGCTAGTTTCACCAGATGAACTAGGCCACCTCGTGAGGGGTGGCCTTTTAAACGAGATTTTTAAGGATAAAAACATCCTGATATTGTTAGGAGAGCATCATGATTCACAAAACCATTGTTTTCACGGTATTGATCTCATTGCTGGGCAGCCCCGTAGCCATGGGCGGCAGCGGAAGTAAACAGAATGTGGATCGCACCCTGCCTCCAAAGGAAAAACTGGGTGGTCTGTTATTCAATGATGCCTCCCTTTCAGAGCCGGCCGGGCAATCCTGCGCCAGCTGCCATGAAAGTGGTGTCGCCTTTACTGATCCCAACAAGAAAAGCCCCACCTCCCAAGGCGTCAACCCCAAGTTGTTTGGTAACCGCAATACCCCTACGGCAGCCTATGCCGCTTTCAGCCCGCATTTTCACTACAACACGGACGAGGGCCTTTACATAGGTGGTCAGTTCTGGGATGGGCGCGCCACAACTCTGGAAGAGCAGGCCAAGGGGCCATTCCTCAACCCGGTAGAGATGGCCAACACCAGCAAGCAACAGGTTGTGGACAAGGTCAAAGCCGCTCCCTACAGCCCGTTATTCAAGGGTGTTTTCGGCCAGGGCATTTTTGATGACACGGAAGAGGCCTACGACAAGATCGCAGAAGCCATAGCCGCCTTTGAACATACGCGCCCCTTCAACAGCTTCACCTCAAAATACGACGCCTGGCTGGCCGGGAAGGCCAAGCTAACGCCCCAGGAACGCCGGGGCCTGCGGCTGTTCGAGCGGGAAGACAAAGGAAATTGCGCGGCTTGCCACCCCAACCGTCCTGCCGAGGATGGCACCCCACCGCTGTTTACCGACTTCACCTACGACAACCTGGGTGTGCCGCGAAATCCTCGTAATCGCTTCTACGCAATGCCGAAACAATTTAATCCGGATGGATGGCACTTTGTGGACAAGGGGCTGGGAGGCGCTGTAAATCTTGCTGGTGAGGACGGCAAATTCAAGGTGCCGACCCTGCGTAACCTCGCCCTCACAGCCCCCTACATGCACAACGGTTACTTCACCACGATTGAAGGTGTAGTGGATTTCTACAATACCCGCGACACCAAACCCGTGTGCAAGTCAGGCTTCGTAACGGATGACCTGGCCAACAGAATGGGCTGCTGGCCCCATCCCGAGGTGTCTGACAACGTCAATACCGATGAGCTAGGCAATCTGCACCTGACCAAGGGTGAAGCCGCAGACATCGTTGCTTTCCTGAATACGCTCAACGATGGCTGGTTAGAAAGGCAAGATTGAGGTGTGGAGTGCCATACCCGCTGGCCCAGGCTGACGGGTTTCATGGCGCGTCGTCGCAAGATCGCCTGATTCAGTTAAAACAGCCGTAACGACGGCCGCCCGGGGTTTCCCGGGCGGCCGTTTTTTATTACAGATCAGGGCGCGTTACTGAGCCGTTAGGACTACGTTTTAACAGCCTGAGTGTCGAAATTCTGTCACGTTCGACACCTAATCTCTCACAGCCGGACAACCCGCCCGACCGGCGAAGCAAACACACCAACCAACCACCAAGGAGTCACCCGTGAAACTACGTGCCACGCTGCTTTCCCTTTGCGTTCTCGCCACCCTCGACGCCGCCCCGGCCCTGGCCGGCGCCGCCGGCTATCTGCCCGAGCACACGCTCGAAGGCTATGCCCTGGCCATCGCCCAAGGCGCCAATTACATCGAGCCGGACCTGGTGATGACCAAGGACGGCGCCCTGATCGCCCGCCACGAGCCGATACTTGACGGCACCACCAACGTCGCCAGTATGTTTGACGCCAGCCGCAAGACCACTCGCAACCTGGATGGCGACACGGTCACCGCCTACTTCGCCGATACCTTCACCCTGGCCGAGATCAAGACCCTGCGCGCGGTGCAATCCAATGCCGGGCGCGATCAGTCGCACAACGGCCTGTATGAAATCCCCACCCTGGACGAGGTGATCACCCTGGCCAAGGCCAATAACGTGGGCATCTACCCCGAACTGAAGCACAGCACCTATATGTCCCAGCAAGCCCAGGCCAACGGATTTGGTGCCACCTATTTCGAAGACACCCTGGTCAGCAAACTGCATACCGCCTACGGCAACACCCGCAACGCCCCGGTATTCATCCAGTCCTTCGAGAGCACCAACCTGCAATACCTGAACACCCAGACCGACATCAAGCTGGTGCAGTTGATGGACGCCTGGGACGTGAACGCCGACGGCTCGATGGATGTGAGCGTGGCTCCCTACGACCGGCCCTACGACCTGAAGCTGGCCGGCGATAGCCGCACCTTTGCCGATCTGCTCACCAACGCCGGCCTGGACTTTGTCGCCAGCTATGCCGACGGCATCGGCCCCTGGAAGCCCTATCTGCTGGAAACCGTGGTGGACGGCGTGGAGCGCACCGGCGATGGCGTGCTGGATGCCCGTGACCGGCGCATCGACGGCTCCACCGGTGTCATCGAGATGGCCCACGACAAGGGCCTGCTGGTCCACACCTGGACCTTCCGCGACGACAACATTGGTTACATGCTGGGCTTCGCCGATCCCCAGGCTGAGATGGAGTACTACCTGACCATGGGCGTCGACGGCGTGTTCACCGATTTCCCCGACACCGGCGTGGCCGCCCTGGCCGCCGCCGTGCCGGAACCGGAAACCTACGCCCTGATGCTGGCCGGCCTCGGCCTGGTCGGCTTCGCCGCTCGCCGGCGCAAGGCCTGATTCATTGATACATTCCCTCGCGCCTGTTGGAGCGGGGGCTTACACCTGAAAACCTGTCAAGGAGAACACCCATGCATAATCTGAAACCCCTCGCCGCCGCCCTGATCCTGGGCTTCGCCGCCTCCGGCGTCCACGCCGCCAACACCCTCACCGGCTGGGCCGAGATGCCCGCCGCTACCTTCTCCGACGGCCCCACCTCGGGCCAGTTCGCCTTCAGCAACAACAACAGCCCGGCCAACAACCCGCCCTACGTCAACCAGCAGCCGGTGCAGGGATTCTCCGGCATCCTGAACGGCGCCAACGGCAGCTACCAGATGCTGGTGGACAACGGCTTCGGCAGCAAAGGCAACTCCCCCGACGCCGTGCTGCGCATGTACGCCGTGAACGTGGACTGGAACGCCCACACCGTTGGCGCCGCCGATTTCAACACCGGCGCCAGCCTGCCCGGCTTCACCGCCGCCTCCCGTATCGGCCTCAACGACGCCAACAACAAGCTGGGCTTCGGTATCGTCGCTGACGCCGCCACCTACCCCGGCAGCGCCATCGCCGTGGATGCCGGCATCCAGTCCAGCCGTCTGCTCACCGGCGGCGACCTGGACATCGAATCTGTGCGCCGCGACAGCAACGGCAACCTGTGGTTCGGCGAAGAGTTCGGCCCCTTCCTGGTGAAGACCGACGCCAACGGCACCGTGATCAACAAGTACCGCACCCCCAACGTCCTGAACCTGGGCGCCAACGCCTACGTGCAGTCGCCCCAGAACCCCATCCCCACTGGCGCCAACAACCTGCCCGGTTCCGGCGGCTTCGAGGGCATGGCCCTGAACGCCAGCGGCACCCAGCTCTACACTCTGCTGGAGCGCCCCCTGACCACGGA